>Ga0207814_100182_pt1 | contig 57485 bp, 59 predicted proteins | sample TtaePargueraPR_7_FD_187755 | JGI IMG/M metagenome (GOLD analysis project Ga0207814, IMG submission 187755) | Aerobic enrichment media microbial communities from Bioluminiscent Bay, La Parguera, Puerto Rico - Tt and P1 (2) (SPAdes) | ecosystem: Environmental > Aquatic > Marine > Unclassified ... | reverse complement strand
CCCGCCGCTTCGCGTCGACCTCTCCCCCAAGGGAGAGGTGAAGCCTATTCCAGCGGCTTCAAGCCCGCTTCGATCTGGGCCCGGCGGCCTTCGAGGAAGGGCGGCAGGGCCAGGGTTTCGCCAAGCGACTCCATCGGCTCGTCGGCGGCAAAGCCGGGAACGTCGGTGGCAATTTCGAACAGGATGCCATTGGGCTCGCGGAAGTAGAGCGACGTGAAGTAGAAGCGTTCGACCTCACCCGAGGAGCGGATGCCGAAGCTGTTCACCCGTTTGATCCATTCGCGCAGGCTCTCCTGGTCCGGCGTGCGGAATGCCACGTGATGCACGCCACCGGCGCCGGGCCGTGCCTGGGGGAGGCTCGGATCGACAGACACATGCAGTTCGGCGGCCGGACCACCCGGACCCATCTCATAGACAAAGACCTCGCCATTGCGCTCGCGCGCCGGGTAGTGCCGCACCTGCCGCATGTTCATCACGCGCGTCAGCATGGCGTCGGTGGGTTCGAGGTTCGGCACCGACAGGATAATGGGCCCCAGGCCAATGATCTGCTTGTCGGCTGGCACGGGCGATTTGGCCCAGGGCACGACCTTGTTCTTGTCATCGACCACCAGACGGAAGCGCTGGCCCTCGAAATCCTCGAAATCGAGCGAGAGATGGCCGAACCGCTCCTTGATGGCGCTGGTGCCGACATTGCTGGTCTGCAAATGGTCCTTCCACCATTGCAAGGTCTCGGCGCTGTCCACGCGCAGGCCGGTGCGGCCCACCGTGTGATTGCCGCGCTGTTCGCGCATGGTGTTGAAATCGAAGAAGGTCAGGTCCGCCCCCGGCGAAGCAACGCCATCGCCATAGAACAGGTGATAGGCCGAGGTATCGTCCTGGTTCACCGTCTTCTTGATCAGGCGCATGCCCATTGTCTGGGTATAGAACTGTAGATTCTTCGGGGCGTCGGCGGTCACGGCGGTCAGGTGATGGATGCCGCCAAGTTCGAGAGTCATTGCAAGTCTCCTCGGGGCTTCATGGAAAGCCGCTGATTGATGAGAGATCGGCGCGGCCCGCGCCGCTGTTCGATCATCAATCTAGGGTAGGGCGACGCGCTTTCCTAGCGAACCAATGACAACGCACTGATGCGAAATATTGAACAAAACGGGGTCAGGCCATGACGGCTCGTTTGGCATTCCCGCTCGCTCCGGGGGCGCGGCGCTCCCCGGCCCATGCGTCCCACTACGCCATGGGACCCCGTGCGTACCCAAACTGGTGGGGTCGATCCGCTACGCGGCCATCTCTACGGCGGACTGGGCATTGGCGCACCATATGATCGCGGAACTGGAAAAGTCGGCACGCCCGCGCAGCAGTGCTTGACAGAGTGATCCGGCAAACCTTAGTAAGGCGCGCGTCGGCCAACCACCGACGGCCTCTTTGGGGCGGAGTAGCTCAGTTGGTTAGAGCAGAGGAATCATAATCCTTGTGTCGGGGGTTCAAATCCCTCCTCCGCTACCAGACCTCCCCGGACCTCATAGGGGAAATGAACCCCACCACTCCCTGAGCCGAACCGCGCCTGCGCCATGGTCTCGCGGCAAGGTCTGTACATTCGCGGGCACGCAGCCTCGAGCCGCAGCAACGCTTGTTGACGCAAGTCAACACCGAGCATCCTTGCATATGCTTTCCTTGATCGAATTGGAGGTCATCATGGAACGCATACACATCACCCAGCACACCTCGCTCGGAGCCTTGTGGTTCGTCGGCTGGCTGTTCACCATTGGCTACTTGCACCTCGATTTCTGGCGCGGTCTGCTCGGGATTATCGTCTGGCCCTACTTCCTGGGCGCACATTGGGCACCTTGAAGGCCTGGTGACGTCTCCGCCGGGCGTGTTCATGGCCACCGCCGCGTCGTCGCCTGCATGACGCATGCCGTCATGCGCTCCATCTGAACGGTCCAGTACAGCGCCCCCCGGCTGCCAAGCCGGGCGACGCGCAAATCCAGCCAGTGTCGCTATGCGGCCTTTGCGGAGGGCGCGCGTTCACGGTCCGAATGTGGAGCCGGTGTCGACCGATCAGCCAGGCTACGCACGAAGATGCCGAAACCAAAGGTCAACAACAGCAACGATATCAGCCAGCCCAGGAAAGGCAGCATGCCGATCAGCCCGGCCAGCACCACACCGACGGCCAGCGCGCCCAGGCGCTTCAGCCTTGTGTCGATCTTTACGAACGTCCGTCCTGCCCGCTGGGCCAGCAGATAAACTCCAGCAAGATAGGCCAGCACGCACAGGATGAACGCCCCAACGAAGACAAAGGGCAGCAGGATGATCCCGAGGATGGTCATGGCCGTCACCGGCACGAGGCCCAGGGTAGCCGCAAATCCCAACACTCCCAACCCGAGCGTCCGGAACGAACGATTGCTCGAACGCTCTTCGAACGTCGACACAGCCCGCGGTAGCAGCGCGATCACCAGCGCCCCGACGACGATCAGGGCCAGCCACCAGATGGCGACGGCCCAGACTGCAGGCCAAACCCCGCGCACGACATGCTCAGCTGTCTTGCCCGCCTCGCCGGCATAGTCGGCCGTCTGCAGGACCTCAAAGCTCACCTTGTCAGCTGGTGCCACAGAGGCTGGAACCTCGACTTCGGCCGGGGCATGGATGCGCACGGCGCCGGCAATCCGGGCCTCTGGACCGAACACGACCTTATTGCCGAAGAACTCGAAATCGCCCTCGACCACGGCGTTGAGGTTGAGGCTCTCGGCGGACACAAGCGCAGCCCCGGCAAGGGGCGCAGCAACGTTGACGCTGGCGCCACTGAGCCGCGCATTCCCCGCTATGGTGGCACCGGACTGGACGCTCACGCTATTGCCGAAGGCCGTGACATCGCCGCCGACCGGGCGATTGATGGTGACGGAAAAGCCTGCCGCGTAGAGGTCCCCCTGGACCGGCTGGTCGACTGTAACGTTGAATCCGGCCATGTGGGCATCACCGCCAACACTGCCGCCCAGGGTGGTATCAAACCCGGCTACAAAGGCATCGCGCGGCACCGCCTGACCGATCGAACTGGACTGGCCGGCGGCATAGCTGTCGCCGCCCAGAGTGAACCGTGCTTCCTGGGCCTGCGCGGGACCAAGGGCGATCAGACACATCAGCAATGCGAGGGCCAACTTGCTCATGACGGAACCTTTCGCTGTCAGAGGGCGGTGTAGCCGCCATCGACCAGGTGATAGCTGCCAGTGATGAAACCGGCAGCGGGCGAGAGTAGAAAAACGGTGAGTGCAGCGACTTCCTCGGCTGTCCCCAGGCGCGCCATGGGATGCAGGGTGCGGATATATGCAAGGGCGCTCTCATCGAGGTTCCGGGACAGCAATGGCGTGTCGATGAAACCCGGCCCGACCGCGTTGATGCGAATGCCCTGGGTCGCGTATTCCGCCGCCGCGGTCTTGGTGAGCCCAACAACGCCGTGCTTTGCCGCCACATAGGCCGGGGCATTGGCGAAAGCGACGCTCCCCAGGATCGAGGCCATATTGACAATGGCCCCGCCGCCGGAGGCCAGGATGGCGGGTATTTCGTAGCGTAGACCGTAAAAGACACTGTTGAGGTTCGTGTCGATAACCTTGGCCCAGCCATCCAGTGGATAGGCGCCGGTCGGTGCCGAAGGTCCGCCGATGCCGGCATTGTTGACGGCAAAATGAAGGCCGCCAAAGTGCCGTCGGGTCCGGTCCACGACTGCCTCGACCTCTGAAGCGATCGAAACGTCCACAACGGACATTTCTGCCTTGCCGCCTGCCTTGTTGATCAGCTCGGCCACATCCTGCGCACCGTCGCGGTCGAGATCGGCAACCATGACGCTGGCGCCCAAGCCACCCAGCTGTCGCGCAATTGCCTTGCCAATGCCCGAAGCACCCCCGGTCACGAGGGCAACCTTGCCTTCAAAGTCCTCTGCCACGTCGGCCTCCATTTTTGCTGGCAGTCTGGCTCGGAACGCGAACTAACGCCTTGATCGGGGTCAATTGACTTGTCGAACAGCGGCGCGTCACGCTCAGCTTTGCCCGCGCCTATTGCGTGGAAAACCGACCGCCAGTGGCGGAGCCGGTTCGTATCCGGTGAACGGCAAGTCAAACACCTGCCACAGCTCGGGCAAATCGCCCCGGGATGGCACCTTCAGTATGCGCATGGCCTCGTCCATGGCCCGTGCCAGGCCGTCGGGCGCGTCCGCTGTGTCGAGCAGCAAGCTGGGCACGTTCTGGCGGCGCTTCAACAGCCCATTGAGCGCCGCGCTGGGCACAGGCGCGTTGAGCGGCAAGCCGATTTCGAGCGTAACCGTGCTGCGGTGTCGGTTTCGGAAATAGACAAATATCTGCAAAGGCTTGGCGCGTTTTCGCGGTGCACGCCCATCCAGCAGTTCCTCTAGACCGTCCTTGACGGCGGCGCTGATAGAGGCGGGTTCCAGCGATGCATAGCGGGTGACCACGAGTATCGAGTGGGTCGACCGGCGCGTTCGCTTGGTGCGGGCGGTTTGGGTCTGCGTGTCCAAGACATGCTTTACGGGATTAAAGTCCATTGGGGCCCTCTGGGAGTGGTTCTTGCAGACCATGCGATGATTGATCCCGCCGCAATTTGACGGCGGTCAAACCCGGAGCAGAGGAGTGGTGCCAAGCTGACGCTCAATGCCAACACAGTTTGGCACCTGCTGCACAGAAGGATGGATCATGATCAAGGACATCGTCGTTCACCTGACCGGATCGAAAGAGGACCAGCACAGGCTGGACTATGCGGAAACCTTGGCCAGTGCTTTTGACGCACATCTGACGGGCCTGCTTGTGCATGTCGAACCCGAGATCGTGGCCATGCCGGAGGCCCATTATGCCGAGGTGCTGCAAAACCTGATCCTGGAAGCGCAGGAAACGACCGACAAGCGGAAGGCCGAACTCAGCAAGCGCTTCGCAGCCATGGGCGTCCTCAATGATCTCAGGGTAGTGTCGGGCCAGCGTCAAGGGGTGGGCGAAGAACTGGCGGCCGAGACACGCACCGCCGATCTGTTCATTGGCACGCGCCCCTATGGCGATCCGGGGAGTGAGCACCGCGTCGAGGAAGGCGTGCTGTTCAGCTCTGGCCGTCCATGCCTGCTGCTGCCCCCGGGATATTCGTCACCGGCGCGCTTCGACACCATTCTGGTCGGCTGGAAAAACACGCGAGAGAGCGCCCGCGCCGTTCGCGACGCCATCCCTTTCCTCAAGCGGGCAAAACGCGTGGTGGTAGCGGTGGCGACCGGCGAGGCTGATGAGGAACGCCGCATTTCCTCGGGTGCCGATATTGGCCGGTATCTCAGCCGGCATGGTATCCAGGCAGAGGTCAAGGAACTACCCGGCTGGCATTCGGCACAGGACGCATTGCTTGCTGAAGCGAACGCCACCGGTGCGCAATTGGTCGTGGCTGGGGCCTATGGTCACTCTCGCTTGCAGGAACGCCTGCTTGGCGGCGTAACGCGCGCCCTGCTGGAGCACTTCGACCTGCCCGTCCTGGTGTCCCGGTAAAGGGGACAAATTGTCCACCAACCGTATCCGCTCTATGATCGCCGCGGAAACTCCCGGGGCGATCATGAACGATCGTGACAAGGTCATGGAAGGGCTGCGCGCTTATACCTGCGCGAGCGGGCTGGTTCTGCTGGCCTGGCTGACTCAGGTCGTGCTCAACCACATGTTCGATGTGGTGCTGGTCGCAACCGTGTTCGTACCGGCTGTGCTGGGAGCGGCAGTCTTCGGGGGTGCCGGACCCGGGCTGTTCGCGACCGTCCTGGCGACCCCTGTCGTCTACTACCTACTGTCCGATAGCTCCTCCACAGAAGCGCTCCCGGCCAATGCCGGCTTGTTTGCCCTCATTGGGTTCAGTTTGGCCTGGGGCGGCGGAGAACTCCACGCGGCTTGGAAACGGGAAAAGCGAACCGCTCATTTCCTTGTCGAACGGAGCATGGAACTGGAGATCCTGCTCGATACCGTGCTCGACGCGGCGATCGTGATCGAAGACGGTGGCCGGATCCGGAGGATCAATCCGGCAGCCCAGAGACAGTTCGGTTATGAACCCAGGGAAGTCATCGGCAGAAACGTCTCCATGCTCATGCCGGAACCCTATAGAAGTCGGCACGACGATTACCTGTCTCGCTACCTGAAAACCGGTGAGAAACGGATTATTGGCACCGACAGAGTTGTCGTGGGGGCCCGCAAGGACGGCACGACCTTTCCCATGAAGCTGGCCGTGGGAGAAATGGTGCTGAACGACCGGCGCCATTTTATTGGCTTCGTCCGAGATCTGACGGCCATTGAGGACACGGCCGCGCGCCTGCAGCAGACCCAGAACGAAGTTGCGCGACTGAGCCGATACAACGAGCTGGGCGAAATGGCCTCTACATTGGCCCATGAACTCAACCAGCCATTGACCGCAGTGGCGAACTACGTGCAGGGCGCCCAGCGCATGCTGGCCGAGGAAACCGACCCCAAGCTGGCGCAATTGCGTTCAGCTTTGCAGGAAACCGCCAGTCAGACATTGCGCGCCGGCAACATCATTCGCCATCTGCGCGAATTCGTAACCCGGGGCGAGGCGGAAATGGAGCCTTCCGACGTCAATACGCTGGTGGAGGAAGCCAGCGCACTGGCACTTGCCGGGAGCCGCCAGAGTGGCGTTCGCACCTATTTCGAGCTGACCGAAACACCTACCGTCCTGGCCAACCGCATCCAGATCCAGCAGGTGCTGCTGAACCTGATCCGCAACGCCATGGAAGCCATGCGGGAGAGCGACACCAAGATACTGATAGTTCGGACGTCTTGTGCGGAAAACCTGGTCTCCGTCGAAGTGTCTGATACCGGCCCCGGCATACCCGCTGACGTCGAGGCGAGGCTGTTCCAGCCCTTCGTCACAGGCAAACCCGGCGGCATGGGCATTGGCCTTTCGATCTCGCGCCGCATCATCCAGGCGCATGGCGGCACGATTTCTGTTGCATCGCGACCCACTGGGGGCACAGTATTCACTTTTACTCTTCCGGTTCTCGAGGAGGCGCCGGATGAACAATGACGTTGTTATTCATATCGTAGATGACGAGCTTGCTGTCCGGCAATCGCTGGCCTTTCTGATATCGGCTGCGGGCTACGCAGCGCGCGTGCATGACTCAGCCGCCGCTTTTCTCGAAGGTTGCCCCTACCCCTTGGGGCATTGCCTGATTACCGATCTGCGGATGCCGGAACTTGACGGGATCGGCCTGCTGCGGCGCATGAAATCCTGTGGCCCGCCGCTGCCGACAATCGTCATTACCGGCCACGGCGATGTGCCAATGGCGGTGGCAGCCATGAAAGAAGGCGCTCTCGACTTCATCGAGAAACCCTTCGAGGACACTGTTCTGCTTGAGGCAATTGAACGGGTGATCGGCGATTCAAGCCGAATTTGGGACCAGAGCCGGGAGCACGAGACAGTCGTGGAACGTCTCAACAGCCTGAGCGACAGAGAGCGTCAGGTTCTGGCAGGCATCGTCGCGGGCAAGGCAAACAAGACCATCGCCCACGAACACGATCTCAGCCCAAGAACGGTGGAAGTGTATCGAGCCAATGTCATGGCCAAGATGCAATCCAAGACCTTGCCCGAACTGGTTCGCATGGCCATAGCGGCCGACATTCCCATTGACGACTGAGCCCCGCCGCGGGGCCGCGCACGTCACTGTCTCTCGGCCCCTCGCGCGACTACCTAGGGATTCTACTAGGTTGCGGACCTGAATATTAAACTTTGCGGCAAGCTGGAATCAATTCTCCCAACAGAACAGGGAGAGCGAGATGACCCTAGAAGCCCAAAGTCAAACAGCCGGAACCTGGCCGGTCGCATTCCGGCCCTATCAAACCAATCAACATCAGAGCGCTCTGTCAGTCTATCGCGCCAATAGCGAGATTTTCGGCCAGGGCGAGCCGTCAGGGGCGCTGTACCGTGTCGAGTTCGGCTGCGTGCGGATCGGCAGGGTAACCGCTGACGGACGCCGCCAATTGTGCGGGTTCAGCTTCGCCGGCGAAGTTTTCGGCTGGGAGAGCGATGAGGAGCACCGCTTCTTCGCCGAGGCCGTGGGTGAAACCGGCGTCCGTGTGCTGCGTCCGGGCCGCGATGCCGAAGCTTCACAGAAGCTGCTCTCTTTGGTGCTGACAAGCATGCGACGCATTCAGGAGCACCTGCTGGCCTTGGGTGGCACAAAGGTTGACGAACGCTTCGCCGATTTCCTCTGCGAGATGGCCGAACGGCAGGGCGACGACTGCCTCGTACGCCTGCCTATGCCGCGCAGCGATATCGGGGACTATCTGGGAGTGAGTTTCGAAACGGTGTCGCGCATTCTGCGCCGCCTCAAGGAGCGGGGCATTATCCGCATCCCGGACACGCATTCGGTCCAAATCCTTGACTACGAGAGCCTGCTGGAGATCAGCCGCCGCAAGTTGAGTTAAGGATTTGACGGTCGTCAATGTGCCTATCCGGCACCTTTTCTAGGGTCCATCGGGGCTTCTGACGCCTTCGAGCAGGAGACAGGAAATGAATGACAAAGGACTAAGAGAACTCATTGAGGAAGAGCTGGACTTCGAGCCCAGCATCGATGCGGCCGACATCGGGGTGGCCGTTGAGAACGGCATCGTGACGCTGTCTGGGCACGTGCCCAGCTATGCGCAGAAGACCAAGATTGAAGAGATCGTGGGCCGGATCAAGGGTGTACGCGGCTATGCCGAAGAAATCGAAGTGCGCTTTCCGGGCGAAAAATACACTGCCGATGATGTTTTGGCTGCCCGGGCCGCCGATCTCATCAAATGGAACGCCTTCGTGCCGGCCGACACGGTCAAGGTAAAGGTGCAGAAGGGTTACATGACCCTGACCGGAACTGTTGAGTGGCAGTATCAGAAGGACAGCGCCTATCGTGCCGTCGCCGAGATGGATGGGCTGGTTGGTGTCTATAACCGGATCGAGCTGCGCCCGCGGGTCACGGCCGCCGACGTCAAGTCTCGTATCGAGAACGCACTCAAACGCAATGCCGAACTCGAGGCCGAAGCGATCAAGGTGAACGTGGTGGACGGCAAGGTGACGCTCGAGGGCAGGATCAAATCCTGGTCGGAACGCGGCATCGCGGAACGGGCTGCCTGGGCAGCGCCCGGTGTGCGGCAAGTGGAAGATCATCTGCGCATTACCTGATGCAAGGCGCAATGCCGGAGCGCGATGCAGCGCTCCGGTGCAAGCGCTGTCGCCTTGAGGCTCCTGGGGAGGCAATGACGATGAACTCACAATGGCACGAGGACAACCCTGTCCCGATCTATCCCAAGTCGGCAGTTCTCGGCTGGCATCTGAGGCATGAAGCCGTGTGCTCATGCCGACCCACGCCCGAAGCGGTCCTGCGGGATTTGGACCAGCTTGGCATCATTACCCCGGGCAGGGTCGATCGCATGCCAGTTCCGAGAGAAACCCGGCATCGGCCCGGTATCCATCCGCAGTTCCCGCATGTCCTGATCGTCAATGGGCCCGTTCGTTGATCACAGCCGAAGGCAGGCTTTGGCTGGTTCAGAGGCGGGAACATCCTCGAAGGTAAATCCAAACTTTCGGCAAAGTGCCAGCATGGCCAAATTGTCGCGTAGGATCACCCCGAAGAGTTCGTCGATACCTTGCGCCCGGGCGTAGTCGATCAGCCGGCTCAATAGACCTGCGCCCAGCCCGTTGCCCTGCAAGTCACTACGCACCAGCAGGCCGAACTCGGCGCGCCGGTGGTCCGGGTCAGCAGCATAGCGCGCAATGCCAGCCAGATCCCCACCCGGACTGGCGAGTGCCACAAAGGCAATGTCGCGGTCATAGTCGAGCTGGGTCAGGCGCACCAGGGTCTCGTGTGACAATCCGGGCAGCGAGGTCAGGAATCTCTGCCGCAGGTCATCCTGCGTGACATGCGCCAGAAAATCGGGATAGAGCGCCGCGTCGACCGGGCGGATCGGGCGGATTTGATAGTCGCGGCCATTGGCGTTGAGGTTTGTGCTCCAGCCGGACGGGTAAGGCCTGATGACGAGCGCCGGATTGGGCGCGGCAATCGCCTTGCGGGTCGGGTCCAGTTCAATACGCGCGTCCAGGGCCATGACCCCGGTCTCGTCCGCAATCAGCGGGTTGATATCGAGCGCTTTGATCCGCGGGTGATCGATCAGCAACTGCGAGACAGACTTGAGCACCTTTATCAGGCTACGCCTGTCGGCCGGGGCCCGGTCGCGATAGCCGGCCAGTAGGCGGCTGATCCGCGTCCGCCCGATCATATCGTCGGCCAGGACGTCGTCCACGGGCAGCAATTCCATTGTGGTGTCATGCAGCACTTCCACTGCGGTGCCACCTGCCCCAAACATCAGAACCGGTCCGAAGACCGGATCAGTGGCGACCCCGACCAGCAGCTCCTGGGCTTTGGGTCGATGAATCATCTGCTGGACCGCAAAACCTTCCAGCTGGCGCTCGAGCTTCTTTTCCTCCAGCCGTTCAACAATAGCTTTGGCGGCCTCCCCTGCTTCGGACACACTGGCAATATCGAGGACGACGCCACCAATGTCGGATTTATGGGTCAGCGTCCCCGATACCATTTTGACCGCGACCTTGCCGCCCGTGCGGAGCAAGTCTTCGGCAGCAACCCGAACCGCCGCGATGTCGGTGGCCAGGATTGTCCGCGGCACGGCGATGCCATAGGCGGCCAGGACCGCCTTGGCCTCCGGCTCGGTCAGCATGGAACGTCCAGCATCCATCGCAGCGTCGAGCACCTGCTCGGCGGCAGCTCTGTCGACGTGAAGGGTTTCGAATGTCTCCGGCACGCGCTGCAATTGGGTGCCCAACTGCCGCCAGCGCATCAGCAGATTGAGGCCCTCCGCTGCTTTCCTTGGTGTATCGAGACTGGCTATGCCGGCGGCATTGAGAGCCTGGCGCGCCGGGGTGGCGGCGTATTCTCCCAACCAGGTGGCGAGCACTGGCTTGCCATTGAGGTGCCCCTTGTCCGTGATGGCCGCCAGCGCCTGGGCGGCCGCCAGCGGTTCGGCCAGCGCAGTCGGACAATTCATCACCAGAAGCGCATCGACATTGGCATCGGCGGCCACCATTCGAACCGCCTCGACATAGCGTTCGGGCGGCGCGTCGCCGATGATGTCGACCGGATTGGCGCGCGACCAGGTCGGCGGCAGGACCTTGTCCAACGCCGCCAGAGTGTCTGGCGACAGATCCGCCAGCCGGCAATCATGGTCGAGCAGGTGATCGACCGCGAGTACACCAGCGCCGCCGCCATTGGTGATGATGGCCACGCGGGCGCTCTCCAGCGGCTTGAAGCGTGCGGTGATCTCGGCCGCCGAGAACAGGTCTTCAAGGTCGTTCACGCGGATAATGCCGGCGCGCCGCAAGGCGGCGTCAACAACGGCATCGGCTCCGGCCAGGGCGCCGGTATGGGTCTGGGCAGCGCGGGCCGCCTCTGCATGCCGGCCCGGCTTGACCGCGATAACAGGTTTGATCCGCGCCGCCGCTCGCGCTGCGGACATGAATTTGCGCCCATCCGGAATGGACTCGAGATACATCAGGATGGCCGTGCTGTCCGGATCGAGAGCCAGCATGTTGAGGCAGTCACCCACATCCACATCGGCCATGTCCCCGAGAGAAACAATCTGTGAAAATCCGACACCCTCGGCTTCGGCCCAGTCGATGACGGACGAGACGATGGCGCCGGATTGGGACAGGAGGGCAAGTGAGCCGGGCCGCGCATGCAGGTGGGAGAAACTGGCGTTCAGCCCCAGGCGGGGCGCGAGGATGCCAATGGTATTCGGCCCAATGATCCGCAATCCGTGACATCCCGCCGCCTCCAGCATCCGTTGCCTGAGATCGTCCTTGTCGCCCAGACCGGCAGTGATGATGACGGCAGCGTGCCCACCCGCCTGACCGATCTCGTCGACTATCGCCGGTATGGTGGCCGGTGGCGTCGCGATGATGCAGAGATCGGGGACAGTTGGCAGGTCCCTGACACTGGAAAAGCATGGTCGACCCGACAGGATCCGGTATTTCGGGTTTACCGCATAGACTTCGCCCTCAAAACGGCCAGACAGAATATTGGACAAGACCAGCGTGCCAAGACTCCCCCGGCGCTCCGAGGCACCGATCAAGGCGACAGAGCGGGGGGCGAAGGCGCGATCCAAATGGCGAATTGTCATCTCGAATGCGTTCCCTGGGCGAACCGACTCCGCGTTCTAGAGACAAACAGCACCCCCGCATTGACCTATCGCAAAGCGCAGCGAGTATGCTCGTCGCCAGAGGTCGACTGCTATCGAGTGGGCGTTTCACGTCCCGGCAGCCGTGAGGCGGAGTATTAGCCCGGCTCTAGCCGAAGCGAAGCTTGTCTTCCACCTCGTGAACGCCGGGCACCGCCCAAGCGGCCTCCTCGGCAAGACGGCGTTCGTTCCACGCCGTGACCGTCCCGGTCAGCGTAACCCGGCCATTGGCGACCTCGACCTGGATATGCCGGGCCGCCAATTCGGCGCTGCGCTTGAGTGCGCCTTCAATACGCCTCTTGACGTCGGCCGAATGGGCGCCGCCAACTATTCTGATAAGATTGGAAATGCCCGTTACGCCAGAAAGCTTGCGCACCGAGTTCTCGGCCATCTGCTTCTGGTAGTACCATTCCACCTCGCCAGACAGCTTGACCCAGCCCCCGCTGACCGTCACCTGCAGGGCTCCAGCCGGCAATTGCACGTTCCAGGCGAGGATATCGAGTGCCCGCTTGGCGATCTGGTCATCGGCGAGTTTCTTGTCTTCGGGGTAACGAATCTCGATCTCCTGAGCAACGCCCTGGACGCCGCGCACCCGTTTGACGGCCTTTTCCGCAGCGATCATCTCGGCATAGCTGCTGACATGACCGGTGAGAGTGACAACCCCGCCGGTCACCGCCACGCCGATATTGGAGGAGTCGATCGAGGGCTCGAAATCCAGTTCATCTGTGATCATCTGGCGCAGCTCTTTGTCGTCCATCGTCTTCTCCATGCGGCAGACATTCCGTGGTTCAAGATGCCATTTTGGCCGCCGCGTGTATTGACCGCCGTCAAGTCTGGATCGTTCGCACTGCTGGCTTCACCCGGCATGTCAGAGATCCGCATGATCCCGGGTGTTGGAAGCCTTGACGACCGTCAAAATACACCGTCGCCCTCCGAACTAGACTTGCGCAGGTCCAAGCTTTGGAAGGAGCGGAGCCATGAAAGTAGAGCAGGCCATGCACAAGGGGGCCAGTTGCGTCTCGCCGGATGCCCCGATTGGCGAGATTGCAGCGCTGATGAAGAAAGACGATATCGGTGCGGTCCCTGTCTGCGAAAATGATCGTCTTGTGGGCATGATCACTGATCGGGACCTCGCCATGAGACTATTGCCGAACGGCACCGACCCCAAGCGGCAGACAGCCCGCAATGTCATGACCGCCGGGATTATCTATTGCCGCACCGATCAGTCCGTGGAAGACGCCATCCACCTGATGGAGGACAAGAAAGTCAGGCGTCTCCCCGTCATCGACGACAAAAAGCGGCTGGTCGGCATGCTGTCCCTGTCCGACATTTCCCACCACGCGAGCCGCGAACTGTCTGGCGAACTGGTTCAGGCGGTGGCCATGCCGCACGCCTGAGTGCGGGGGCGATGGACGATTGCCGGATTGTCCATCGCCTGCAACTGCTCTCACGCATGGGGGCTCAGCAACCTGTTGATGGAACCCCCGCCGTGGACACGCAAGATCGCCGACGCGATGAGCGGACCAACGGACAAAATATCCAGTCGCTGCGCCTGCTCGGAGGGCAGAGTGAAGGGCGCGACACTATCGGACACCACGAGCCCATCCAGCTTGTCATCCGCGAATAGGCCGCCTGCCCCTGGATTGAACAGGCCATGCGTCGCCACGGCGAAGACGCGCGCCGCGCCATGCTCGCGGCAGGCCTGGGCCGCGCGCAAGATGGTACCGCCTGTGGCAATGATGTCATCGACGATAAAGACATCGGCGCCCTCAACATCCCCTGCGAAGAGTGTGCCGGTGAGCACATCGTTGCTCCGGTGCTTTTCCATCATGGCCGCACCGATGTCGCGACCGGCAGCCTCCACCAACGCTTCCCGCACAAGATTGGCGCGGTGCATGCCCCCACTGTCCGGTGAGGCAATGACAATAGGGTGTTGAGCGAGGGCGCCGATGCGCTGCGCGAACAGATGGTGAGCATTCAGGTGCACGGTCTGACAGCGGAAGGCGTTCTGAAACGCTGCGGGATTGTGAACTTCCATAGTCATCACCATGGCAGTGCCGGCCGCTTCGAAAAGCGATGCCACATACCGGCTCGTCACGGGATCACGCGCCTTGGTCTGTCGCTCCTTGCGCATAAACGGCAGGTAGGGCGTGACGGCCGTCACCCGCGCCGCACCATTCTCCTTGCAGGTGGCGATGAAAAAGAGCAACCGCATGAGCAAATCACCTGGCGCCCTGCCGGCATGCCCATGCAGTGGAGCGATCACATAGACGTCCTGGTTGCGAACACTGACCAGTGGACGTGACTTGTGCTCACCGTCGCCGAAATCGCGCTCTTCGACAGGATCGACCTCAAAACCGCCGCTGCTGGCCACGGACTCCGCCAACACGCCCACACCGCCCAAAGAAAAGAATCGCATCGCATGCTCTCCAACGTGGCAGGCTCATCAACCTGCGGCCTGATCGCACTCCGCCTCGGCCAGAGCCAGATAGGCACGGGTATCGCCAGGCCATCGGGCGGGCTCTGTTGGATGCTCATCGAGCAGGTGCGCCAGTGATATTCTGGCCCTCAGGACTGCGCGGATCGCGCCATAGGTCGCGATCAGACGCTGGTCCGGACGGTGACCGATCATTTCCTGGAGCGTATCGAGCAGGATTGGCCGCACCAGGGCCGCCCCCAGCAATTCACATTCAAGACCGAGATAGTTCAACTCGTCATACGGGTCGATCAGACGCAGTCTTGGGTCGAACTCCAGACAATCGAAAATCTGCGGTGGATCGGTCAGGCAGACGTGCTCGGGCCGCAGATCGGCATGCCCTTCCAAGATGTAGCCATTTTCGATCCTGGACTCGATGGCCGGCGTCCACCTGCTCAACAATGCCTGAGTCCGCCCCAGGACATGCTTTACCCAATCGGGGCTGACAGCGATCCTTGGGCGTAGCAAAACGTCCCGCGCGATTTCGATCTCTTCCAGCAGGCGCGTCGTATAGTGCTGGCCGGCAATGCGCTGTGGCTCAGCGGACCGATAGAAATGTCCCAGACGCCGCGCCACCGCCACAACGTCGGTGACCTGCAACCCACCACGTCCAATGACAGTGTCGAGCATTCTGTCGGCAGGCAGGCGGCGCATTTCGACCAGATGATCGACGATCTCGCCCGTGCCAGCCAATGACAGCCTGCCATTCGCGTCAAGCCGCAGGGGAATGGTCCCGAGATAGACGTCATCGGTGAACCGCTGGTTGAGCCGTACCTCCTCGGCACAGAAGTGACGGCGCCTTTCCAGCGTGGTGAAGTCCAATGGTGGGTAGAGAACTGGCTTCTTCAGCTTGAAAACACGATCCGCGGTCAGGAACACCCATGACATGTGGGTTTCCTTGCTGAGGACATTGGCGGGCGGACCGGGATAGGCATCAGGGCTGGAGAGAAACGCAACCTTGCGCGCAAGTGAAACCTCGTCGGAGACGCGCCCGACCTCTGCTTTGACGCCCTGGGCCGTCATTTCAGGCTGCGCGGGGTGGGAACCAGGAGGCCCCGCTCGTCCATGGCCTTGAGAACACTAGGGGGGATTGGCCGGCATCCACACTCAGCCGCATGCGCCAGATGCCACTCGATGCGCTCGTCCATCGGGGCGTTTGGCGGCATCTTGTGTTCCTCGTGCCATCGTTTGTTGATGGCTTGTACCTCCGATTTCATAGTGATCCCTCGGCTTGCAGGGGCTCCCGCCGTCCAGTCATGGCGCACGTCCGCAGTTGTCGCTTTGGCCTCCACGGGCTGCATGGTGATCAATAGAACTTCGGCCCATTGTCAGGGTCTGACCTTGACCATGATCAATCCACCCATCGATACCAGACCGCAGACTTGTCGCGACGCGCGTTCAGCGACGCGACGTGGCATCCCTCTTTGGCGGGTCCGCCAGGCATCCGGCCGACCAGGCGCTGGCCTCGAACCAGCTCACCCCCCTGGCTCGGATCGCTTGTCTGGCTCACCTGCCGGCTCAAATTGGTCCAGAATGCTGGTGACATCCGCGTCGGACAATTGGCGGAAATCCGAATAGAAAGCGCCGACACCACCAAACACCTGGTGCATTTCGAGGCACACTACGTCGTCGGTCTCCTGGTCGAGTTCGGCGATCGTTTCGGTCTGCCCCACTGGCACGGCAAGAACCAGGCGGCGAGGTTTTCTCCGCCGCAAGGCCCGCAAGGCGGCACGCATGGTTGCACCGGTCGCGACGCCATCATCGACCACAATGACGGTCTTTCCTTCGACCTGGGACGGCGGCCTGCCACCGAGATACTGGGCCCGGCGCCTGTTGATTTCCGCAATTTCATCGCGCTTGATGCGCTCGAACTCCGCCTCGGAAACCCGCGCCTGGGCGATAACCCCCTCGTTTCGGACGACGACGGGATCGGGATCGTCGACAACAGCACCCGCCGCCAGTTCCGCATGACCGGGAACACCGATCTTGCGCACCAGCAGCAGATCCAGAGGCGCGCCAAGGGCCTTCGCCACCTCGGCGGCAACGGGCACACCGCCGCGCGGCAGCGCCAAAACGACGACATCGTCCCCACGATACCGGGAAAGGGCCGCCGCCAAATTGCGCCCCGCTTCTGAGCGATCATGAAAGCTCATTCGCCGATCCCTTGGTCTTGCCGCCTTAATCTCGGCTGGGGCCAGGAACGCTTAACACCTTCTGGCCCCGAACCCAGGATCATGCGGCTTTAACGGTGATCTTCTGCTCGGGCTTCTGCGCCTCTGCGGTCTTGGGAAGAGTAACAGTCAGCACGCCCTTGTTGAAGCGCGCCTCGATTTTATCGGCCTCCACGCCGTCGGGCAGCGCAAAGGTCCGCTCGAATGCGCCGAACTGGCGCTCGCGCAGATAGTAGTCGCCAGACTTCTCTTCCTTCTCGTCCTGCTTCTCGCCCTTGATGGCAATATTGCCGTTGCGCAGCACAACCTCGATGCTCTTCTCGTCCAGCCCCGGCAGTTCGGCGGTGATTTCGAAGGCCTTTTCCCGCTCGACGATGTCAACGGCCGGTGTCGACCAGTCAAACGTGCGCGAGAGAACCGAGGGCAAGGCCGCAGGCGCGGCACGAAGAGGGCGCATCCAATCCGTGCGGTAGAAGTCGTCGAAAAGTCGATCCACCTCATGGCGGAGCGCCTCGAAGGGGCGCCAACCTGCCTGGTCAGTTCGTGTGGGCGTTGAGCCTTCCTTGCGAATGGGAAGCTTCGTTGTCGTATCGGCCATGTTTCAATCCTCCAATTGCGGATGATCGACACGATATGCGGGCGCGCCAGGCGCCAACTTGACGATCGTCAAAGCTGCAACAATTCGAAGGCGACGATCCTGGTATTTCCACCCCAGAACCTGCACCAGCGCTGGCGGGCAATTGGCTGAAACGGCTCAGCTTTCTTAACCTGTTGTAAGTTTCCCCTTAGGGGTATCTTAAGCTCACTGTCCTACTCTCAGGCTCATATGGTCAGGTTTGAGTAGAGAGTAAAATGACCGTACAGATGCGTCCTCGCGTGAAGTACGTTATTGGCCCCGATGGCAGTCCGCTGACGATTGCGGACCTCCCACCCGCCAATACGAGACGGTGGGTTATCCGCCGCAAGGCAGAAGTGGTCGCCGCTGTTCGCGGTGGCCTGCTCAGCCTCGAAGAGGCGTGTGAGCGTTATACGCTCAGCGTCGATGAGTTTCTGAACTGGCAGGCCGCCATCGACAAGCATGGCCTTGCCGGACTCCGGACAACCTGGATTCAGCACTATAGAGAAGGCTGACGCCTTTTCGCGCTGATCTCAGAAAACCCCAACCAAAACCCGCCGGTTCATCCCGGCGGGTTTTGTTTTCTGCTATGGCGTGGCGTCGGTGAGCCACTCAGCCGCCGTCGGACGGTTCTTCATCCGCTCGTAATAGGCCTGGCAGGCCTGCATGGGTGGGTGATCAAAAGGGATCGCAAACCAGCGGTGCAGACCCAGCGTGATCGCAATATCGGCCAGGCTGAAGCGATTGCCCACGACGAAATCGCCGCTTTTGGCCAGATGCGCCTCAATGATATTCATCTTGCCCGTCCAGGCCTCGATATTGTCGGCAACCTTTTGCGGATCGTCGAAGCCCGGCGCCTTGCGGATGATCGACATCAACGGATAGGCCCAATTGGAGCCCATCTCGTTGTTCTGCCAGAGCACCCATTGCATGACGAGCCCCTGCTGCCGCGCCTCCTCGGGCACGAGGTCGCCCCCGGCCTTGCGGTTGAGATAGAGCATGATGGCGATGCTCTCCCAGAGCACGAAGTCGTCCTCGACCAGTACCGGCACCTTCGCGTTGGGGTTGAGCGCCATGAACTCGGGCACTTTCGGATCGCGATTGGGCAGGCCCCAATCCTCATGCGCGTAGTCTAGGCCCAACTCGCGCGCCGCCCACATGGCCTTGCGCACATTGATGGACGTCACACGCCCCAGAATCCGCAGCATTCCATTTACCTCCGCTTAACCTGACCCGGCAGTTCTTGCCCAAAATCGCAAGCTGCAACAGCTGGTTAATACATTGTTTACCATCCACTAGGTAATTTTTGCCCATCGGTTGTGGGGGCTCCATCGACCGCCTTGAAACAGACAGAGTCGCGGCGTGGAAAGTCTGAACAATCTCATCAACCGGATCGGCCTCCCGCGTATCGCGGCCATGGCCCTGGTGGCCGTGTTGATGCTGGGCTTTTTCGGCTTCCTGATCATGCGCAGCCAGTCGCCGAACCTGGCGCCGCTCTATTCGGGCCTCAGCCTCGAAGATTCCTCGGCCATCGTCACCGAGCTGCAAACCCTCAATATCCCGTACGAATTGCGGGGCGAAGGCGACACCATCCTGATCCCGCGCGACCAGATTACAACTATGCGCATGACGCTGGCCGGCGAAGGTCTGCCGACGCGCGGCCAGGTGGGCTATGAGATATTCGATCAGCAGTCGACCCTGGGCGCCACCAGCTTCGTACAGAACATCAACAACGTCCGTGCGCTGGAGGGCGAACTTGCGCGCACCATCGGTTCACTCAATCGAATCACCGGCGCGCGCGTCCACCTGGTGCTGCCCGAGCGCGAATTGTTCCGGCGCGAACGCAAGGACCCTTCCGCGTCGATTGTTCTGACCACGCGCGGAGAGCTGTCTACCGGAGAAATCCGTGCCATCCAGCATCTGGTGGCTTCGGCCATCGAGGGATTGACGCCCAGCCGCGTTTCCATTGTCGATGACCAGGGCAACCTCCTGGCGTCAGGCACTGGTGAGGATGTCGCGGGCGTGATGACGGCACAGAATGACGAACGCACGCTCGGCTTCGAGAACCGCATGCGGACGCGGGTCGAAGACATGCTGGCCAACATCGTCGGCGCCGGACGGGCCCGCGTCGAAGTTGCCGCCGAGCTTGACTTCAACCGCTCCACCACAACCCAGGAACTGTTCGACCCCGAAAGCCAGGTGGTGCGTTCCACCCAGACGCGTGAGAGCGAGAACCTGTCCGGTGGCAATAACGGCCAGGTGACGGTCGCCAACGAACTGCCTGGCGCCAGCCAGAACAACGGCGCCGCCGGAGTGACCGAACAGGGCACCTCGACCGAGGAGGTCATCAACTACGAAATCTCCAAGACTACGCAGACCGACGTGACCGAAGCCGGTTCGATCAAGCGCCTTTCAGTGGCCGTGGTGGTCGATGGCACCTATGCCGACGATGGTGCCGGCAACATGACCTATACCCCGCGCTCCGCCGATGAAGTTGCACAGATCCTCACGCTCGTTCGCTCCGCAGTCGGTTATTCGGCGGAACGTGGCGACACCGTGGAGGTGGTCAACATGCAGTTCGCCGAACGGCCCGACCTGGCGCCGCTAGGCACCGAGGCCGAAGCGGGGCTGCTTGATTTCACCCGTGACGACATCATGAACGGCGCCGAGATGGCCGTGACGCTGCTCATCGCTCTGGCCCTGGTCTTCTTCGTCATGCGGCCGCTGCTGAAGAAGGCGCTGACCCCGGAGACCCAGCCCCTCGCCCTGCCGCACGCTGCGGAACTTGGCCATCACGGCGTCCTGGGGGCCAATGGACAGGTGGTACCCGAAATCGAAGAAACGCCCCGCGACAAGACACCGGCCTGGGTGGCCAGCGCAAAGTCGATGGGCGAAACCCAGCTCCAGACCCTCAAGACGGTCGGCACGTTGGTCGAAGAAAATCCAAAGCAGGCCGCGCTGATCGTGCGCGACTGGCTCGGTAACGCGGCGTAGCAGCAATGGCCTTGGTATCCCAATCCACCGAAGACAAGAACGCTCCCGCCGCAATGCCGGCGACCGCCGGCGCACAATTGCAGGTGGGCGGCGAGCATCGTGTTCTCAAGGGCGACGAGAAGGCCGCAGCGCTCTTGCTGGCCCTCGGCCCCGACTACGGCAAGCCCATCTTCGACGAACTGGATGAACTCGAGGTCAAGCAGCTCTCCCGCGCCATGGTCCGCCTCGGGCCCATCACCCAGGAAATGCTCGATGACCTGATGATCGAGTTTGTGACGACGATTTCCTCGAACGGCTCTCTCTCGGGCAATACCGACTCGACCGAACGCCTGCTCCTCAGCTTCCTGCCGCAGGACAAGGTGGACGCGATCATGGAAGAAATCCGTGGTCCGGCCGGCCGCAATATGTGGGAAAAGCTCTCCAATGTGCAGGCCGACGTTCTGGCCGCCTATCTCAAGAACGAATATCCCCAAACCATCGCTGTGGTTCTCTCCAAGATCGCGACCGAGCACGCGTCCAAAGTGCTCGCCGTGCTGCCAGAGGAACTGGCCATGGACGTGGTTCAGCGCATGCTTGGCCTCGACCCGGTGCAGAAGGAAATTCTCGAGAAGATCGAGATGACCCTGCGCACCGAGTTCATGTCGACACTCAACCATACCAAGCGCCGCGACAGCCACGAACAGATGGCCGAGATTTTCAACGCCTTCGATCGCCAGACTGAAGCCCGCTTCATCACCAATCTCGAAGAAATGAACCGCGACGATGCCGAGCGCATCAAGCAGCTCATGTTCACCTTCGAGGATCTGGCCAAGCTCGACATGTCGGCTATCCAGACCCTGCTGTCCAAGCTCGACAAGCGCGACCTGGCCCTGGCCCTCAAGGGCGCCAACGACCAGGTCAAGGAAAGCTTCTTCAACAACATGTCCAGCCGCGCCGCCAAGTTGCTGCAGGACGACATGCAGGGCATGGGCCCGGTCCGCCTCAAGGATGTGGACGAAGCCCAGACCCGCATGGTGGCCACTGCCAAGGACCTCGCCGCCAAGGGCGAAATCCTGATCATGAAGTCCAAAGCCGACGATCAGATGATTGCGTGACGCCATGGCTCAACCCGCACGTTTCACCTTCGATCTTGATCTGGAACCTCCCAGCTCCAGCAGGCGCGCATCCACGCCGTCAGTGCCGACGATCCCCGAGGATGTGGTGGCCCAGCTCATCGCCAATGCGCGCGAGGAGGCCTATGCGGAGGGGCTCAAGGCCGGCGAGCAGAATGCCGCATCCATGGCGGCCCAGACCATCGCCGCTGCCGCCGGCACTCTTGCCACCCAGACGGCCAGCTCGGCCCGCGCACTTGACGCCGCATGCGCCGAACACCACCAGCAGGCCGTCGAACTGGCTCTCAGCATCGGCCGCAAGTTGGCGCTGCACCTGGTGGCGCGCTTCCCGCTGGCTGAACTCGAGGCGCTGGTCGCAGAATGCCTGCCCAGCCTCAATGGCGTGCCGCACCTGGTTATCCGGTGCCATCCAGATCTCGCCGATGCCATTCGCGACACGGCCACTGCCCAGATGTCCCATTCCGGCTTCACCGGACGTCTGGTGGTGATGGGCGACCCCGACATCCGCATTGGCGACGGCCGGCTGGAGTGGGTGGATGGCGGGCTGGTCCGGGACATCGCCGACACTGCCAGGCAGATCGACCGGCAGATCGCCACCTATCTTGCGGCTCGCACACGCGGCCAAAGCACGGAGAACGGCTCATGACCGATCCTCAGGACGACATCACGGCATCCGAAGGTTTCAATCTCGACGAGATGGAGGCCCCCGAGCGCGCTGGTCGCGGCGAGGCCCATATGGAACGTTCCGCGGCCGATCTGGAGGCCGTATTCGATGTGCCGGTCCGCGTCTCGGTAGTGCTCGGTCGCACCAAGATGCCGGTATCCAATCTTCTCAAGCTCGATACCGGCACGGTGATCGAGCTGGACAGGCAGGTTGGCGAGGCGGTGGAAATCTTCATCAACGAGCGTCTGGTGGCGCGTGGTGAGATCGTTCTGGTCGAAGATCGGCTCGGCGTCACCATGACCGAAATCATCAAGCCGCAATAGGAGACCACGATCATGCGACTGCTCATTATCGGGGCCCTGGAAGGTCAGCTCTCAACAGCCACAAAGATGGCCATGGATGGCGGCGCCAAGGTGGCGCATGCCCCCTCCATCGAAATCGCGCTGGCGTCGCTCCGCGCTGGCAAGGGCGCCGACCTTTTGCTTGTCGACGTGATGATGGACATTGCCGGGCTGATTGCCGGGCTCGAGTCCGAGCGCATCGCCATTCCGGTGGTCGCCTGCGGCGTCGAGACCAATGCGGCGGCGGCGGTCAACGCCATTCGTGCTGGCGCCAAGGAATATATCCCCCTGCCCCCCGATGCCGAGCTGATCGCTGCCGTCATTGCTGCCGTTGCGCGGGAAAGTTCAGATTTCCTCTATCGCGACCCGGCCATGGAGCGTGTCGTCCGGATGGCCGAGCAGATCGCCGGCTCAGAGGCCTCCATTCTCATCACCGGCGAAAGCGGCACCGGCAAGGAAGTCGTCGCCAAATATGTGCATGCGCGCTCCAAGCGAGCCCATCGCCCCTTCATCTCTGTCAACTGCGCCGCCATCCCCGAAGCGCTGCTTGAAAGCGAATTGTTCGGGCATGAAAAAGGGGCGTTCACCGGCGCCATCGCCCGCCGCATCGGCAAATTCGAGGAAGCCTCGGGCGGCACACTGCTGCTCGACGAAATCTCCGAAATGGATGTGCGCCTCCAGGCCAAGCTTCTGCGTGCCATTCAGGAGCGTGTCATCGACCGCGTCGGCGGCACCAAGCCGGTGCCGGTCGATATCCGTATCCTCGCAACCTCAAACCGCAACCTCAACGAAGCAGTACGCGAAGGCAGCTTCCGCGAAGACCTGCTGTTCCGCCTCAATGTGGTCAATCTCAAGCTGCCGGCGCTACGCGACCGGCCGGGCGATATCATCGCGCTCTCCGAGCATTTCGTTGCCAAATATGCCAAGGCCAACGGCCTGCCCCCCCGCGCCCTTTCGCCTGAAGCCCGCGATGCCCTCGTCAAGGCCCCCTGGCCCGGCAATGTGCGCGAACTGGAAAACACCCTGCACCGCGCCGTGCTGCTGTCTTCAGGCGACACCATCGGCCCCGACGCGATCGTCCTGCCCGATGGCATGGGCCTCTCCGAAGCCGCGCGCGCGGCCTCCCCTGCTGCTCAACTGGCACAAACCGCGGAAGCCATGAACCGCGCCCTGGTGGGGCGCACGGTGGCCGATGTCGAGCGCGATCTCATTCTCGACACCCTCGACCACACGCTGGGCAACCGCACCCACGCCGCCAACATCCTGGGCATTTCGATCCGCACGCTGAGAAACAAGCTCAACCAATATGCCGATGAGGGCGTCCACGTGCCCGAGCCGGGTGAGAAGCGGGGCGCGGCGTAAGCCTGACCAATGACCGACATTCCATCCGGCAACAGATCAGGCTTTTCCTTCCCCTCCATCCGGCAGGTGATAGAGACCCTGCGCTCGGGCGACATTGCGCTCGCCACGGGTGTGATGGCGCTGATCGTCATCCTGATCGTGCCCATGCCGCCGCTGCTGGTGGACATGCTGCTGGCCATATCGATCGTCTTCTCGGTCATGATCCTGATGACCGCCTTGTTCATCCAGAAGCCGCTGGAATTTTCGTCCTTCCCCACGGTCTTGCTGATCGCAACCATGCTGCGGCTGGGTCTGAACCTCGCCACCACGCGCCTGATCCTCTCCGAGGGGCATGAGGGCACGGGCGCCGCCGGCCACGTCATCGAGGCCTTTGGCAGTTTCGTGACCGCCGGCAATTTCGTCATCGGTATTGTCGTCTTCATCATCCTGGTGATCGTCAACTTCATCGTCATCACCAAGGGTTCGGGCCGTATCGCAGAAGTCGCGGCCCGCTTCAGCCTCGATGCCATGCCCGGCAAGCAGATGGCGATCGACGCCGACCTCTCGGCCGGGCTGATCGACGAAGACACCGCCAAGAAGCGCCGGGCCGATCTTGAAGGCGAGAGCGCATTTTTCGGCAATATGGACGGCGCGAGCAAGTTCGTACGCGGTGATGCCATCGCCGGCCTCATCATCACCTTCATCAATGTCTCCGCCGGCATGCTCATCGGCATCATGCAGCAGGGTCTGGGTTTTCAGGAAGCGGCCAACAACTACACACTGCTCACGATCGGCGACGGCCTGGTCAGCCAGATTCCAGCGCTGATCGTCTCGACTGCCGCTGGCATTCTCGTCTCGAAATCCGGTGTCACCGGTGCGGCCGACAAGGCCCTGACCGCCCAATTCACCGGCTATCCGCGGGCCTTGGGCATGTCCTCGGCGGTCATGGCGGCCCTTGCCCTTCTCCCCGGCATGCCGCTCTTGCCCTTCATGGCGCTCTCCGGCGCCGCTGGCTACGCCGCCTGGCGCGCCAGCCGGTCCAAGGCCGTCCGCCAGGTCGAAGAGCAGGCCCAGGAGATAGCCAAGGCGGCACCACCGGCACAGCCATCCGAACCGCCGATTACCGACAGCCTCAAGATCGACGACCTCAAGCTCGAACTGGGCTACGGCCTGCTCAGCCTGGTCAAGGAAGACGAAAGCGGCTCCGATCGGCTCACCGAGCAGATCAAGGCCCTGCGCCGTCAGCTGGCACTGGAACTGGGCTTTGTCATGCCGCCGGTGCGCATCCTTGACAACATGCAGCTCGAGCCAAACGACTATAAGGTTCGGATCAAGGAAGTGGAGGCCGGCGCCGGCCAGATCTACGCCAACCAGCTCATGGTCATGGACCCCTATGGCAACCCGATCGACCTGCCGGGCCATCACACCACCGAACCGACTTTCGGCCTGCCCGCGACCTGGATCGAACCCGCCCTGCGCGACGAAGCGGAACTGCGGGGGCTCTCCATCATCGACCCCTCGACTGTGATCTCGACCCATCTGACCGAGATCCTCAAGGCTAATGTTGCGGACCTGCTCAGTTACGCCAATGTGCAGTCCCTGCTCTCGGGCCTGCCCAAGGACCAGCAGAAGCTGGTCGAAGACCTCGTACCCAGCCAGATCACGGTGTCGGGCCTTCAGCGCGTGCTGCAATCTCTGTTGACCGAACGCATTTCCATCCGCGACCTCTCCAGCATCCTTGAGGCGGTCGCAGAAATCGCCGGCAATGGCCGATCGGTCCAGACCATCACGGAACATGTCCGCGCTCGCCTCGCCCGGCAGATCTGCGCGGCCAATCTGGGTCCGGACGGCAACCTGCCCCTGTTGACCCTATCGCCCCAGTGGGAGCGCGATTTTGCTGAAGCCATGGCCGGCGACGGAGACAATCGTCACCTGGCCATGGCGCCAAGCAAGTTGCAGCAATTTATCGGCGCCGTGCAGTCGGGCTACGAACGGGCCGCCCAGCAGGGCGAATTGCCGGTCTTGATCACCTCGCCCTCCATCCGCCCCCATGTCCGCTCGATCATCGAGCGCTTCCGCCCCCAGACCGTGGTGATGAGCCAGAACGAGGTGCATCCGCGCATCCGGCTCAAGACCGTGGGGAGCGTCTAGGGTGCATCTGCCGCCCGGGGCTCAAGGACAGGCGCATCTGCCGGTGGCGGATCGGCTTCCAGATCCGCAATCAGGGACTTCATCTCATCGATCTCACGCACCTGCGCGGCGATGATCTCGTCGGCCAGTTCGCGCACCCGCGCGTCGCGAATATTGGCATTGGTGCTGGTCAGCACGGCAATGGAGTGATGCGGGATCATGGCCCGCATATAGTCGACATCACCCACCAGGGCCTGGCTGCGCACAAGGAACAGTGATCCGGCAAAGACCGCGATCGCCCCGGCGATAATCGCGTAGTTGACGGCGCGCTTCCTGTACATGGCCCACATGAAGCCAAGCATGATGATGGCCATCGTCGCCCCCATCAAGAGCGCCATCCAGAGCCGCGTCTGACTATAGAACACATGATCGAACTGGTAGGTGTTGAGATACATCAACCCGTACATCACTACCGTCGACGTCGCGATCATCGCGGCAAAACGCAAATAGCTCATCAAGTCCTCCATTTGGCTCGGAAGACCAACGCACGCATGCCGGCTTTGTTCAGGTTCTATTGTCGATGCACGGCATCGTACCGTGCCAACTCCTCGGCGTCCGGCGCCTGAAAGGCGCCTAGCCACCCTTCGATATGCTCAAGCGTAATCGGCGGATTTTCGCGGCCGCGCTTCCGGATGCGTTCCAGCATGACCGGGATTGGAGCCGTCAACCAACAAAGCTCGACCCGAGCGCCAAGACCTCGCGCAACGTCCGCAAGTCCCAGCCGCTCATCGCGACCCCACGTCCCCCACTCGATGATGACGCTGACGCCCGCTGCAAGAAACCGCCGGCTGAGGCGCCATTGCATGGCCTCGACAATGGCGCGCCGCTCCTCATCCCAGAGGTCAAGCTTGAGTTCGTGCATCCAGGCGTCGGGTTCCATCCGCACCGCGCCGGTTTGCGCCTCGAGTGCGGCGGCGCGGGTCGATTTGCCGACCCCGGGCAGGCCGGCAATAATGAACAGTGTCGCGCTCACCGCTGGGTCAGCGCCAGCTTGGCCCCCAGCATCACAAAGGCCGCGGCAAAGCTGCGCCGCATCCAGGTCAGCACAGTTGGACGCGACATCACCTGGCCGCGAATTGCGGCGGCGAATAGCCCGTAAAGTGCAAACACCAAGAAGGTCATGAGCATGAACACGCCGCTCAATTCGAGCATGCGACTGACTGCATTTGGCGTTCCGGTGGGCACGAATTGCGGCAGGAAGGCAAAGAAGAAAATGGAGAGCTTGGGGTTGAGCAGATTAATCAGCATCACCTCGGCGGCCATGGCGCCGAGCGGCTTGCTCTCCTGCCGGGCCTCTACCGAAAGAGCGCCGGTTTCGCGCAGCGTCGACCAGGCCATGTAGAGCAGATAGGCCACCCCGAGATATTTGATGATATCAAATGCCAGCGCGCTGGCATGGAGTACCGCGGCCAGCCCGGTGATGGCGGCCAGCATATGGGGGACAATGCCGAAGGTACAGAAAAGCGCGGCCCAGAGGCTCGCCTTGCCGCCTCGTCCCAGCCCGGTGGCAATGGTGTAGATGGCCCCTGCCCCCGGCGAAATGACGACGATCAGCGTGGTGATCAGAAATTCAATGCTCATCAAGGCCTCCCGCCTGAGCGGGCACTATGCCCCGCTGAGACAGGTTGCGCCAGAGGAGAGCTTAACCCAGGCCGCCTGGCACGACCGGCGGCAGGTCAAGCTTTGACGCTTCGGCCGACGTATCGACTTCGTCTTCCTCGGCCAGCTCACGCTCGGCCTCATACCAGAATTCCTGTTCGCGGCCTTCGGGCTGTCCGGCCTGGTCCCAAAGCTGGTAGGCGCGGTCGCGAATTTTGTCGTCCTGTGCGTGTTGCATGCTGTCCTCCTGCACTTCAAACCAGAACGCGGCGGCCAGCCTTACAGTTGCGGTGGAACAAGCAAGTTAACGGCTGCATTATCGCTGCGACGTCGAGGGCCACCCATGAAGCTGTTCTCCTGCACCCATTGCGGCAATACGGTCTATTTCGAAAACGCCGTGTGTGAACGCTGCAGCCATCAATTGGGATATCTGCCCCACAGGGCACAGTTGGTATCACTGGTTGAAGACGGAGGCCTGTGGACCTCGCCGGCGATCAACGACGACGCCTTCGTCTTCTGTGCCAATGCTGCTCACGCCGCCTGCAACTGGTTGATCCCGGCAGAGCCAGGTGGTGACATCTATTGCGCCGCCTGCCGGCACAACGAGACCATTCCCGACCTGTCCGACCCGGCCAATCTCCAGCGCTGGCAGACCATCGAGCGGGCCAAGAAGCGGCTGTTCTATTCCCTGCTCCGGCTGGGCCTGCCGCTGAAAACGCGCGCGGAAGACCCACTCCACGGCCTCGCCTTCCGCTTCCTGGCCGAAGACCAGAGCGCGCCCCAACGCGTCATGACCGGCCACGACAATGGCATCATCACCATTGCCTTGGCCGAGGCCGACGACGCCGAACGCGAATACCGGCGCACCAGCATGAACGAACCTTATCGGACGCTGCTGGGGCACTTCCGTCATGAAATCGGGCACCACTACTGGGACCTGTTGGCGGCGGAGGGGTCAGCTCTTGACGTGTTCAGGGACCTGTTCGGCGATGAGCGTCGGGACTATGCCGCGGCCCTGCAAGCCCATTATGCCGATGGCGCACCGCCTTCCTGGTCGCAAACCCACATCAGCGCCTATGCGACTGCTCATCCCTGGGAAGATTTCGCCGAAACCTTCGCGCATTATCTGCACATTATCGACACGGTCGAAATGGCGGGGGCCTTCGGCGTACGCGCCCGTCCCAACACCGGCGACGAGCACCTTTCAATAGCGCCAATGCGTTTCGATCCGTACCTCGAACCGGATATGGGAACGATCATCGACAACTGGGTCCCGCTGGCCAGCCTTATCAACAATCTCAATCGCGCCGTCGGCCATGCCGACGCCTACCCCTTCGTGCTCGGCCCCGCCGTCGTCGAAAAGCTGGCGTTCGTCAATACGCTGGTGCATCAGGCGCCGGTTCGGGCCCAGCTCAACCGCGTCTAGTCACCTGATCATAGGGCGCCAGCGCGTCCTCGAGTACCTGCAGGTCATCGGGCAAATCCGCTTCGAACATCATCTCCTCGCCCGTAGCGGGGTGTTCAAATCCGAGCTCGGCCGCATGCAGGGCCTGGCGTCCCAGCGCCTTGACGGCCGCAGCGACCGGCTCTGGCAGCTTGTTGATCTTGGTCGCAAAGCCGGGAGCATAAAGCAGGTCGGAAACCAGCGGGTGGCCGATATGAGCCATGTGGACTCGGATCTGGTGCGTACGCCCGGTCTCGAGCTGACACTGGATGCGGGTAATATCCCAGCCCGGCTCGCCATAGCGCGCCTCGACCGCGTAATGCGTTATGGCCTCACGTCCACTTTTCAGCACCGCCTGTTTGAGCCTGTTGCCCGGATCTCGCCCCAGCGGCGCATCGACCGTGCCCATGCCCGACTGGGTCGAGCCCCAGGCATAGGCAATATAGGCCCGGTGCAATGGCCCGGTACGGCCGTGATCGGCAAACTGCTCCGATAGGTGCTTGTGCGCCTGCTCGGTCTTGGCGGCCACCATCACGCCCGACGTGTCCTTGTCCAACCGGTGGACAATGCCGGGGCGCTTGACCCCGCCAATGCCTTTCAGGCTATCCCCGCAATGGAAAATCAAGGCATTGACCAGCGTACCGCTCGGCGAGCCGGGAGCCGGGTGCACAACCATGCCCACGGGCTTGTTGATGACGATCAGGTGCTCGTCTTCATAGAGGATATCAAGCGGGATGTCTTCGGGCTGTGGATCGGGATCTTCCGGGGGCGGGGCGACAAGCACGATTGTCTCGCCGGCCTTGAGCCGGTATTTGGGTTCGGCAACTGTCCGACCGTCCACCGTGACCGCGCCGGTCAGGATCAAATCCTTGATGCGATTGCGGCTAAAGACGTCATGCGCTTTGGCCAACATGGCATCGAGCCGCCCGCCGTCCATCGTGGCGTCGACGACAACCTCAACGGGCTCGCCCTCCAACTCGAAATCGATGTCATCCGCCATGAACAATCCTGAACCAAACACGCCGGACGCCGCCGACACCGAATTGACGCCCGAAGCCCGGGCCATGCTGGGAAAAGCCCGCCGCTCATTTGCGGTTTCCATGGGCATTTTGTTGCTGGGCTTTATGGCGATTGGTGTTGCACTTGTCTATCGCGTCATGCGTGACAGCCCGCCCCCAGCCGTGGCGGAAAGTGTCTCCATCCCCACAGGCGCCGAAGTGATTTCAGCGCTCAACACCGATGGCACCATCCAGGTGACATTCCGTGCCGGCGGCGCGACCATGCTCAACATCTATGATGCAGGGACCGGAGCGCTGGAGCGCAGCGTACAGATCGGCGCAGAGTAGCGGCCGAACGTCTCTGCTAGCGCCCCTGAATTTCCTTGAGCGCGGCCAGCCGATCCGAAACTGTTCCGCGCTGGGCATTGGCCGGCGTCGGCAGCACGTCGAGCCCCTCTCCGTCGTCAGCGAAACGTTGCACGCGGTCGAACAGGCTCTCTTCCGGCTGCGCTTGAGCCGGTGCCTCGTGATCCACCGCATAAACCAGACGGCTGACGCTGGCGGCAATGTCGTTGAGCTTTTCGCGCAGATGCGCTTCCTCGAACCGCTCGGTCTCCCAATCAGCCATGATTGAGGCCTCGACATTGCTGACCTTGTGCCGCAGCCGTTGGAGTTCCTCCTCCATGGAAAGCTTGTCGGCCAGAAGCTGCTCGGCGCGCCCTTCGCTCTTTTCCACGACCAAGCTGGTTTCGGCCAGAAGGGCGTTGAGCCGGTTTTCGGCGCTGGCAATGCGCGCCTCAGCAGCCACAAGTTCTTCGGCATCGGCCTCGCGCTCTGCGTCGCGACCCGCCAGGGCATCGCGCATTTGCGTAATGGCCGCGCTGGCCTCGGCGCTCCGTCGATCGGATTTCTCCAGCCGCTCGATCAGGCTATTCGCCTGCTCTTCCAGGAAGGCGGCCCGCTTGCGCTCTATGGCCAGCGCCGTCGTCAACTGGTCGATATCACTCTCGTAATCGCCAGAAAGAGCAAGGCCGTCGACCTTGGTGGCCTTGGCCAGCCCGCCGCGCAAGGAATTGCGCAACTCTTCGATTTCGCCGGCGCGGCTTTCGAGTTCCCGGTCGCGCTTGCGCAGACGGTTGGCGAGATCGGCTCCCTCTTTCTCAAGTTCGAGAATGCGGGCGCGCAGCTCTACCTCGCGACCCTCCAGCTCGCGCACGACGTCCAGGTGCCTCTCACGTTCGGCCTTGAGGGCACCGAGATCAGTGCGCTTCTGGTTGACATCGCTGAGCTGCTCGGCGAGCCGCTTGCGCAGGGCCTCCACATTCATCTCCAGCCGGCGCGTGGACAGAGCGAATTCGGCCCGCAGCTGATCTTTGTCGGCGCGAAACTCGGCCATGGTGATGGGCGTCGCCGCTTCGATGCGCCGCTTGGTCAGCCGCACGGCCCGCTTCCACACAGCTGGCATGATGACGAGTGCCGCCAGCCCCGCCACCAGCAGGCCCAGCGCAAAATACATGATGTTCTCGATCAGCATCGATGCGGCCTCCGGCAGCGCACATGCGCCCGCCTTGGGACTTTCCCTTATCCGGTTTTGGCAGCAAAGACGGCGCTCGGCCATCTTCGGCAATGATTAACCCTAACGGGTTTGAGGCTGGCCGTCACGACAAAGCCGGAGCTTTCACCCCGGCTTGCAAGGAGTTGATCGGTTCTGGTCGTTCAGAACGGGTTCCAGGTCGGCTCGGCGGTGAAGTTGAGATAGCCCACATTGATACCGAGACGCGCGCCAACGCCGGAGCGGATCGGCACAACCACCACATTACCGCGCTTGGTAACCGTCATGCCGACCCCGCCAATGACATAGGCCGAGCCATCAACGCCGGGATAGCGACCCAGAATGTCCTGGATGGTGTTGAGGTTGTAGACCAGCATCATCACCTTGGAGCCATCGCCACCGACATCCAGGCCGATGCTGGGCCCCTGCCAGAAAATTTTGAACTGCCCCGCATTGCGAGTGTAGAGCGTCCCCTCGCCGTATTTGGCACCCACGAACAGGGCACCGCCGGCCTCTTCACCCAGGATATAGCCATTGGGCTGGCCATATTGGCTCACTGCCCGCTCGACTACCGAGGCCAGGCCCTGTGCGGCCGAACCGAAGAATTCCCGGCCGCTTTCCACCAGTTCCTCACCCGAAAACGTGTCGCTGAGCGACCCTTGAGAAAAGGCAGGTGCCGGCAGCAACAACAGAACGGACAAGATGGCGGCAAGCTGGGCAAGGCGCTTGAACATAGGCAGGTCTCCCGTCTCGATCGCCTGCCTTTACCAAGACCTTAAGGTCTTCGCCCCTAATCTGGGCCCGGGCATTCCGATCATTTGGGCCGATCATGCAGCATATCTCTAAACAAATCTTAACCATGATCGCCCTGTTTCTGCCGCTTTTCGGACTGCTTCCGGCCACGGTTCAGCAAAGCGCCGCACAGTCGATAGTCACCTATGTCCTCACAGACCCACTCACAGGCCTGGCGATCGGCGGCATGGATCCGGTCTCCTATTTTACCGAACCGTCACCGCTGCGCGGCCGGCCCGACCATGAATACCTCTGGAAGGGAGCGCCGTTTCAGTTTGCCAATGCGGCCAATATGGAAATCTTCAAACGCCATCCAGAGATCTATGCCCCGCAATATGGCGGACATGGCGCCATGAGCATGTCGCGCGGCTTCGTCTCGGATGCCGATCCGCTCATCTATACCGTCTTCAAGCAGCGCCTTTTCCTGTTCTACTCGGGTGCAAACCGCGAGGCCTTCCTGCTGGCGCCGGACGCGGCCGCCCTGCGCGGGCAGGAACATTGGACCACCCTGTCCAAAACGCTCTCGACCCGGTAGTCCCAGCCCGCCGGGCGCATTATTGTCCCAATACTGATTCTCGCACCTTGTCCGCGCCGCCGCGCCTATGGAGACCCCCACCATGGATATCATTGAGCTCAAGGCTACCGACCTCGCCGCCATGCTGTGCTCGCGGGTCTGCCACGACCTCATCAATCCCATCGGTGCTATCGGCAACGGCCTGGAAGTGCTCTCCGATCCCAACCAGGCCGAAATGGCCGAGGGCGCCAGGGACCTGATCGCCAGCGCCGCCAAACAGAGCCGCGCCAAACTCGAGTTTGCCCGCCTGGCCTATGGCGCCTCCTCCACCGCCGGCACCGACATCGACACGCGGGAGTGCGAACGCGTCGCCCGCATTCTGTTCGATATCGAAAAGGCCGATCTCGAGTGGAACGTGCCCCTGATCCTTTTGCCCAAGCACAAGGCGAAGCTGTTCATGAACATGCTGCTGATTGCGGCCGGTTCGGTACCGCGCGGCGGCACAGTTTCCGCCTCGATCAGCGGATCTGCCGGCGAGGAGAAATTCGAGTTCACCTCCAAATCCGATCCGGAAAAGCGTCAGAAGACTCTGGTCCCCTCTGGTTCGGCAGGCCTGCTTTCCGGTGCACCAGAGGAAGGCTCGGTTGACGCTCGAGGCATCCAGCCCTTCTACACCGGCCTCCTCGCTCGCATGACTGACATGGACCTTAATATCGGCATTGAGAATGACGTGTTCTTCTTCACAGCCACCCCGAAGGTCGCCGCCAACGCGGCGTGAAGCCAGCTAAGCCCCGGTAATCATGGGATATTTCCCAATGCCTTAGGGCGCGTTGGTTGTTATTGAACGCGATCTGCTAACCATTCGCCAACCTATTGCAGGGCATAGTCGCAAAGCGTCTCAAACGTCCCCAAGGGCCCCCTTTCATGCGCAGCTGCCTGATTGTCGATGATTCCAGCGTGGTCCGGAAAGTTGCGCGCCGCCTGCTGGAGGATCTCGACTATATCGTGGACGAAGCCGAGGACGGCCAGGAAGCGATCGACAAATGCCGCCAGGAGATGCCCGACGCCATTCTGCTCGACTGGAATATGCCCATCATGAGCGGGCTGGAATTTCTCAAGCTCCTGCGTGCCTATGTCGGCGGCGAGAAGCCCCGCGTCATCTACTGCACGATCGAAAACGATGTCGGAGCGATCGCTTTGGCGCTTAAGGCCGGTGCCGATGACTACATGATGAAGCCGTTCGACCGGAACGTGCTGGTTTCCAAGTTCCAGGACAAGGCCGCCGCGGCCTGAACGGGCCTCAGGCCACCTCTCCTGCCCGCCCCTCGAGAAAAGCTTTCTCGCGCGCGTTCCGTGTCAACTCGGCCGCACGACGGAACTCCAGATTGGCCTCGGTATGGCGCCCCAGCTTGCGCAGCAGGTCGCCCCGGACGCCATAGAGCAGATGGTAGTTTGCCAGTGCCGGGGCATCTTTGAGCGCATCCACCAGTGCTAGCGCGGCGGCAGGCCCCTCGGCCATGGAAACTGCCACGGCGCGGTTGAGCTCGATCACCGGAGACGGCGTGACCTGGTTTAGCAGACCGTAAAGAGCTGCGATCTGGGCCCAGTCTGTCTGCTCGGCCTTGCGCGCCCGGGCGTGACAGGCCGCGATGGCTGCCTGCAGCGTATAGGGGCCCGCTATGCCACCCATCTGCTGGGCCCGCACCAGTCCCTCTAACCCGCGACGGATCATCAACTGGTCCCATAGCGCCCGGTTCTGGTCGGGCAGCAGGACCGGCTCGCCTTTGGCATTGGTCCGCGCCTTGGTACGGGAATGCTGCAGCTCCATCAGGGCCAAAAGCCCATGCACTTCCGGCTCCTCCGGGATCAGGGCCGCCAGAATGCGCCCCATTCGCATGGCTTCCTCACAGAGTTGCGGCCGCATCCAGTCTTCGCCGGCCGTGGCGGAATAGCCTTCGTTGAAGATGAGATAGAGCACCCCCAGCACCGAGGCGACGCGCTCGACACGCTCCGCGCCGCGTGGCACCTCGAACGGCACGCCGGCTTCGGCAATGGTGCGCTTGGCGCGCACGATGCGCTGTCCGATGGTGGTGTCATTGGCAAGGAACGCCCGGGCGATCTCTTCCGTGGTCAGTCCGCCGATCAGCCGCAACGTCAGCGCAACCCGGCTTTCCGGCGGCAAGACCGGATGGCAGGAGGTAAAAATCAGGCGCAGGAGATCGTCACCGACATCATCGTCCAAATGTTCATGGATGGCGGCCTCTACATCGGGAACGTCATTTTCCATGTCGCGGCCCAGCGTCTCAAGCTTGCCAGCCGCCATTTTGCGGTGACGGAAATAGTCGATGGCCTTGCGCTTGCCCGCCTGCATCAGCCAGGCGCCCGGATTTCGAGGCACGCCGGATTCCGGCCAGCTGCGCAGCGCCGCCATCAGCGCTTCCTGAGCGAGCTCCTCGGCCAGGGAAATATCGCGGACCATACGCGTCAGCCCGGCGATCACCCGCGCCTGTTCGACCCGCCAGACGGCGGTGATGGCACGATCGGTCTCTCGCCGCCCCTGTGTCGAAGCCTGACTCATGAAACCTGTTCTCCCGGCGGTCTTCCGCCTCACTACGATTGGAGAGAATCGCTGTCGCTACCGCAACGTCAAGGACAAATCCCCTGACACTGCTCCGGCGACGAACGGGTCAGTGCCGTTTCGACATCAAGATGATCAAGTGCAATCAGCCGTTCCTATTCGCCTTGCTCAAAGCGCAAGCCACCGATCATACAGCCTGCGGCCTCATCAATCTCCAAGCCGGCGTCATCCTCTCTTACGGGACAAGTCATGGGGAAGATCGCCTCGCCGATATGCCCGGTCGGGTTGGACAGCACCAGTGCCCCGCCCTCAAGACTGTAGTCACCACCGACCACGCTGCCCGTGCGATCGCGCATTTCGAACGTGCCATCCTCGTTGAGGATAAGATGCAATCCGCTGGCCTCGCCCTCGGTCATGACCTCAAATGAGCGGGAGGCGGAAGGCGTTGTCGCGCTGCTGACCGCGCTTTCTGCTGCAATCCGGGCTTCAATCTCCTCAAGTTCGCTGGAACGCTCCGCCAGCGTCTGGGTCAGCTGCTCGACTTGCGGCTGCAGAGTGGCCAGTTGCTCCTCATAGCCCTGAACATCGCTCACCAGGACGTCACGACGATCGGTCAACGCGTTCACCTGCTGCTGCAAGGACTGGACATCGGCGCCGGCGGCCTCGATTTCCTGCGCCAGTTCGGCCCGCTGCTCTTGCGCCGCCGTCAACTCCTCTCGCGCGGTCTGCAATTGCGATTGGGTGTCGGCGAGGCTCGCCGTGGCCTCGGCAGCTTCTTCGGCAAGTTGGGCAACATTGGCTGTGGCCGTTTGTTCTTGCCGGCGTGCTTCTTCAAGCCGAGCGCCGACATCATTCAATTGTCGGTTGGAACTCTGTATTTCGGACTGGAGGGCAGCCTGCCGTGTTGCGAGCTCCTCGACCGAGGCGTTGGCGGTTTCAGCCCGGGCCTCGAGCGCCGCCACCTCATCCTGCTGCGCCGCCAGGCTTTGCGTGACAGTGTCGAGCTCCCCGCTCCGCGCTTCAAGATCAGTACTGGTCGCCTCCAGCCTCGCTTCTGCATCCGCCAATTGTCCCTGCACGCTCTCAAGCTGTGCTTGCGCCTCTTCGAGCGCCCCGGCGGTCTGCTCCCGTTCCGCCAGGTTTTGCTGGGCCGCATCCCGCTCGGCCGTCAGCGTTGCCACCTCGGATCGCAACTGATCGCTTTGGCCGGTGCTGTTGATCCACATGGCCAGAAAGGCCAACCAGCCGGCAATGGCGATGACGAGGATGGTCAGAACAAGCGGTTCGCGCAGGCGCTTTGACAGATCGGCCATGGAAGGATCCCTCGCAGGTTGATTTATGGCAAAACGTGGGCAGTCTCCTGCGGTTCCGAAATCCCTCGGGATTGCTTGGGAACAAAAGACGAGCCCCGCGCGACCAGGTCACGCGGGGCTCCAATTTCAGAGGTGAGCGAAGCTCTTAGGCAACGTTCTCACTATAGGCTTCGTTCTCGTCAGGCTCGCGCAGCACATAGCCGCGGCCCCAGACGGTCTCGATATAGTTCTTGCCGCCGGTCGCAACGGAAAGCTTCTTGCGCAGCTTGCAGATGAACACGTCGATGATCTTGAGCTCAGGCTCGTCCATGCCACCATAGAGGTGGTTGAGGAACATTTCCTTGGTGAGCGTGGTGCCCTTGCGGAGCGAAAGCAGCTCCAGCATCTGGTATTCCTTGCCGGTCAGGTGCACGCGCTGGCCCTGCACTTCGACGGTCTTGGTGTCGAGGTTGACCATAAGATCGCCGGTGGAGATGACCGACTGGGCGTGGCCCTTGGAGCGGCGGACGATGGCGTGGATGCGGGCCACGAGTTCGTCCTTGTGGAACGGCTTGGTCATATAGTCGTCGGCGCCGAAGCCGAGACCGCGAACCTTATCCTCAATGCCTGCAAGGCCGGACAGGATAAGAATAGGCGTCTGCACCTTGGCGACGCGCAGTGTCCGCAAGACTTCGTAGCCACTCATGTCGGGCAGGTTCAAGTCCAGCAGAATAATATCGTAGTCATAGAGCTTGCCGAGATCGACGCCTTCTTCACCGAGATCGGTGGTGTAGACGTTGAAACTTTCGGACTTCAGCATCAACTCGATGCTCTGCGCCGTGGCGCTGTCGTCCTCAATAAGGAGTACCCGCATTATATTCCCCTTGTCATTCGTTCCTGCTGGAACCCGCGGGAGGCCGAGCCAATCTGCCCTTCCCGCTCCAACCCTACTGGATATGACTTCAAGCCTAAGCCCAACTAGTTAACAAAGTTTAATTCTGATCCGCAATACGCAAACGGCGTTAGTACAACTTTATCTTAAGTGATTGAAAAATCGAGATAAATACCCTGAAAATTTCTTAAGGTGATACATTAAGAAAGCGTTCCAAGAGACTCTTTGGACTCAAGCATTCGGGGCATTTGGGAGGAGTTTCGCCGCATTCATGGCGGCAGGCGCATTTCGCCGATCATCACAGCCAGTAGCGCTTTTGCGTTAATGATCGGTTACCATCCGATTCGCGCCGAATGACGATTCGAGCATTGACGGAAACCATAATCATGACGCCTGGCCCCCCTCCAGGCCCCTCAAAATGAACGGTTGCTGAACGCGGCATGAGCATGAAGGCTCTGATCTCGGCCATCGAGGCCATCGATGACGTGGAAGTCTTCGGCCGGGTCAAATCCGTGCAGGGTCTGCTGATCGAAATCGTCGGCCCTGTGCGCGAGCTGCGTGTGGGCGGACGGGTGACCATCGAGGCGACGGACGGACACTACCTCGCCGCCGAGATCATCGGCTTCCGCGACGGACATGCCCTGTGCCTGCCCTTTGGCGAGCTGGGCGGTGTCCGGCTGGGTTGCAAAGCGGTGTTCCGCCGCCACGATGGCGCGGTCAACCCATCACATGGCTGGCTGGGCCGGGTGATCAATGCCAATGGCGAACCGATCGATGGCCTGGGGCCGCTGCCCATGGGAGCCACGCCCTATCCCTTGCGACAATCTCCACTGGCCGCACACGACCGCACCCGCGTGGGCGAACCGATAGAACTGGGCGTCCGGTGCCTTAATACCTTTGCCACCATGTGCGAGGGACAGCGCATGGGTATCTTCGCCGGCTCGGGCGTGGGCAAGTCGGTGCTGATGTCGATGCTGGCGCGCAATACCGATGTCGATGTCTCGGTGATCGGGCTGATCGGCGAACGTGGCCGCGAGGTGCATGAATTCATCCAGGAATATCTGGGCGAGGAAGGGCTGGCGCGTGCCGTGGTCGTGGTCGCCACCTCCGACGAGGCCGCGCTGATGCGCCGGCAGGCGGCCTATATCTCCATGTCCATTGCCGAGTATTTCCGGGATTCAGGCCAGCGCGTCTTGTGCATGATGGACAGCCTCACCCGTTTCGCCATGGCCCAGCGCGAAATCGGCCTCGCCATCGGCGAGCCGCCCACAGCCAAGGGTTATCCGCCCACAGTCTTCACCGAACTGCCGCGCCTATTGGAGCGCGCCGGGCCCGGCAAACCCAATTCGGGTTCCATTACCGGTCTATTTACCGTTTTGGTGGAAGGTGATGATCACAATGAGCCCATTGCCGATGCCGTCCGCGGCATTCTCGATGGTCACATTGTAATGGAGCGCGGCATTGCCGAACGGGGACGCTATCCGGCCGTCAATGTGCTCCGGTCCATCTCGCGGACCATGCCAGGATGCGTGCCGGAAGAGGTCCGGCCCACCCTGTCGCGGGCGCGGGAACTCATGTCCATATTCTCGGACATGGAGGAACTGATCCGGCTGGGGGCTTACCGGAAAGGGTCAGATCCGAACGTGGACCGCGCCATCGCCATCTATCCCAAGCTGGAGGCGTTTCTGGGCCAGCAGCGGGATGAGACGACGACGATCGCCGAGGGCTATGCCATGCTCGCCGGCCTGATCGCCGAAGCGGATGCGCGGGACTGATGGATTGGCCTGATGTGCATGGGCCGGTCCGGAACTGACTTGATGTGTAAGGAGTACAGGTCTTGAAATCGCGCAGCGAGAGCCTCATTCGGCTCAAGAAGTTCCAGGTTGACGAGAAGCGCCGGCAGGTGGCGCAGATCGAAATGATGGTGGCTGACTTCGAACGCATGGCGGCCGAACTCGACCAGCAGATCGAGATCGAGCACACCAAGACGGGCATTTCTGATGTCGCCCATTTTGCCTATTCGACCTTTGCCAAGGCAGCCCTGACGCGGCGCGACAATCTGCTGGCTTCTGCCAATGACATGAAGTCCAAGCTCGAAGCCGCGCAGGATGCCCTGGCCGAAGCGCTGGAAGATCTCAAGAAGGTCGAATTGCTCGATCAGCGCGAGCACCAGCGCGAGAAGGATGAGCAGAACAAGCAGGAACAGGACGCCTATGACGAAGTCGCCCGCCTGCGCTATCGGCGGCAGTAAGCTGCCAGACCAAGATGCAAAAAAGGCCCGCCGAAGCGGGCCTTTTGTCATTGCGGGGCCGCGACCTTAAAGGTCGGTGGCACGCTGGGCCGGATCGGTGGCGTAGGTCGCCTCGTCATATTCCGGCTGGGCCTCGAGCTGCTCGCGGGTGAAGTCGCTGTAGATCAGCAGATCACCGGCCTGGTTGGAGGCAAATTCGAGATTGTCGAGGCTCACGGCCACGCGCTTCTCGCCAATGCCGAGGAAGCCGCCGAAGTCGATCAGCATGGCGTCGATCTGGCCATCCTCGGTGAGCAGGATATCGCCGACATTGGCGATGTCCTCACCGTCCGGACCAACCACGGTCGCGCCGGTCAGGTTCTCGGCGGTCAGCGCTTCACGCTCGACCGTCGCATAGCCTTCGCGTTCCATCATCATGCCCGGCTGGTCGGTGCCCATGGCATTGTCGGCCGGGGCCATGGTGTTGTCGGCTGGGGCCGCGGGATCAGCCGGGGCCATGGCCGGGTCACCATTGAGGTTTTCTTCCCAGACAAAGTCCGGAGCGGCATTCAGGGCGTCCGCCGTGGTGGCCAGAACCCAACGCTCGGTCTGGTCGAAAGCGACGGTATGTTCGAGCTCAGCGAAATCGACGGCGACATTCTTTTCGCCGATACCAAGGAAGCCGCCAACGCCGATGACCACGGCGTGAATTTCGCCATTCGTCGAAACGACCAGATCATTGACGGTACCGATTTCTTCAGCGTCTTCAGCACCGCTGGAGAAGATGGTGGCGCCCATGATTTCAGAAACCAGGGCATCGCCTTCGCCAGCGGTGTAGCCAGCCGACATATCCCAGGGTTCATTGGCCTCCATGGTGTCCATGGCACCATGATCAGCCGGGGCAGCCGCATCATCCATCGGGGCCATGGCATCGTCTGCCGGCGCCATTTCATTGGCTGGTGCCATCTCGTTGGCCGGCGCCAGTTCGTTGGCAGGGGCTTCCGTGGTGGTGGTCTGGGCAATTGCGGCCGTACCAAGCACAAGGGCGATAGCCGAGCTAGTAAGAAGCGTGCGGATCATTGTAGGCTCCAAAGGTTCATCGTTGCGGTGAACAGGGCCGTACGGCGCAAAACTTGCCGGTAGCGCACCGTACGGCCCATTGATGCCCTCACAACGCCGCGATCCTGAAAGCCGTTCCGCGCGAATTTCTTCCGCGGGCTGAGAATGGGTTGGCCATAAGAAAAAACCGGCGGCCGCCTCTGGGCAGCGCCGGCTCTTTCCGCCTCCCGTTAACGGGTTATGATTTTGCGGCCGCCAATCCCGTCTGCACGCGATGGCCGATCCCGATTTGTCCCCCGAAAGGCGCGGCATGGGTCGCGCATGGGGGCCAACAAGCGCACAATAGCGCAAGCGTGAGGGCAGGCCATCGGCCCTGAGGTTAATGGCTTAACGATTTGCTAATCGACCAGCACCGCGCTGTCCCGGTCATAATCGCGCATGGCCCGGTGCGGCATGCCGCCATCCATGAATTCGGGGCCAAAGGCGACAAATCCCAGACTCTCGTAAAAACCAAGCTTGTCCGATTGCGCTGTAAGAAAGAAGCGATCCTGGCCGCGCGCCCGGGCATGCGCCATGGCAGCCGCGATGAGCTTGCGCGCAATACCCCGACCCCGGAAAGCCTGACGCACCGCCACCCGGCCGATCTTGGTGTGCTCGGGCAGATCGATCAGCCGCAAAGTCCCTACCACCTCGCCATCGGCAATGGCCACGAAATGGGTCGCCCCAAGGTCGTATTCGTCATGCTCCTCTTCCTCGGGTACTTTTTGCTCCCATACGAAAACCTCGCTGCGCAGGGTGAAGGCGGCATTGCAGAGCAGCGAAAATACGGGGACGGGCAGAATGACGATATCGGACATGGCATGACCCTAGTCGCGATTGTAGCGAATGCCCAGTGGGCCGCGTCACGCCAATGTGTTTGAACCGTGAAGGGTTTTATCGTATTATGACGATGAAAGGCGAATTGGTGTCGGGAACGCTTTCCAATTTGTAACGTTTGTTCCTTCTTGGCCCCTTAAATTCGCCAAACTGCAACCTATATTATCCTTACATCGGTTGTTGTGCCTTATGGACAGCGACCGTTTTTTCCGCCCGCGCCATGTGGGGGAAAGCTGAAAGGGGGTGCGTCCATGGCCCAGACGAATTTGCCGGTCCTCTCGTCCGAGGGTGGCCTCAGCCGTTATCTTCAGGAAATCCGCAAATTTCCTATGCTGGAAGCGGATGAAGAATACATGCTGGCCAAGCGCTACAAGGAACATGCCGATCCCGGTGCGGCCCAGAAGCTGATTACCAGCCATTTGCGGCTCGTCGCCAAGATCGCCATGGGATATCGCGGCTATGGCCTGCCCATTTCCGAGGTGATCTCGGAAGGCAATGTGGGCCTGATGCATGCGGTCAAGCGCTTTGAGCCGGAAAAGGGTTTCCGCCTGGCGACTTACGCCATGTGGTGGATCCGCGCCGCCATCCAGGAATATGTGCTGCGCAGCTGGAGCCTGGTCAAGATCGGCACCACTGCCGCCCAGAAGCGGCTGTTCTTTAACCTGAGGAAAGTGAAGGGCCAGATCGCCGCGCTTGAGGATGGCTCGCTCCATCCCGACCAGATCAAGCAGATCGCCACCACGCTCAACGTCACTGAAGACGAAGTGGTGCAGATGAATTCGCGCCTCTCGGGCGACGCTTCGCTCAATTCCCCCATGCGGGCCGATGAAGGCTCGTCCGAATGGCAGGACTGGCTGGTCGACGACACGCCCGACCAGGAAACCAGCCTGGGCGAAAGCGAGGAATATTCCGAGCGCATGGGCATGCTGAACAAGGCGATGGACGTGCTCAATGAGCGCGAACGCGCCATTTTCCAGGCTCGGCGCCTGCAGGATAATCCCTCCACGCTTGAGGAACTGGCCCAGCAATATGACGTCAGCCGCGAACGCATCCGCCAGATCGAGGTGCGGGCGTTTGAAAAGGTGCAGGAAGCCGTGAAGGAAGCGGCGGGGGCCTGAGCGGCGTTACAGCGAGTATCAGAAAGCCCCGGTGATGAGCCGGGGCTTTTTTTTGTCGGATCAAGGAGGTGGTAGACTTGAAGGCATGCCGAAGACTAGGCGTTGTAGGCAGCCACGTCAGGGCCAGGATTCGTCTACCAGTGCACGTATTGTCGCACTCCGATCGCAGGTATCAAGAAGCCCCACTACAGTCGCCGGCGACTCCTCGATGAATGGCCCTAGCCAGTTTACACGAGACTGCAATTCTTCGGAAATACGAGCGTCAGCATCTTCGTACGAGTCAAATTTCTTGGAAATTTCCTCTACTATGACATCAAATTTCGCCCGATAAATTATGTAGACATAATCCTTGCCATCAAGGGCAAGGGCTTCTGATGCCATGTAGTACAAGGTCGCGCAATGTACGAGAAAACCCTCGTAAGGATTGGGAGTCTGCGCTTTTACGCTGCCGCCCTGCAGTAGCATCGACGAGGCCGCGAGGGCGACGAACCAGTACCCCACGAAGGGCAATTTGCGCAAAATTCGAGCCATCAGACCGGAAAGCACAGCTACCAGCACGTTTGCCATTTCACCACCTTAGCGGATGCTGCTCTCCAACACCCGCTTCAACGCCGCCACATCCTTCCGATTGGCCGCCTTCATCGCCGCCACCATGACTGGCGCCATCACACCGGCAAAACCCTTGGGCTCGCCGCGATTGATGAGGCAGAAGCGGGTACTGGCCGGGCCGGTTGCCTGGAGCTGATAGACGGTTTCCATGGGAAACGGCCCCTGCGCGGTGCGCATGACAAGCCGATTGTGGGTCATCTCGACGACGCGATAGGTGTAGGCGAGCTCCCGCCCCAGAAAGTGAGCCACGAAATCCATCCCGCTGCCTTCGGCAACCGGCGGCGCGGTGCGCCAGCGCACCGATTTTATGTTGGCATACCATTGCGGCGCATTGGTCGGGTCGAAGGCATAGGCGGCCACTTCAGGGAGTGGCCGCGCGATATCGATTTTCGTTGTCACCTCAACACCCATGGCACGCCTCCCCGTCGGTCATCACTTCTAGCAGATGGCAGATGCAGCTTTGCATCCTTTCCTGCGTGAGAACGTATTAACCCCATCGCGACAAAATGACTGGACGAAAGGGCCGGAAACGCCGAGGTCTTGCCCTTGTAACGCCCCATTGAGGGTCTTACATTCGCCCCAATACTGGCGCGACCCGAGCGCCGGCCTCTCCGGGACAGGAATTGATGAACGGAAATTTCCGCAACTTTGCCATCTGGCTGGTGATCCTCTTTATGCTGATGGGCCTGTTCCAGGTCTTCCAGTCGTCCACGCGCACCATGTCCGTGGCCGAAAAGAGCTACAGCCAATTCGTGTCCGACATCGAAGCCGGCCGCGTCCAGACGGTGACCATCACCAACAACGTGGTCTCCGGCCAGCTCAATGATGGCACGCGTTTCGAAACCATCATTCCCGAAGGCGCCGACGTGATCACCAAGCTCGAAGACCGCGATGTGAGCATCACCGCGCGCGCGCCCGAATCGAGCCCCTTCTGGTCCATCCTGCTCTCGAGCTGGCTGCCCTTCCTCGTCATCATCGGCGTGTGGTTCTTCTTCATCCGCCAGATGCAGGGCGGCGGCCGTGGCGGCGCCATGGGCTTTGGCAAGTCGCGCGCCAAGCTCTTGACCGAAACCCAGGGCAAGGTGACCTTCGAGGACGTCGCGGGCGTCGACGAGGCCAAGCAGGACCTGGAAGAAATCGTCGAATTCCTGCGCGATCCAGGCAAATTCCAGCGCCTGGGCGGCCGTATCCCGCGCGGCGTGCTGCTGGTCGGCCCGCCGGGTACAGGTAAGACGCTGCTGGCCCGGTCAGTGGCCGGCGAAGCCAATGTGCCCTTCTTCACCATTTCGGGTTCCGACTTCGTGGAAATGTTCGTCGGCGTGGGTGCATCGCGTGTCCGCGACATGTTCGAGCAGGCTAAGAAGAATGCGCCCTGCATCATCTTCATCGACGAAATCGACGCCGTCGGCCGCCAGCGTGGTGCCGGCCTGGGCGGCGGCAACGACGAACGCGAGCAGACGCTGAACCAGCTGCTGGTCGAGATGGACGGCTTTGAAGCCAATGAAGGCATCATCCTCATTGCCGCCACCAACCGCCCCGACGTGCTCGACCCTGCCCTGCTCCGTCCCGGCCGCTTCGACCGCCAGGTCGTGGTGCCCAATCCCGACGTTACCGGTCGCGAAAAGGTGCTCAAGGTCCATGTCCGCAAGGTGCCGCTGGCCCCCGATGTTGACCTCAAGGTTCTCGCCCGCGGCACGCCCGGCTTCTCCGGCGCAGACCTCATGAACCTCGTCAACGAGGCGGCCCTGATGGCGGCGCGCAAGAACAAGCGCTTCGTCACCCATCAGGAATTCGAGGACGCTAAGGACAAGATCATGATGGGCGCCGAGCGTCGCACCATGGCCATGACCGACGACGAAAAGAAGCTGACCGCCTATCACGAGGCTGGCCACGCCATCATCGCGCTTAAGGTTGCCGGCATCGACCCGATCCACAAGGCCACCATCATCCCGCGCGGGCGCGCCCTCGGCATGGTGATGACCCTGCCTGAGAACGACAGCTATTCGTTCTCAAGGGAAAAGGCGCTGGCCCGGCTGACCATGCTGTTCGGCGGCCGTGAGGCCGAGATCATCAAGTTCGGACCGGAAAAGGTGACCTCGGGCGCCTCCGGTGATATCCAGATGGCCACCAACCTCGCCCGTTCCATGGTCATGGAATGGGGCATGAGCGAAAAGCTCGGCCGCGTGCGTTACAAGTCCAATGACCAGGAGGTTTTCCTGGGCCATTCAGTGACGCAGAGCCAGCATATGTCGGACGACACGGCCCGGATCATCGACCAAGAAGTGCGCAAGCTGATCGAGGACGGCGAAGCCTCGGCCCGCCATATCCTGACCACCTATCACGATCAGTGGGAAGCCATTGCCCAGGCACTGCTCGAATACGAGACCCTGACCGGCGATGAACTGCGCGCGCTGATGGACGGCAAGCAGCCCGAGCGGCCCGACGACAGCAGCGGCCCGGCCGCACCCAAGGCATCTGGCGTTCCTTCGGCCGGCAAGCCGGCCAAGAAGCGCCCCGATTCACCCCCTGAGCCGGGTATGGAACCCCAGCCCGGCAGCTGAGGCCTTTGGGACACAATTGTTAAGGGTCGCCGCAGGCGGCCCTTTTTTCCTGCCAAAAGCTCCGCTATTGCCTAGCGCAAGTGGTATTATCCAAAGCACACCAGTGAATCGGGGGACGAGCCCATGGCCCGCAAATATTTCGGTACCGACGGCATTCGCGGTCTGGCCAATGGCGACAAGCTCACCCCCGAACTGGCGCTCAAGGTGGGCATGGCTGCCGGCACCAAATTCGTTCGCGGTGACCATCGCAATCGTGTCGTCATCGGCAAGGACACCCGCCGTTCCGGCTATATGATCGAGCAGGCGCTGACGGCCGGCTTCACCGCCGTGGGCATGGATGTCTATCTGCTCGGACCGATGCCGACCCCGGCCGTGGCCATGCTGACGCGCTCGCTGCGCGCCGATCTGGGCGTGATGATTTCGGCCTCGCACAATCCCTATGACGACAATGGCATCAAGCTGTTCCGCCCCGATGGCTACAAGCTCAGCGATGAGCTGGAGCTGGAGATCGAAAAGCTGATCGACAGCGACATGACGCGGTTTCTCGCCAAGGGCCGCGACATCGGCCGCGCCCATCGCGACGAGGAAGCCCGCACCCGCTATATCGAATATGCCAAGCGCACCCTGCCCCGGAACATCGACCTTTCGGGCCTGCGCGTGGTGCTCGACTGCGCCAATGGGGCGGCCTACAAGGTGGCGCCGGTCGCGCTATGGGAACTGGGCGCGGAAGTCTTCACCATCGGCGCTGAGCCGGACGGCTTCAACATCAACTATAAGGTTGGGTCCACCGCACCCGAGGCCGTTGCCGCCAAGGTCAAGGAAGTGCGCGCCGATATCGGCATTGCGCTGGATGGCGACGCCGACCGGGTGATCATCATCGACGAAAAGGGCCATGTGGTCGATGGCGACCAGTTCATGGCGGTCATCGCCGAGAGCTGGATGGAACGCCAGATGCTGGTCGGCGGCGGCATCGTGGCCACGGTCATGTCCAATCTCGGGCTCGAACGGCACCTGAGCAAGCTGGGCCTGACGCTGGAGCGCACCCAGGTGGGCGACCGTTACGTGCTCGAAGCCATGCGCGCCAAGGGCTTCAATGTCGGCGGCGAGCAATCGGGACATATCATTCTCTCCGATTTTACTACCACGGGGGATGGCCTGGTGGCGGCCCTGCAATTGCTGGCCGTGCTCAAGCAGATGGGACGGCCGATCTCGGAAATCTGCGCCCGCTTCGAGAAGGTGCCGCAGCTGCTGCGCAGCGTGAAGTTCAAGGCCGGCAAGCCGCTCGAACATAAGCAGGTCATCCAGGCGATCGCCGATGGTCAGGCAATGCTGGGCGATGGCGGGCGCCTGGTCGTACGGGCCTCGGGCACCGAACCGGTCATCCGCGTCATGGGCGAGGCCGACGACGCCATGCTGGTGGAAACAGTGGTGGGGCAGATCGAGGCTGCCATCCGTCAGGTCGGCTGACCCCGGCAGCTGAAATATTGCCAAATCAATAAGAAGTAGAAAGCGCAGTAATCGTTTGTAAACGATCGTGATTGACGCGGGATTAGGGTTAAATCTTTAGGTTAAGTGGGCCTTAAGAAGTTTGCCGGATATTGGTCGCAATCGACTTGGTGTCGTGGCAACCAAAGGACCTTCGTCATGCGTAACCTAACCGCCGCAATGCTGGTCGCAGGAGCGACCATGATTGCAGGGCAAGCTGTTGCAGCAGATCTGCCCTACTATCCCCCCGTCATTGAAATCCCTGATGTGGACTACGGCTATTCCGGCTCGTTCTACCTGCGCGGCAGCGCTGGGGCGAACCTGATGTGGGCGCATGAGGTCAACCACCCAACAGCAACGCCATCGCGCTATGCCATTGATGGCTTCGGCTATGGCTATTCGGTCGGTGTCGGCGCCGGCTTTGAAACCGGAACCGGGCTGCGCTTCGACGCCACCTATGACTATCTGGGCAATAATGGCATGCGCGCCACCATCAATGATGGCGGTGGGCCGCTGGTCGATGGCGTCCACAGCCTGTCGCTCCGCTCCAGCGTGCTGCTGGCCAATGCCTATTATGATTTCGGCTTCGGCGATGGCTATGGCGCCGCCGGTGGCGCATTCGGTTATGTCGGCGCCGGTGCCGGTATTGCCTTCAACGACGCGGTCGTAACCGACCCGCTCGGCGCTGAATCGCGCAGCCAGAACACCAGCCTGGCAGCCGCCGGCATGGTGGGTGTCGGCTATGATTTCGGCCAGGTGGTTGCCGATGTCGGCTATCGCGCCCTCTATATCAACCGCATCGAAAACACGACTGCCGCCTTCCCCTTCTCGGTTGACAACAACTGGGTCCACGAAGTGCGCGGCACGGTCCGCTACCGTTTCAACTAAGGCAATGGTGGCGGACGGCCACCTCCGCCCCCTGACTGCATCGGGCCGGTGTCAGAAGACACCGGCCCTTCTTGTTGCTGCCCTCTGGACCTTTGCCATCGGCCAATGCTCAATGGCACCGGGAGGGTCCTTGCATGCATATTCTGATTATTGGCGCCGCCGGCATGGTGGGGCGGAAGCTGACCGCCGCACTGATCGCCTCTAGTGGCATTGGCGACAAGCCGATTGAACGCCTGACACTGGTCGATATCGTGGCGCCCGACGCGCCGCCAACGGATATTCCCACCTCCACACTGGCGCTCGACCTGTCCGTTCCGGGCGCCGCCGACAGGCTGATCGAGGGACGACCCGAGCTCATCTTCCACCTGGCGGCGATCGTTTCCGGCGAGGCAGAAGCCGATTTCGACAAAGGCTATGCCATCAATCTGGACGGCACGCGTCTTCTCCTTGAAGCCATTCGGCAGCAGGACACAGACGAGCCCTATTGCCCGCGTCTGGTTTTCACCTCGTCCATCGCCGTGTTTGGCGAACCCCTGCCCCCGGCCATACCCGACCACATGGCGCATACCCCGCTCACCAGCTATGGCACCCAGAAGGCCATTTGCGAGCTTCTGCTGGCCGACTATTCACGGCGCGGCTTCGTGGATGGCATCGGCATCCGCCTGCCCACCATTGTGGTCCGTCCCGGCAAGCCCAACAAGGCGGCCTCGGGTTTCTTCTCGGGCATCATCCGCGAGCCACTCAATGGCATGGAGGCCGTGCTCCCGGTTGACGAGACAGTCCGCCACTGGTTCGCCAGTCCGCGCGCCGCAATCGACTTTCTGCTCCATGCAGCGCGCCTCGATACGGCTCCGCTTGGGCAACGGCGGACGCTGACCATGCCCGGCCTCTCGGCCACCATTGCCGAGGAAATTGCCGCGCTTGAGCGCTTTGCCGGCCCGGCGGCCGTGCGGCTCATTCGGCGCGAACCGGACCAGACCATTGCTCGCATCGTGGCCGGTTGGCCGCAGAATTTCGATACGCGGCGCGCCTTGGAACTGGGGTTTCGGGCCGAAACCAGCTTCGACGATATTGTGCGCACCCATATCGAGGATGAGCTGGGCGGCAGACTGCCAGGCTGATCCGGGCGTAAAAATGGGCGCCGCAGACCTGCTGCGGCGCCCCAATTTTTGGCGGCTTTTTGGCCTCAGGCGCCGGTGACGCGCCAGATGACATCGCCCACATCGTCAGCCATCAGCACAGCGCCATCTTTGGCCAGGGCCACGCCGACCGGCCGGCCATAGGAATAGTTCTCGTCCGGCGACAGGAAATTGCTCAGGATTTCGCGCGGCATGCCCACCGGCTTGCCATCCTTGAACTCGACGAAGGCCAGCTTGTAACCCGAGAGCTTGGAGCGGTTCCAGGAGCCGTGCTGGCCGATGGCCATGCCGGCTGGAAAGCCCGGCAGGGTGCCCTCCGGCAGCCAGCACAGGCCCAGGGATGCGGTATGTCCACCCAGGGCATAATCCGGCTGCAGCGCGCTCGCCACCTTGGCAGCATCCTGCGGCACCCGGTCGTCCACGATGCGGTTCCAATAGCAATAGGGCCAGCCGTAAAAGCCGCCATCCACCACCGAGGTCAGATAGTCCGGCGGGGTTTCGTCGCCCAACCCATCGCGCTCATTGACCACCGTCCACAACTGTCCGGTCGTCGGCTCCCAAGCCATACCGACCGGATTGCGCAGGCCGCCCGCAAAAACGCGCGACTGGCCCGTGGTCAGATCCAGTTCATGGATACAGGCCCGGTTTTCTTCCGCGGCCATGCCGTGGTCGCCAATATTGCTCAGCGAGCCCACGGCCACATAGAGCTTGGTGCCATCCTTGGAGGCGATGAGATTACGCGTCCAATGGCCGCCCGGGATCAGGTCCATCAGCTTCTTGCCCGGGGTGGTAATCCTGGTCTCACCTTCCACATAGGGATAGGCGAGCACGGCATCGGACGCACCGACATAGAGCGTGTCGCCGATCAGCACGATGCCAAAGGGCTGGCGGACATTCTCGATATAGGCGTGGCTCTGTTCGGCGACCCCATCGCCATCGGCATCGCGCAGCAGGGTCACGCGATTGGGGCTCTTGCCCGCGGCACGCGCGCGCTTCATGGTCGCGTGCATCGCATGGTCGAACAGCGAGCGCGGACCGCTGCCTTCCTCACCCATGGACTCGGCCACCAGCACATCGCCATTGGGCAGCACGTGCATATTGCGCGGATGCACCAGCTTGCGCGCGAAGGCATTGACCTTGAGACCGGCGGCCGGGGTGGGCATGTGATTGCCTTCCCAGCCCTTGGCCGTCGGCATTTTCAGCGTGGGAATCTTGCCCTGCGGCTTGGCGTCGGGAATGGACGGCGCGGTGCCGAAAGCATGCGGCTTGGGACCGTCTCCGGCATGGCGGATGGCGACAGCGGCCCCGCCAACAAGGGCTACGATGCGGGCGAAAAGGGAAGACTCGGCCATGGATAATCTCGGTACAGAAACGTGGAATCTGGAATTGGCGCCAAGCTAATGGCTTTGTCCGCCAAGGGCCAGACGCTGGTATGATTTAAAGCGCGGATTTTGCAGCAAAACGGGCTGCCGCGAACCTAAGGTACCGGATCGGTTGGTGCATTCTGGGTCTCGACAGGGTCCTCGATCACCAGATCGCTCAACTGAATGGCCTCCTCGTCGGCCACCACCGAAACCGCGGCGCTCGTGCCCAGGTCGAAATTGTGCTTCTCCTCCTCGGGCAGGCCTTCGCGCCGCGCCAAGCGCACCGCAACAAAGGCGACCAGAATGGCGAAGACCACGCCATTGGTCACGAAAATGCCGGCGGGCCCCACCAGCTCGAAGCTGAGCGAGGAGAGGAGCGGCCCGATCGTCGCGCCGATACCGTTGAGCAGCAGGAGTCCTGCCGATACCTCGACATAGTCGGCCCGGTCGGCGAAGTCGAAAATATGGGCCGCCGCAATGGCGTAGCAAGGCAATAGGCCCGCGCCAAAGGCAAATCCCACAGCCAGCCAGGGCCAGGGCGCGAACGGCATGACCGCCAGAACGCCACCGGCGAGAATGGAAAACAGCGCCAGCCCGATCAACACCTGCCGCCGATCCATGGAGTCCGAAATCTTGCCCGCCGGCCATTGCAGGACCGCCCCGCCCAGAACGGCCGCGCTCATGAACAGGGCCGCATCGCGAATGCTGCCGCTGGCCTGGCTCGCATAGGCCGGCCCGAGCGACCAGAAGGAGCCGGTGGCCATGCCGATCAGGAAGATGGAGACCGTGCCGGTGGGCGAGAGCCGGAACATGCGCACCGGGCGGAAGCGGACAATGGTGATCGGCGCGGGCTGGCTTGAGCGGGTCATGACAATGGGCACTGCGGCCAGCGACACCAGCACCGAGGCGATCGAGAACAGCACGAAGCTATCCGGGCGGAACAGGGTCACCAGCATCTGACCCAGCGTGATGACGGTGAAATTGACCGTGACATAGGTGGAGATCAGCATGCCGCGGGTTTCATTGGTGGCCTGGTCGTTAAGCCAGCTCTCCACCACCAGATAGAGACCGGCCAGGCAGAAGCCGGTGATCAGGCGCAGACCGATCCAGATGATCGAATCAACGGCGATGGGATAGCCAAGGGCGGCCGCCGAGGCGATGGACACCAGCGCCGCAAAGGTGCGGATATGCCCTGCCCGCATGATCAGCAGCGGCGTGGCGGCACAGCCGGCCACGAAGCCCAGGAAATATCCCGAACCCAGAAGCCCAACCTCGAAGGCCGAAAAGCCTTCCAACCCCCCGCGAATGGGCAGCAGCATGACCTGCAGGCCATTGCCCGTGATCAGCAGCGCCACGCTGAGCAGAATGGCGCCAGCGGCCAGCATTGGAGAGAGGATTGTATTCCCGGGCATGTTCACCTGCCTTGATTCGCCTCCCGCTCATATGCCAGTTGCCCCCGGCTGGGCGATAGCCGGTACTGGTTCGACCCGCCGATCATGCACGCTTCGCGCGCTTGCTCCAAACCCCGACCGGCCAGATGCACCAGTTGCAAGAACATCTGTCGTCAATGACCAGGGCGCGCATGGGTTCCGCGCGCCGGACGGCGCTCCAGCCAAGACCCTTGGTCGATTCAGATTCCATTTGACGGCGCCGCGGTGCAGGCGTATTTGCGGCCTCAGGACATCTCGCCCTAACGCGAGACAATAGGCCTGGGAGGGCCGCGTGATATGGCTGATACGCCCCAAACCGCACCGGCGGTCAAACCGGCTAATCCAAATTTTTCTTCGGGTCCCTGTTCCAAACGTCCGGGTTGGACAATTGAGGCGCTTTCTGGCGCGCTGACCGGTCGCTCGCACCGCGCCAAGCCTGCCAAGGCGCGCATCCAGCAGGCCATCGACCTCACCCGCGAATTGCTCGAAGTCCCTGCTGATTATCGTATCGGCATTGTTCCCGCCTCCGATACCGGCGCGGTGGAGATGTTCCTTTGGAGCGCTCTGGGCGCACGGGGCGTCGACATGCTGGCCTGGGAAAGCTTCGGCGCCGGCTGGGTCACCGATGTGCAAAAGCAATTGAAGCTCCCCGATGTCCGCGTGCTCGAAGCCCCCTATGGCGAACTGCCGGACCTCAATGCGGTCGATTTCACCCGCGACGTGGTCTTCACCTGGAACGGCACCACCTCGGGCGTGCGCGTGCCGAACGCCGACTGGATCCCCGCTGACCGCCAGGGCCTGACCATCTGCGATGCCACCTCGGCCGCCTTCGCGCAGAATCTCGACTTCGCCAAGCTCGACGTCGTCACCTTCTCCTGGCAGAAGGCTCTGGGTGGCGAGGCTGCCCATGGCGTCTTGATCCTCTCGCCCCGCGCCGTCGAGCGGCTTGAAACTTACAAGCCCGACCGCCCGCTGCCGAAAATCTTCCGCATGACCAAGGGCGGCAAGCTGATCGAGGGCATCTTCAAGGCCGAAACCATCAACACCGTCTCCATGCTCTGCATCGAAGACGCGGTGGATGCCATGCAATGGGGTATCGAGATCGGTGGTCTCAAGGCCATGCAGGCCCGCGCCGACGCAAACGCCAAGGTGCTGGCCGACTGGGTTGCCAAGACCGATTGGGTCGATTTCCTCGCCAAGAAGGAAGATGAGCGCTCCAATACCTCGGTGTGCTTGGTGATCGCCGACCCCGAGGTCAATGCGCTGGACGCCGACGCTCAGGCCGCCTTTGCCAAGGCCATCGTCTCGCGTCTCGAAAAGGAAGGCGTGGCCTATGACATCGGCGGCTATCGCGACGCGCCGACGGGCCTGCGCATCTGGACCGGTTCGACTGTCGAATCCGCCGATCTCGAAAAGCTGACCCCGTGGCTCGACTGGGCCTACGCTCAGGAAAAAGCTGCTCTCAAGGCTGCTGCGTGAGGCGGAGCGAATAGGGAGGTAGCGAGTAGCGAATAGTCGCACCGCTGCTTCCCCGCCCCTCTTGCCTACCCGCCGTTCCCCATTCGCTATTCGCTTATCCCGAAGGGATGCCCTAATGCCCAAAGTTCTCGTTTCCGACAAGCTGAGCCCCACCGCCGTCCAGATCTTCAAGGACAATGGCGTCGAGGTCGACTACCTGCCCGATCTGGGCAAGGACAAGGACAAGCTGTTCGAAGTCATCGGCCAATATGATGGCCTGGCCATCCGCTCGGCCACCAAGGTCACCGAAAAGATCCTTTCGGCCGCCACCAATCTCAAGGTCATCGGTCGCGCCGGTATCGGTGTCGACAATGTCGATATCCCTGCCGCCACCAAGAAGGGCATCATTGTGATGAACACGCCCTTCGGCAATTCCATCACCACCGCCGAACATGCCATTGCCATGATGATGGCCCTGGCCCGCCAGCTGCCGGAGGCTGACGCCTCGACCCGCGCCAGCAAGTGGGAAAAGAACCGCTTCATGGGTGTCGAAGTCACCCACAAGACGCTGGGTCTGATCGGGGCGGGCAATATCGGCTCGATCGTTGCCGACCGCGCCCAGGGTCTCAAGATGAAGGTCATCGCCTATGACCCGTTCCTCACCCCGGAACGCGCCGTGGAACTGGGCGTGGAAAAGGTCGAGCTGAACGATCTGCTGGCCCGGGCCGACTTCATCACCCTGCACACCCCGCTGATCGACGCCACCCGCAATATCCTCAATGCGGAAACCCTGGCCAAGACCAAGAAGGGTGTTCGCATCATCAATTGCGCCCGCGGCGGCCTGATCGATGAAGCCGCGCTCTACGAAGCGCTCAAGTCCGGTCAGGTTGCCGGTGCGGCACTCGACGTGTTCCTTGAGGAACCGGCCCAGAACAACCCGCTGTTCGAGCTGCCCAACGTGATCTGCACCCCCCACCTGGGCGCTTCGACCACAGAAGCGCAGGAGAATGTGGCACTGCAGGTGGCAGAGCAGATTTCGGCCTATCTCATGACCGGCGAGATTACCAATGCGCTCAACTTCCCGTCCATCTCGGCCGAGGAAGCCCCGATCATCACCCCCTGGGTCAAGCTTGCCGAGGCCCTGGGTTCCTTTGCCGGCCAGCTGACGGAGACCGCCATTTCGGGCATCAAGCTCGAATTCGAAGGCACTCCGGCCGGCCTCAACACCCGCCCCATGGTGGCCGCCGCCATCAATGGTGTCTTGAAGCCCTCGCTGGGCGACATCAACATGGTTTCGGCGCCCCAGATCGCCAAGGATCGCGGCATCGTCGTCGAGACCACCAATCGCGACCAGCAGGGCGCCTATGAGGGCTATATCCGTCTGACGGTGACGACGGAGCGCCAGACCCGCGGCGTGGCCGGCACACTGTTCGCCAATGGCAAGCCGCGCATCATCCAGGTCAAGGACATCAACATGGAAGCGGAGATCACCCCGCACATGCTCTATGTCACCAATGAAGACAAGCCAGGCCATATCGGCCGCCTCGGCACCATTCTGGGCACGCTGGGCATCAACATCGCCAACTTCAACCTCGGCCGCGCCGAAGTGGGCGGCGATGCCATTGCCCTGGTTTCCATCGACGGCACCCTGACCGGCGACCAGCTTGGGCAGATCGCCGGCCTCGAAGGCGTCAAGCAGGCCAAAGCGCTCAGCTTCTAGGGCCGCGGTGGTCTCTCAAATGCACACCTATTGGGCGTCCCGCCATTCATATCGCGGGGCGCCCAACTTATCCTTGTAGCTATCACGAAGGCGCCGCGCCTCTTCGAGGACCTCTGCTGGCTGCTGCACCTTGGCCTCCTCACCGTCAAAGACGATGCCCCCGGTTATCCGAGCATAGCTGCCTGCTGCCGCAAGGACCGAAATGAGCTCTCGAGAATCTCCGCCGAAATAGAACGACATGGCATACTGCCAGGGTCCGCCAACGTCCCAACCTTCCTCGCCGAGTTCGCTGACAAGGGCGGCACAATCTTCGTGGAAGACTTCAAATCCGGTCCCCGCCCCATCCAGTCGAACGGGCAGGAAACCGCTCAACTCCTCGAAAACTGCCGATTGGTAGAGCAGCAGGTCAAAGCCGTCCGCATCAAGGCCGGCCTGCCACTCGCGCATGCTCGCAGTCCGATTGGAAAACACAATTATCATCATCGACATAAGCAATCTCCCTTCGAACAAAGAAGGAACACAGCGACATGCCAATGGCAATTACGGAGAACTGCGTAGAGCGCTGCGACGCGCCGCCCACTCCGCCAGCAGGATGCCGCTGAAGATGATAGCGGCGGCGATGAAATGATAGGCTTCGAGCGTTTCGCCAAGGATGATCACCGAGCCCAGCGTCCCGAAGACCGGGATGAGGTTGTGGCTGGGCGCAGCGCGGTTGGCGCCGACCAGCTCGACGCCGCGCGCATAGGCGACCTGGCTGAACATCGACGGAAAGATCGCCACATAGGCGATGACGGCCCAGACCACCGGCGGCGCCGAACCCAGCGTTGCCACCTGCCCCAGCCCACCCGGCGAGAAGGCCAGCATGATCACCGCGGTAATCGCCGCACCGGAAAAGCTCACCGCCATGAAGCTCAAGATATGCATCTTGGGGCGGAAGCGCAGCGCCAGGGTGTAGCTGGTGTATGCCAGGCAGGCGAGCATGACAAAACCGTCGCCGATATTGATGTCGAGCGTCACGATCCGCCCCAGATCACCATGGGTTGCCGTAAGAGCCACCCCGGTTATGGCCAGCAATACGCCGAGGATCTGGATCAGCTTGGCCCGTACCCGGAAGATGATGAAATTGGCGCCCAAAATGAGCATGGGCAGCGAGCCCTGCTCGATCGCCGAGTTGACCGCCGTGGTGGTTTGCAGCCCCAGATAGAGAAAACCGTTGAACAGCGCGTAGCCGACCGCGCCATAGGCCATCAGCACCAGCCAATGCCGGCGCACCACATCCCAATCCCCTTTCAGATGGGGCCAGGCGAAGGGCAGGATGAAGCTGGTCGCCAGAACGCAACGGCTGGCCAGCAGCAAAAATGGGTCGATTTGCCCAACGGTGAGCTTGGCGGCCACCACATTGCCGCCCCAGAACAACGGCGCCAGCACCAGTAGCAGATAAGGCTGTTCCAGAACGCGGGCGAAAAAGCCGCTACTTTGCTCATGTTGCGGCTTTGTCATCGTCGCCCGGGTGATGTAAGGACAATCGGACTTATCAGTTATTCGGCCGCAATCAAACCCGACAAAGCCGGCCGGGGGGACCTAACGTCCGATCATCGTGGACCTGCTTTGCGCCGGTCCTTTTCGTGTGCCTTGTTTGGGGAAGACTGAAATATGGCGAATGTGGTTGTCGTCGGCTCGCAATGGGGCGACGAGGGCAAGGGCAAGATCGTGGACTGGCTTTCGGAGCGCGCCGAC
>Ga0207814_100178_pt1:0-55000 | contig 58573 bp, 53 predicted proteins | sample TtaePargueraPR_7_FD_187755 | JGI IMG/M metagenome (GOLD analysis project Ga0207814, IMG submission 187755) | Aerobic enrichment media microbial communities from Bioluminiscent Bay, La Parguera, Puerto Rico - Tt and P1 (2) (SPAdes) | ecosystem: Environmental > Aquatic > Marine >... | reverse complement strand
GCGCTACCCCCAGATTTCGTTCCGAGCCGCAGTGTGTCGGACCAAAGCGCGGCCGACTTCGTGCGCGCCATGGTCGGGGCACCCTATAGCATTGATGGCGCGGGTCCGGCCCTTGCCTACGCCGCCCTGGCGCCATCTCTGCGGGAACTGGCCGTCGATCAGGCCAATACCATCGTCGGGGTGGCCGAAAACGTGACCGTGGTTCCCAAGACGACACTCGCCTCCGGAGAATCGCTGGGCCGCACCGAACGATTCCTGACGGTACGCGAAATCGGCCCCCTGGCCGATACCCTGGAACGCAATGGCTTTACGCCCGCCCAGGTCAAGATGGTCGAAAGCACCCTGGCCAATTTGATGCCGGCGACAGGACTGCCCGCCGGTATTCGGTTGCGCATCCTGTATGGACCGCTGAGCAAGGACGCCACGAGCCTGGTACCCTACAGGATGTCCATCTACCGCCCGGACGGCGCACCGGGCGACCGGCACATCGCAACCGTAGCCTTGAGCGACAACGGTCAATATGTGGTGGGCCTGCAGCCCGATTGGGTGGACTTCCCCGCCGAAGATGTCGAGCAGATCAATGTCGGCAACTTGCCGACCATCTACCGCTCCATCTGGGAAACCGGGCGCAAACACGATCTGAGCGACCAGACCATTGAGCGCATCATCGCCATGTTCGCTTATGACGTCGACATGACCAAGCGCATTGCCGCGGGCGATACGATCGAGATACTCGAGGCGGCCGACACCGGCGAAGGTGCCGAAGACGAATTGCTCTATGTCAGCCTCACCCTGTCCGGCACGACGCGGCAGCTTTATCGCTTCACCACCGACGACGGCGTTGTCGATTTCTACGACCCCGACGGTGAAACCGGCAAGCGCTTCCTCAATCGCCGCCCGCTGGAAGGTGGCGGCACGCTGCGCTCGCGCTTCGGCTACCGCATTCACCCCATCTTCAAGACTCGCCGCCTGCATACCGGCGTCGATTTGGCCGCGCGCACCGGCACCCCGATCTATGCGGCCGGCGATGGCGTGATCAGCTATTACAAATGGCAATCCGGTTACGGCAACAAGGTCGAGATCCAGCACGTCAATGGCTACGAAACTGCCTATGGGCACATGTCGCGCTATGCCGATGGCCTGGGCGTCGGCTCAAGGGTCCGCCAGGGTCAGGTTATCGGCTATGTGGGCTCGACCGGCCAGTCCACCGGGCCGCATCTGCACTTCGAGATCAAGATCAACGGCAATCTGGTCGATCCGCTGAGCGTCAAACTGCCCAAGGACAATGTTCTGGCCGCGCAGTATCGCGATGAATTCGACCAGACCATTGCCCAGATCAACGATCTTATGGCCCGTGAACCTGCGCCCGTCTCGGTGGCGCAGACCAATTAGAGCGTTTCGGGCCGGTCCACATAGACGGCCAGTTCGTTGCCACCCGGTTCCCGGAAGTGGAAACGCCTCCCGCCTGGGAAATCATATTGGGCCCGCGTGATGACCCCACCGGCGGCGACCACCCGGCGCTCGGCATCGTCCAGGTCATCGGTCTGGATCACGGCCATGGTGGCGGTGACCCGTTCCGGCGCCTGATCCACGCCGCCGCCAACTCCTGCGCCTTCAATACCGTCGTAGTCGGGCCCGTAGCTGGTGATCCCCCATCCGAAGGCAGCCTTGAAGAAGGCGCTGGTCCTGGCGCGGTCCGATGATGGAAATTCGATATAGTTCAGCCGGTCAGCCATGCGTGATCCTCTCCATCGTCGTTTGTTCCTGTTATGTTCTAAACGACCTTTGCTCAACCGACAAGGGGAATGTGTCCTCTTCCGATTTTCTATCGGAACCAGACACAGCGAAGGGCCGGTCAATCGACCGGCCCTTCGCGAGCGCTATGACGACCTACGCGGCAGCGTCCGCCTCGCCTTTGCCGCCAGGTCGCAGGATAATGCCCGTGTCATCGGCGTCGACCAGCACATGACCGCCATCGCTGACCGCCCCCGAGAGGATTTCCTCGGCCAGCTCATCCTGCACTTCACGCTGGATGACGCGCTTGAGCGGGCGGGCACCATAGGCCGGGTCATAGCCCTCATTGGCCAGCCAGTCGCGGGCCTTGGGGGTCAGTTCCAGCGTGATGTCCCGGTCCTTGAGCAGGGCTTCGAGCCGGCCGAACTGGATGTCGACGATATTGCCCATATGCTCTCGCCCGAGGCGATGGAACAGCAGGATCTCGTCGATCCGGTTGAGGAACTCGGGCCGGAACGCCGCCTTGACGGTATCCAGCACACGGCCTCGCACCAGCTCCACCGGATCGCCATCCTTCAGCTCAACCAGATATTCCGCCCCCAGATTGGAGGTGAGGATGATCACGGTATTGCGGAAGTCTACCGTCCGGCCCTGACCGTCTGTCAGGCGCCCATCATCGAGCACCTGCAGCAGCACATTGAACACGTCCGGGTGTGCTTTTTCGATCTCGTCGAACAGCACCACCTGATAAGGCCGGCGACGCACAGCTTCGGTCAGGACGCCGCCCTCGTCATAGCCGACATAGCCCGGAGGGGCACCAATCAGCCGGGCGACCGAATGCTTTTCCATGAATTCCGACATATCCAGCCGCACCATGGCGGTCTCGTCGTCGAACAGGAACTGCGCCAGCGCCTTGGTTAGCTCGGTCTTGCCTACGCCGGTTGGCCCGAGGAACATGAACGAACCGATCGGGCGGTTGGGATCCTGCAGGCCAGCCCGCGAGCGGCGCACTGCCTTGGCCACGGCGGCCACCGCCTCGGTCTGCCCGATGACCCGCGCGCCGAGAGAGCTTTCCATATGCAGGAGCTTTTCGCGCTCGCCCTCCATCATCCGATCGACAGGAATACCGGTCCAGCGCGACACCACCTGGGCAATATCGGTGGATTCCACGGTTTCCTTGGCCATCACCGGGTCCGGCTTGCCATCGCCATCCGCGTCATCGGCAGCGGCAAGCCGCTTTTCGAGATCCGGGATGACGCCATAGGCCAGCTCGCCAGCCTTGGCCAGATCACCCTGGCGCTGCGCAATTTCGAGCTGTGAACGGGCAGCGTCGAGCTCTTCCTTGATCTTGGTCGAGCCCTGCAGGCGTTCCTTTTCCGCCAGCCATTTGGCCGAAAGTGTCTGCGCCTGCTCTTCGAGCCCCGCCAAATCATGCTCAAGTCGCTCAAGCCGGGTCTTGGAACCCTCGTCGGTTTCCTTCTTCAGCGCCTCGCGCTCGATCTTGAGCTGCATGATGCGGCGATCCAGCTCGTCAAGCGCCTCGGGCTTGGAATCGACGGCCATGCGCAGCCGCGCGGCGGCCTCATCCATCAGGTCGATGGCCTTGTCCGGCAGGAAGCGGTCCGTGATGTAGCGGTTCGACAGCGTCGCCGCGCTCACCAGAGCCGAATCGGCAATGCGGATGCCGTGATGCAGCTCGTATTTTTCCTTGAGGCCACGCAGGATCGAGATGGTGTCTTCCACCGTGGGCTCGGACACGAAGACCGGCTGGAAACGCCGGGCCAGGGCCGGGTCCTTTTCGACATGCTTGCGGTATTCATCCAGCGTGGTCGCACCGACGCAGTGCAGTTCGCCACGCGCCAGAGCCGGCTTCAGGAGGTTGGACGCATCCATGGCGCCTTCACTCTTGCCCGCGCCCACCAGCGTATGCATCTCGTCGATGAATAGGATGATCTGCCCTTCGGCCGACTGAACCTCGGAGAGCACCGATTTCAGGCGCTCCTCGAACTCGCCGCGATATTTCGCGCCGGCGATCAAGGCCCCCATGTCGAGTGCCAGCAGGCTCTTGTTCTTGAGCGATTCGGGCACATCGCCATTGACGATGCGAATGGCCAGACCTTCGGCGATGGCCGTCTTGCCCACGCCGGGTTCACCGATCAGCACCGGATTGTTCTTGGTGCGGCGCGAGAGGACTTGAATGGTGCGGCGGATTTCCTCGTCCCGCCCGATGACCGGGTCAAGCTTGCCCTCGCGCACATCCTTGGTCAGGTCGCGGGCATATTTCTTGAGCGCATCATAGGCGCTCTCGGCAGAGGCACTGTCGGCGGTACGGCCCTTGCGGATTTCCTCAATGGCGGTGTTCAGCCCCTGCGCCGTCACGCCGGCAGAGCTCAGGATCTTGCCGGCATCGGTGTCCTTTTCGATCACCAGCGCCAGCAGCAGCCGCTCAACCGTGACAAAGCTGTCACCCGCCTTCTGCGCAGCCTGTTCGGCGGTATCGAAGACGCGTGCCAGTTCGCGGCTGAGATAGAGCTGGCCGGCATCCCCGGAGACCTTCGGAATCTTGTTCAGCGCGGCTTCAACACCAGCGCGCGCGGCCTTGGCATCACCGCCTGCACGCTCGATCAGCCCGTTGGCCATGCCCTGGTCATCGTCCAGCAGGACCTTGAGCAGGTGGATGGGCGAAAACTGCTGATGCCCCTTGCCCAGCGCGGCAGTCTGCGCACTCTGGATGAAGCCGCGCGCCCGCTCGGTATATTTCTCGATATTCAATGCAACTCTCCTTGTCTCGCCCGCCATCCGGCCCGTTTCGGCACCGCAATGACGTCGGAAGCGTCGTTTGAACCATGCCCATATTGGCGCATCGTTTGACCTAGATGTAGGTCATCCCCGCGCGCACAAAAGGGGCGCCAGGGCAGATTCTCCCGGGAGACATCTCCAGTCCTTGATCGGAAACAAAAATGCCGGGCGCGGGCCCGGCATTTTTCAGTCGATTTGCAGCGTTCTACTCGGCCGCATTTCCAGTCAGGAAGGCCGGCAGTTCCGGTGCCTCCGACTGCGGCGCATTGCCAGCATCCGCATTGCCTTCACCCCCCGCATTGCGGCGGCGGCGCGGACGACGCTCACGCGGCTTGCGGGCCGGCTGTTCGCCATCGCCCTCAGTCGGCGCCGAAGCAGCGGCTTCCTCTGTCGGTTGGGCAGCGGGGGCTTCGGCCGCACCCGCGTCGCTCTCACTGTCTCCACCGCCCTGTTGCACGGGCTGGGGCGGCTGGGGTGAAGAGAAGCGCGAATTGACGTCGTTGCCGTCATCTTCGAATTCGTTCTCGTCCTGGCTCTGACCATCGCGCGGGCCACTCATTGCCTGCTGGGCAGAAGATACGATGCGGAAATAGTGCTCGGCGTGCTGCAAGTAATTCTCGGCCATCACCGAATCGCCGGAGGACTGGGCATCGCGGGCGAGTTGCAGGTATTTCTCGGCGATATGGGCGGCGTTGCCGCGCACCTTCACGTCGGGGCCATTGCTCTCATAATTGCGCGACAGCGGATTGACATGTTTGCGTCCGCCGTTCCGGCCACGCTGCCGGTTCTTGTTCTGATTAGGTCTCATAGGGTCGCTTTGTCTTACTCTTAAAAGCTAAGCGTCACATCACTGGGCGGATCGGCAAAGGCCCGATCTGGCCCCTGACCCCGTCGGCGGTAAGTGCGCACCGGGCGGAATCTTAACTGGCTTCATGAAGACCGAACGCGGTCGGCAGCGACCCTGGACAAGTCCGTCCCGTCCCTCGCGTCGTCCCGGACTTCCGGAACCGCGCTGCACCAGCAGCTGATAGCATTTTGGATCGGGTGTGATCGCCGCGGCGCCCATGATGCGCCATTGACAGCAGTTACAAACTAACTGCTTTGCCCGGGTTTGACTAGCACAAACTGCATTTGCCCATCCGGCCCGGTCTATACGCTCCTCAAGTGGTGCGCCGATATCACACGATCAAGACCGTTGAGGTCCTTGTGAACGGTGACTTCGGCAAAGCCATGCCGGGAAAAGAGCGCGCTGACGCTCTCCCCCTGGTCATATCCGATCTCGACCAGTACCTGTCCCACGGGACGCAGGAAATGCGCCGCCGCTGCCGCGATAACTCGATAGGGCGCCAGCCCGTCCGGCCCGCCATCCAGTGCCAGGCGCGGATCGAAATGTCTTACCTCCGCTGCCAGCGTCTCGATTGTGGCACTGGCAATATAGGGCGGGTTGGAGGTGATGACGTCAAACCTCTCATCTCCCGCTGTCGAGGGTATGGCGGTGAGCGCTTCGAACCAGTCTCCTTGCGCCAGGGCGAGGCGCTCGCTCACCCCGTTGCTACGGGCATTCGTCTCAGCCATGCCGAGCGCTTCGGAACTGATATCTGTGGCCAGCCCACTGGCGTCGGGGCAGTGGGCCAAGACAGCAATAGGAACGCAACCGGTTCCGGTGCCCAGGTCAAGCAGCCGCCCCCCTTGAGGTAGGGCTTTTATCGCCAGATCGACCAGCAGTTCCGTATCCGGTCGTGGTTCAAGCGTCGCGGCGTTGAGCCGGAAGGCCAGTCCGTAGAACTCTTTTTCGCCAATGATGCGGGCCACCGATTCACCGCTCATGCGCCGCTGCACGAGCGCGGCAACGCTCGCTGCGCCATCGACGGAAACCGGCTCCAGCTCACGGGTTGCCAGCGCCAGGGCGTCGAGCCCCAGGCCATGGCCCGTCAGCAATTTGGCATCAAGGGCGGCCGTTTCGAATCCCAAGCGGGACAGCACGTCGCGCCAGCCGCGCCAAAGCGTGCCGATGCTGACCGGCTCGCTCAGTTGCCCTGCTCCATGGCGGCCAGTTGCGCCGCCTGGTTCTCGGTAATCAATGCCTCGATCAATTCGTCCAGCGCCTCACCGGCAATCACCTTGTCCAGCTTGTAGAGCGTCAGATTGATCCGGTGATCGGTCACACGCCCCTGCGGGAAATTATAGGTGCGGATACGCTCGGACCGGTCGCCCGACCCCACCTGGCCCTTGCGTTCGGCGGACCGGGCACTGTCACGTTGCTCGCGCTGCATTTCATACAGTCGCGACCGCAGCACCACCAATGCCTGCGCCCGGTTCTGGTGCTGGCTCTTCATGGCCGAGGTGACCACGATGCCGGTGGGGATATGAGTCACACGCACCGCCGAATCGGTGGTGTTGACGTGCTGCCCGCCGGCGCCTGACGCGCGCATGGTGTCGATGCGGATGTCTTCGGGCTTGATCTCGATATCGATGTCTTCGACTTCCGGCAGCACAGCGACCGTCGCCGCGGACGTATGAATGCGCCCCGACGCCTCGGTCGCCGGCACACGTTGCACGCGATGCACACCGCTTTCATATTTCATGCGCGCATAGACACCCTTGCCCGACACATTGGCGATAATTTCCTTGAAGCCCCCCATTTCGCCAGGGCTTTCCTCCATCACCGTCACTTTCCAGCCGTGCGCGGCCGCGTAGCGCTCATACATGCGGAACAGATCTCCGGCGAAGAGGGCAGCTTCGTCGCCGCCCGTACCGCCGCGGATTTCCAGAATGATGGATTTTTCGTCTGCCTCGTCCTTGGGCAGCAGCAGGATGCGAATTGTCTGTTCGAGTTTTTCGATGGCTTCGTCGAGGTCCTCGATCTCGGCCTCGGCCATCTCGGCCATTTCCTTGTCGCCACTCTTGAGCAACGCTTCGGCCTCTGCCCGATCCCTGAGAGCCTTCTTGTAGGCCGTGATCTCGCTCACGATCTCGCTGAGATCGGAATGCTCCTTGGATAGGCGGGCGAGCTCATCCGGGCTGGCGCCACCGCTCAGCGCGGCTTCGATATATTGAAAGCGCGTTTCGAGTGCGTCGAGCTTATCCTGGGGTAGGCTGGGCATTCTTGGTCTTTCAGCGTGGCAACCGCGACTTCTTCTGTCTTCCCGGCATCGTCCGGTGCCCATCTTGAGATGGTTGCCCTGCACGGGTCTCAGGATGGGGTCCGGCCAGAAGCCGGAGACAGCCGGGGTGTAATGACCCCGGCGCCCAACATCAAGCGGCCAATGCCGCCCCTACCCCATGGGCAGCTTCTGCTTGTCCACCCACTCGGTCAGCAATTCGCGCACCGAATGCCCGTTTGCACCCACGCTCAGCGCTTGGGAAACAGCCGCCTGGATCGGTTTCAGCTCGAGATTGAGAATCATTTCCTTGATCGGACCGATCGAAGCAGGCCCCATGGAGAGCCGCGTCATGCCAATGGCCATCAAGGCAAGCGCCTCCATCGGCTTTCCGGCCAGCTCGCCGCACATGGTAACCGGCTTGTTGTGTCGCGCCGCAGCGTCGACCACGAGGCGGATGGCCCGCAGCCGCGGCAGGGCGATGGGGTCATAGGCCTTGGAAACGCGTGGATTGGCGCGGTCGGCCGCGGTCAGGAACTGTACCAGGTCATTGGAACCGATGGAGACGAAGTCGCTTTCGGGCATGATCTGGTCGAGTTCGAACAGCAGCGAGGGCACTTCCACCATCGCCCCGATCTCGACTTTTTCGGGAACAGGCTGGCCGGCGCGCTTCAGCCGCTCGATTTCCTTTTTCAGCACCAGCTTGGTCTGGCGGAACTCGAAGGTCTCGGTGACCATGGGCACGAGGATCTTGAGCGGTCGTTCACGCGCTGCCAGCAACAGTGCCCGGATCTGGGTGCGCAACAGGCCGGGGCGGTCCAGCCCCAGCCGGATCGAGCGATAGCCCATGGCCGGATTTTCCTCGGCCGCCGAGCGCAGATAGGGCACCACCTTGTCGCCGCCGATGTCGAGCAGACGGAACACCACCGGCCGGTCGCCGGCGATCTCCATGGCCTCCGCATAAAGATCGACCTGTTCCTGCAGGCGCGGCAGGCGGCTGGCGATCATGAATTGCAGTTCGGTCCGGAAAAGCCCGACACCGGCCGCACCGGTGTCGTCCAGCATCGGCAGGTCAGCCACGAGACCCGAATTGTGCAGCAGCGTGATCTCGACGCCGTCCCTGGTGACGCTCGGCCTGTCCTTCAGGGCCGCATAATGCGCCCGCCTCTTGGCCGAAATCTTGACCTTGTCGACGTAAGTCTGTTCGACATCGGGGGTGGGCCGCAAATGCACCTGGCCCAGGGGCCCGTCGATTATGATGTCATCGCCCGTCTCGCACATGGAGACGATTGATTGCGCCTGGCCCACCGCCACGATGCCCAGCGAGCGCGCCACGATGGCGACATGAGCGGTGGCGCCGCCCTCTTCGAGCACCACGCCGCGCAATTTCTTGCGGTCATATTCGAGCAGTTCTGCCGGGCCCATGTTGCGGGCGACGAGAATGGCATTGTCGGGCAGGTCTTTGCGACCCAGCGCCTCTCCGTCACCAGTCAGCACCCGCAATAGCCGGTTGGCCAGGTCATCCAGATCATGCAGCCGGTCGCGAATATAGGGATCGGTCTGCCGCTGCATGCGCGCCCTTGTGTCGTTCTGCACCCGCTCGACTGCCGCCTCGGCCGAAAGGCCGTTGTCGATCGCCTCGGTCAGCCGGTTCACCCAGCCCCGGTCATTGGCGAACATGCGATAGGTCTCGAGAATCTCCCTATGGTCGGAGGTCGGCTGCATGTCGCCATGATCGAGCATGGCATCGATCGAGACCCGCATGGAGGCCAGCGCCTTTTCGAGACGCTGCTTTTCCGCCTCGGTATCCTCGGCAATGAAATTGGTCACCACCACGCGCGGGTCGTGCAGCACCACGGTACCGAGCGCGATGCCATCGGTGAAGCTGACGCCATTGAACATGCGAGGCCGCCTGAGATCGATATCCGATCCCGGCTTGATCAGATTGTCGAAATCGCTGGTAGCGATCATCTCGGCCAGGATTGTGGCCGTGGTCAGCATCGCCTCGGTTTCATCCTCGCCATAATGGCGGCGATCAGCGTTCTGCACCACCAATACGCCAAGCGTCTGGCCGGCTCGCAGCACCGGCACACCAAGGAAGGAGTTGTATTTTTCCTCGCCCGTCTCCGGCCGATAGGCAAAGGCCGGGTGGCTGGGCGCATCATCAAGGCTGAGCGGTTCGGCCTCTGCGGCAATCAGGCCCACAAGACCCTCGCCCAGCCGCAGCGTCGTCAGGTGCACCGACTCGGTGTTGAGGCCGCGCGTCGCGAATAGCTCGAGCGCGCCATCATCGCGCAGGACATAAAACGAGCACACATCGGCTCGCATGTTCTCGGCGATCAGGCCCACGATCTTGTCGAGACGGTCCTGCGAAGCCAGGGGCTCCGCCATTGTCTCGCGCAACTGCCGCAGCAGCACCCTGGGGCCGCCTATGGTCGTGACCATGCCTCTTCAAGGCAGCCCGCAAAGCCGCCCCCCTTGTTGAAGGACGCGGCCTTATCCCCTCGACTTCGGTCAGGCGTCCTGTCTGTCCAGACCGTAATAGGTGTGCAGCGCCCGAACCGCAAGCTCGGCATATTCTTCATCGATCAACACCGAGGTCTTGATTTCCGAAGTGGTGATGAGCTGGATATTGATGCCCTTGTCGGCCAAGGCCTTGAACATCGAGGAAGCAACACCGGCATGACTGCGCATGCCCACGCCCACGACCGACACCTTGGCGCCGCCCTTGGATCCGGAAAGGCGCGCATATTCGAAGCGCCCGCCATTGTCCTCCAGCGCCTTGACCGCCTTGTCATATTCGCTGTCAGGGACCGTGAAGGTAATGTCGGTCGTGGCGCCATCATCGGCAATGTTCTGCACGATCATGTCGACCACAATGCCCTTGTCGGCCAAGGTGCCGAAAATGGCCGCGGCGACTCCCGGCTTGTCCTTGACATCGCGCAGGGTGATCTTGGCCTCGGCCTTGGCGAGCGTCACGCCCGAAACGATCTGCTTTTCCATGATCTCATCCTCATCGCAGACAAGCGTGCCGGGCACACCCGGCGTCCCATCGGGCGCGATCTGCGGCGCGTCCGGGTCATCGAAACTGGAGCGGACAGTTAGTCGCACCTTGTGCGCCATGGCCATCTCGACCGAGCGGATCATCAGCACCTTGGCACCCAACGAGGCCATTTCAAGCATTTCCTCGAAGGAAATCTTGGTCATGCGCTGCGCCTTGGGCACGATGCGAGGATCGGTGGTGTAGACACCATCCACATCCGTATAGATGTCGCAGCGGTCCGCTTTGACCGCAGCAGCCACAGCGACCGCCGAGGTATCCGAACCACCCCGGCCCAGCGTCGTTACGCGGCCGTGGGGCGAGATGCCCTGGAAGCCGGTGATGACCGGCACCCAGCCATCCGTCATGCGCTTGTCAAGCTCGGTCGGGTCAATATCGGTGATCCGGGCCGCGCCATGGGAATCGTCGGTCTTGATCGGCACCTGCCAGCCGGCAAACGAGCGCGACTGAATGCCCATTTCCGAGAGGACAATGGCCATCAGCCCGGCGGTGACCTGTTCTCCCGAGGCGACCACGGCGTCATATTCGCGCGCATCGTGGAACTTGGACGCCTCGTTGACCCAGCCGACCAGCTCATTGGTCTTGCCCGACATGGCCGAAACCACCACGGCCACTTCATTGCCGGCCTCGACCTCGCGCTTGACGTGGCGCGCGGCATTGCGGATGCGCTCGACATTGGCCACAGAAGTGCCACCGAACTTGACGACGATACGGGCCACTTGCTTCCCCGACTAGAGCGCTGCCAGCGCGACTATTGAAGGCGCCGCCGCCGAACCCGGCGGTACGCTTTGCTTTGCGCGCGGACATGCCACAAAGCCGGTGCGCAATCAATGGGCATGGCAGAGGCCGGACCCACCACCCACCTGCGACAGGGCGCGCCTTGCTCCCGCCCGGCAAGCTGGGTCATATGGCCGGGCAAGGAGTTGTCCATGACAAAGACCACTGTCAACGAAGCCGAGATCGCCAAGTTCACGGCCATGGCCGAACAATGGTGGGACCCCAAGGGCAAGTTCAAACCGCTGCACAAGTTCAATCCGGTACGGCTGACCTATATCCGCGAACACCTGCTTGGCCATTTCGGCCGCGACGCCAATTCACTTCGGCCTTTCGAGGGCCTCAATATTCTCGATGTCGGGTGCGGGGGCGGCCTATTGTGCGAACCGCTGACCCGGCTGGGTGCGACGGTGACGGGCATTGATGCCGCCGAGCGCAATATTGCCATCGCCAAAATTCACGCCGAACAATCCGGGCTGGACATCGACTATCGCGCAACCACCAGCGAGGCTCTGGTCGAGGCTGGCGAACGTTTCGACGTGGTGCTCAACATGGAAGTGGTCGAGCATGTCGACGATGTGCCGCTCTATATGAAGAGCTGTGCCGACCTCGTCGCCCCCGGCGGACTGATGTTCACTGCCACGCTCAACCGCACCGCCCGCTCCTGGGCGCTGGCCATTGTGGGCGCCGAATATGTGCTGCGCTGGTTGCCGCGTGGCACCCATGACTGGAAGAAGTTTCTCACGCCCGAGGAAATCAACGCCCAATTGCGCCGCAATGGCCTCACCGTCATCGACCAGACGGGTGTAACCTACAATCCGCTGGCCGATGAATGGCGCACTTCGCCCGACATGGCGGTCAACTACATGGTGTTGGCCGACCGCCCTGCCTGAGACACGCTGAAGACCGGCCGCGGGCAGGCGGCCGGTCCCCTACGGTCTGACTGGAGGCCAGGTCAGAACACGTAGACCATCAGTGTGGTACCCTGCTTGTGTACGCCCAGCACATGACCCGGGCGATACTGGGTGCGGCTGAGGGCGGCGTTGATCAGCGGATCCTGCGCCACCGCACCCAGCAGGCGGTGATATTCCCCATTGGCGGCCAGCCAATTGGCCATCTGGCGACGGAGATCGGCACAGACCTTGATCGGAATGAGCTGGATACCGCTGGCCCGATTCCAGCCGCGCGTCGAGCTCTTCTGGAACAGCGCCATCAACTGGCTGGGATTGGCGTCGGCGCACATGGCGGTGATACCGGCCGATGCCGGGGCCGAAGTCGAACCGCCACTGCGGATGATGACGGTGCCGCCGCCAGTGGAGCCGCCCGAACCATTCGAGCCGTTTCCACCATTGCCACCGTTTCCACCGCTTCCACCGCTTCCACCGTTTCCACCATTGCCGCCACCGGATGATCCACCGCCGATATCGATGTCGACCAGGCTCCCGGGACCGCCGACATTCACATTGGTATCCAGTCCGCCCAGATTGGCATTGACGTCGGCAATGCCTTGCGGTCCGAGGACCGATGCATCCACGATGGGCGCAGATCCGCCGCCGACATTGGCGGTCACGACGCCGTCGCTGCCGCCCAGGCCCACATTGACCAACCCACTATCCCCGGCATTGCCGGAGTTGAGCGTCACCAGTGCGCCGCTGTCACCATCACCGACAATACCCAGGACGCTGGACCCGCCGGCATCGTCACCGCCCAATACCCCATCCAGAAGTCCACCGGCCGAGGCCAGGGACGGCATCAACACAGCCGACACCATGACGGCTGCAATCAAACGCTTGTACAACATGATCGTCTCCCAGTTTGCGATGGCCGGAGCCACCATGGGAATGATCATCGGGAAGCCAACCCGCCTCGTAATCCGCAGTTCTACCAATGCGCGGAACCAAGTTTGCCGGGGTGGTAAACCCATGTGGTTAAGGCAGGGGTCGCAAAAAACGCCGGCCGCATCTGGGGGCTATCAGGCCTTGAGCAGATCGTCGCGCCCGACGCTGAGCACCAGGCGGTCCCCGTCCACCCGGTCGATATGCTCAGGGAAGATGTAGCGGTCAGCCGCAAACAGACCGTCCGCATCCAGCCGCACAAACCCCTCGCGCAGGGCCTTTTCCTGCATCTCCCTCGGCAACTCGTCATCCGGCCGGAACACATCGGCCAGAATGGCGGTCAGGTCATTGCGCTCTCGCTCGAGCACCGGGCTGACACCGGCCGCATCCACATCCGGGCTGTCGGGGGCTTCATCGGTGCTGCGGAAGGTTTCGACCGTGCCGATCGGCTGCAATGCGTTGTCCACGACCTTCATGCCTTCGTGGATGGCGGTGGGAATGGCGTCCATTTGATCCTCCTGAGAATCCTTATCGGATAACGCCGATCCGTCGGGTCCCGTTCCGGTTCTGCCCTGCGGCGCAGTCGACCCGAAATGTGATCAGGCCGGCGCGAACCATTTGCGTCGCTGCCGATTCACTCCTCACCAAAAGGACGGAACCACCATGCTCAACCGAACCCGCGCCATGCTGGCGCTCGGGGCGACCCTGCTTTTGCTGCCCACTGCCCCCCTCGCCCAGGACAATCCAGACCAACCTGCCACCGGCCATGACGAAGCCGTCTTCATCTTTGGCGGACCTTTGACGCAAAGCTATTTCGGCGATGCCTTCCTGGTCTGGACAGACAATTACGAAGCCAATGTCTTTGCCGGCATCGGCTATCAGCGCTTCTTCTATGATTACCAGAGCTTCCGGCTCGGCATCGAGGCCGGCTTGGGGGTGCGGATGGGACCGGGTGAGCCAACGTCTGCCGAGGCCTGGGCCGGGCTGGTCGGCCGACTGACCGAGGTCGAGGTTGGCCCGGTCAATATCACGCCATCCATCACCGGCGGTTTTTCCGTGGTCACCGACACCATTGGCTCCGAGACCACCCGCACCCTCGCCTCGGGCGACAGCGCCGCCCTGCTCTACTATCTGGCCCCGGAAATAGCGGTTTCGCACGACGATCACCCCGAATGGGAAGGCTTCGGCCGCATCCAACATCGTTCGGGCGGCTTCGGCACCATTGCCCATATCGACGGCTCCAATGCAGTGACCCTGGGGCTGCGCTACAAATTCTAGACTAACGACATGACTGCGCACCGGACGACGCTGGCGTCTCCGGGTTTGGCACGGTGAAAAGCGGCTTTCGCCCCGAGTAAATAAAAGAAGAGGCGAAAGCCGCTTCCCACGAACAGGATTTCGGACGCACGCATCGAGCGGCCCCCTTGCGGGTTGTTGCCCCGGATCACGGAATGGACACGCCCGGCAATGGTCCGCCGGTGGGGCCTCGCGATGGCGCTTGGTCCCGATCTCATGCCCGTGCCGCCGGCAACCGGCCGGTGGTCAGCATACACGCCTCCGCCCGATCGACACCGTGCGGCCTGCCTCCTCACCCGGCACTTCGTCGGTACCGCGTGTTGTCGGTGAGGACGGGGACAGTATGGGGGATTTTTCTACCCCGGGGATAAGATTGTTTCGGATCGTCGTCGAGGCGGAAATGGGGTGGTTTCCTGCCTGTCTGCTATCAGCCCCTAAGCTCTCTTGGCAGCCGCTACAGATTTGCCTACCTATCATCGTCATCCTCATTGTCGTCCAGCTCGACGTCCTCAACGTCTTCGTCCTCATCACCATAGTGCAGGCTTTCGAGCAACGAGACTTCCAGCATTTCGCGCCGCTGTTTGAAGTCAGCGACCTCTTCGTAGTGCGATTCAAGCTCGTCGAGCACGGTGATCTTCCGCCACTCGGACCGCAGGGCTGCCAGATATTCGCCTTCAAGGGCTGGGTCGAAAGGTAGTGGCGTGACACGCTCGCGGATGAAGCTCGAATTCGGGCCGCTCGCCTCCTTTGATAGAAAATAGGCGAGCAACTCGGCCTGCAGGATGTCCTCCTCTTCAAAGTCGAACTTCTTGCGAATGAATATTTTTGACGCTTTCGACCGATAATCAATCTCGTAGGTATACAGATTGAGACGTCGGGCCTCGTCCTCGACGATTTTATGAACAGGGATAACGACCTTCGAAATCACCGTACCGACGAATTTTCGATGCCGGCGCTCATTTGAGGTGACCACCCACCCACCGACATCGATCTTCACGTCGAGGTGCTTTTCCAGGAATTTAACGAGCTCGTCGCGCTCTTGGGCGGGCGCTAAGACCGAATCTAAGCTGTAGCGGCCATAACGTTGAGACGTGTAGAATCGGCCCAAGAGGGCAATGAATTCGTTTTCCCGCGCAGGAAATATCAGCCCATGCGGCCCTCTCAACCGCCGCGCAAGCTCTTGGTGAGTGTGAGTGATCAGGCTTTTCTCAAAGTCTTCCTGATCGACAGTGTTATCATGCTCCGTCAGAATAACCGCTATCTTCAGCAAACGCTCGACGCCGACAGAAACCGAATAGAGGAACTCGAAGGCGTCTTCTTCGGAAGCAAAATGCTTTATCTCGTGGAATGCCAGGAGCCCGTTAAAGATGAACCGTCCAGCGATATCGAGCTCGGTGCCGAGGTTGAAATTCTTCCAGTACTCGTCAGGCCGCACTTAAGCGTTCCCCTCTAATGTGAATCTACTGTTAGCGGTGGCGACCAGACATTCAATATTCCCCTGCGCCAGCATCATACATTCCGCCTTGCAAGTGTGGGGATACGGGTTCGGACCTTCTGACACCAGTCCCGTCGGGGAAAGATTGGAAGCTACTCGGACAATTGGAAAGAGGCGAAAATGGCCAAGGACGACTTTGAAGAGCTTATGTCAAAGATGCGCTTTGACACGGAAAACATGCTCAATTTGATTGCAACATCCAATATCATGCTGGACGCACAGCAGCTCTACGATCCAGCCTTCCATGATGAGCATGCCGCTGGAGCTGCGAAATGCCATATCTACATGATCGGTCACACGCCGACTGTAAAATTTGAGAACGCATTCCAAAACGGCAAAACAGCGCACTTTGCCTTCACGGTCTCCGGCGTAAGCTACGAAGTGCCGATAGATCTCCCGCCAGGTGCAGCCATCAAGCATGATCAAGGCGTCTACATCTTGATGCCCGATGGAAAAAAAGCTTGGCCAAACCAGAAGCTAATTGGAATGGAGCTCTCTAGACAGAGCGGTGGCTTCGACTTCAACGTCTTGTATGTCGGTCAGGCGTTCGGAGACTCGGGTAGTCGAAATGCCCTAGACCGGCTGGCAAAGCACGAAACACTACAAAAAATTTCGATCCAAGGCGTTCCTGACGGACGACGGCTATCGGTCCTTCTGGTGCAAATAATGCCAGGTACGCGGCTAATTACCTTCTTCAATCCGTTCGCTAAGGAGCAGGACGAGAATGGTGATCGGATCGATCTTGGGCTAGACAAGCTATACGGAACTAGCGAGGCTGAACGGACAACTCTCTATGAGGCGTCATTCATTCGTTACTTCCAGCCAAAGTACAACAAATTGTTCAAGAATAGCTTTCCGTCTACAGACATGAAATCTCTAAGTGATTGCTATGATAAAGACATACAATCTGTGGTCGCTGAGTTTGGCTTTGGCGATTTCCCATACTTTCTTTGCTCGGAAGCGGTAGCGAAAAGCGACCATCACATTGCGCATCATGAATTGCACAACGAGGAGGACAGAAAGTTCTTCTTTTATGACAGGGGATAGCCGGTCTAATTCGAGCGTTGTAAAGTGTGAGAATGCGTACCTTGGCAGTCCTGACCTTCCACCAACGGGCGCTGGTTACGTCTGCTTTCTAGAAGCCGGGCTAGCGAGCAATGGCTAAATGGCGTCGGTTTCCGCCACAACGAATCTCCCCGAGACGGGGCCCCAGGGAGAATTGCGGGACGATGCTGAGTGCGGCGGCCTCTCAGTAGTTCGCGCCGCCAGCGATTTCGCGCAGTTCCAGCACCAGGTCCGGAATGCCGTTGTCGATATGCATCTGCATGAACTCGCGGGCCAATGTGGTGGCGACTTCAAGGTCGGGCGCCTCGAACACGGCATAGCCGCCCAGCACCTCCTTGGCTTCGGTGAAGGGGCCGTCGGTGACGATGATCGTGCCTGAGGCGCCGCCAAGGCGCCGACCCTCTTCGGCGCCTTTGAGGCCACCGGTGGAAATCAGCGTGCCGTTGGCCAGGCATTTCTCCATCCAGGGACCCATGGCGTCCATCAACCCCTGGGACACGTCTTCGGGCTTGAGGTCGGCGGGCGGCATGATGCTCATGAAATAACGCATGAAAAATCTCCTGTGGCTGCGTTGTTGATCCTTACACAGGCGCAACGGGCCACAGGACAAAACTTCGACAACAACCGTACCGTACGGTACGGTACGGAAATTTCTTGAAGCCTGCCTGGAATGGGTCTAAACAGAACCAACGCAAAAACCGGTCCACCGGCAGTATCTCGAGGACAACACCATGCCCGCCTATCGTTCCCGCACCACAACCCATGGCCGCAACATGGCCGGCGCGCGCGGCCTTTGGCGCGCCACCGGCATGAAGGACGGGGATTTCGGCAAACCGATCATTGCCGTGGTGAACAGCTTCACCCAGTTCGTCCCCGGCCATGTGCATCTGAAGGATCTCGGCCAGCTGGTGGCCCGCGAAATCGAGGCGGCCGGCGGCGTCGCCAAGGAGTTCAACACCATTGCGGTCGATGACGGCATCGCCATGGGCCATGACGGCATGCTCTATTCGCTGCCCAGCCGCGACATCATCGCGGACTCGGTGGAATATATGGTCAATGCGCATTGCGCCGACGCCATGGTCTGCATCTCCAATTGCGACAAGATCACCCCCGGCATGCTCAATGCCGCCATGCGTTTGAACATCCCGGTGGTCTTCGTTTCCGGCGGTCCGATGGAAGCAGGCAAGGCGCTGGTCAAGGGCAAGCTTCAGGCGCTCGATCTGGTCGATGCCATGGTGATGGCCGCCGACGACCACTATACCGACGAGGAAGTGCAGGCCGTCGAGGAGGCCGCCTGCCCCACTTGCGGCTCCTGCTCGGGCATGTTCACCGCCAATTCCATGAACTGCCTGACCGAGGCCTTGGGCCTCAGCCTGCCGGGCAATGGCTCGACGCTCGCCACCCATTCGGATCGCAAGCGCCTTTTCCAGGAGGCTGGTCACCTGATCGTTGACCTGGCCCGCCGCTACTATGAGCAGGAAGACGAAAGCGTGCTGCCGCGTTCGATCGCCACCAAGGCGGCTTTCGAAAACGCCATGAGCCTCGATATCGCCATGGGCGGCTCGACCAATACCGTACTGCATATCCTGGCGGCGGCCTTCGAAGGCGGCGTCGATTTCACCATGGACGATATTGACCGGCTGAGCCGCAAGGTGCCGGTGCTCTCCAAGGTCGCCCCGGCCAAGCAGGATGTCCACATGGAAGACGTGCACCGCGCCGGCGGCATCTTCGCAATTCTGGGCCAGCTCGACCGCGCGGGCCTGATCAATCGCACCGAACCCACGGTCCATGCGGCGACCATGGGCGACGCCATCGACAAATGGGACATTTCGCGCACCAATTCCGAATCCGTGCGTCAGTTCTACATGGCCGCGCCCGGCGGCGTGCGCACAACCCAGGCCTTTTCCCAGTCCAATCGCTGGAAGGAACTGGACACCGATCGCACCAATGGCGCCATCCGCTCGCCTGAAAACCCCTTCTCCAAGGATGGGGGCCTCGCCGTACTCAAGGGCAATATCGCGCTCGATGGCTGCATCGTGAAGACCGCAGGCGTGGACGAGTCGATCCTCAAATTCACCGGTCCGGCCCGCGTCTTTGAAAGCCAGGACATGACGGTCAAGGCGATCCTTTCCAACGAGGTCAAGGAAGGCGACGTCGTCGTCATCCGCTATGAAGGTCCCAAGGGCGGCCCGGGCATGCAGGAAATGCTCTATCCCACGAGCTATCTCAAATCCAAGGGTCTCGGCAAAGCCTGTGCTCTGCTGACCGACGGACGCTTTTCGGGTGGCACATCGGGCCTCTCCATCGGCCACGCCTCGCCCGAGGCGGCAGAAGGCGGCGCCATTGGCCTCGTGCGTGAAGGCGACATGATCGAGATCGACATTCCCAACCGCACCGTCAATGTGCTGGTCTCCGATGCTGAACTCGCCGCCCGCCGCGCCGAGCAGGACAAGCTCGGCTGGAAACCCGCCCAGCCGCGCAAGCGCAAGGTCACCACGGCATTGAAGGCCTATGCGGCCCTGGTGACCTCGGCGGCCAAGGGCGCGGTGCGCGACACGGCGGCTATCGACAAGCTCTGGAACTAGGGTGCATCCGCTATGTCACGGTTCCGCCCTCGGATCTGACCCGAGGGCAACCAGATCATCGCATTCGCAGCGCATGATCCTCGGGCCAAGCCCGAGGAGGACAATGTGTCTCCTGCGGCAATGCGCCTTTGCGACAATCGCGTGACAAGCAGGCGGGGCGGTGCTACATCGCCCGCAGCCAACCAGCGGCCTGCCAAGGCTTGCTGGCCTGGTCAGGCTCGATAGCGGGGATTCCACCCTCCCTATCGGGCCGACCCAATCTCACCAAAATTCAGATTATGCCCAGTTCGGCCTGCAGCTTCTTGGTCAGGCCCTTGGCCACCAGCGCATGCGAGCGAGCGGCATAGGCTCGCACGTCGTCGTCGCTGAGCTCGGAATCCTGCGCCACGCTCACCCATTGCCGCTTGGCGAAATAGGCCGCCTGCGTCACGCCCTCAAGGCTGGTGAGAATATCGAAGCTCTCTTCGCCACATTTGAAGACCACCCGAAAGGGCGCATTGTCAGACAGCAGGCAAAACACCTTGCCGCCCACCTTGGCCACACGCGCTTCCCACTGATCGACGAAGGTGACACCGGGGAGCGCTGAGAGAGCGGCGTCAAAGCCATCGCGCACGAACAGGCTCAATTGTCTTCACCGACATCCGGCAGAGGCAGGAAATCAACGCCATCCTCGATCAGGCCAAGGACCTCATCCTTGGTCGCCTCGCCATAGATGCCGCGCGCTTCTGCTTCTTCGAAATGGATCTTGCGGGCTTCTTCGGCAAAACGGTCGCCAACATTTTCCGCCTCGCTCATCACCTTCTGCCGGTATTGGCGCAGCATGGCGCGAATCCTGGCGGCCTCGGGATGGTTGGCGCTCAGCGGCACGCGTTCCTGGTCGGTGCGGGCGACATTGGGCGCCATCGGGGCCTTTTCGACATGGGCATCGCCGCACTGGGCACAGGTGACGATGCCACGCGCCTGCTGCTCGTCATAGGCAGCGGCGCTTTTGAACCAGGCCTCGTAGCGATGGCCGTTAGAACATTGAAGCGAATACTGGATCACGTTTCTGGTCGTCGTTTCTTCCGGCGCGCTGTGGCGCCCATCATCCTTCCATATAGGAAACCGGCTCAGCCCTGCAAATCCGGGCCGGAAAACTCGCGGGCATTGGCCAGGGCCGGCACGCGCCGGCGCGCCTCGATCACCGCCGCCGGATCGATCTCGGCGACCAGGACGCCTGGCCGGTCATGCTCGAGTTCGGCAATCACCTTGCCCCAGGGGTCGATGACCAGCGAATGGCCATAGGTGGACCGGCCATTGGCATGGCTGCCGCCCTGGGCGGCGGCAATGACATAGGACCCCGTCTCGATCGCCCGGGCACGCAGCAGCACATGCCAATGGGCCTGGCCCGTCGGCACGGTAAAGGCAGCGGGCACTGCCATCAGCGTTGCCCCGCCATTGGCCAGGGCGTTGTAAAGGCGGGGAAAGCGCATGTCATAGCAGATGGAAAAGCCCAGGGTGAAATCACCCAATGGCGCGGTTACGGCCGTTTCGCCGGGCATGTAGGTGGCGCTTTCGCGATAGGCGTTGAGCCCGGCAATATCGGCATCAAACAGGTGGATCTTGTCATAGATCGCAGCCTGCTCCCCGTCCGGCCCGAACAGCACCGAGCGATTGGCGAAGCGCCCGTCCTCGGCCGGGACCGGCAGCGAGCCGATATGGATATGCATATCATGCTGGCGGGCCAGTCCCCCCACCCGTGCCAATTGCGGATGGCCCTCGAACGGCGCCGCCACTGATTTCAACTGGTCCCGGTTCTCGGGAAAGATCAGCGTCACCTCAGGGGTCAGCGCATACCGCGCACCCTGCGCAGCGGCCTCGGCCAGCAGCGGTTCGAGCGCAGCAAGATTGGCCTCAGGGTCGAGGCCGGAACACATCTGGATGGCGGCGATTTTCATGCGTGGCTACTGCGCCAGCAAGGGGTCGAGCCCGCCGCGCCTATCGAGCGCGGCCATGTCGTCATAGCCCCCGACATGGGTCTCCCCGACAAAGATCTGCGGCACGGTGCGGCGCCCATTGGCGCGCTGGGTCATCTTCTCGCGCAGCGCCGGATCGAGCACGGTGATCTCGGTATAGTCCACGCCCTTCTCGTTCAGCAGCGCCTTGGCCGCGTGGCAATAGGGACAGGTGGGTGTGGTATAGATTTCGACCTTGGCCATGTATTTCCTGGCTCCCGAAAAATTCAGGCGATTTCCTCCCTTATATGGGCAGATCCTCGCCAATGACAACGCGGGCAAATGTCAGCACATTGACCACTTCGGCACCGCCCCGCTTGAGCACGCGCGTGACGGCCTTGACTGTCGCCCCGGTGGTATAGACATCGTCGACAAGCACAACGGGATGTCCCCTGAGCCGTTCCAGCACTTGCGGGTGAACCGAAAAGGCGCCTTGCACATTGCGCAGCCGTCCATCGCCGGAAAGCCCCACCTGTTGCCTCGTCTTGCGGTGCCGCCGGACCAGATGGGCATCAACATCCAACCCGGTCTGCCGGCCCACCTCCCGGGCCAACAATACGGACTGGTTATAACGCCGGAACCGCAACCGACTGGCATGGAGAGGCACGGGCACGATGACCGGCCTGGCATCCCAGAATGCCTGGCCCGCCTGCACCATCAATCCGGCACAGAAACGGGCCAGTTCAGGGCGATCGCCATATTTGAGGCGGCTGATCAGCGTGCCGGCGATTTCGCCATAGGCGACCGCCGCCCGCGCTTGCGCAAAAGGTGGAGGGTCGGCCAGCGCCTCCGCCGACAGCGCCTCGCCCATGTCGGCTTCGAACGGAATACCCAGCACCGGGCAGAGCGGCGCGGTGATCTGCCGGAGCCCCGAAAAACATGGGCTGCAGAGCGCATCGCCACCTGTCAGCGGCTCCTTGCAGGCTGCGCAGACCGGCGGATAGACAAGGTCAAGCAAGGCACCGCCAATCCCGGCCAGCCCGCGTCGCACAGTCCTGACCGGTGCCATGCCTTTGACTTCCCCGTCCCCCGTCTCCATAAGGCGCATATTGCTCACGATCCCGTCCCGGCGAAAACCCCCAGCATGACCACCGCCCCCCGCCTGTTCGACGATGTCCAGATCGCCCGCAATCTGAAGAGGCGCCAATCGGTCGACAATTTCGTGCGTGAGCTTGTCCTCGAGGACCTGTCCGAGCGCCTCAGCGCCTACAAGCGCGACTTTACCCAAGCCATTCTGATCGGGCCGGATGCCGAGACCTTGCCAAGCTCGCTGGTGACAGCCAATGGCCCGGTCACGGTGCAGCGGGTGGAGGCCTTTTCTGGCGCGGAGTTCCCTGCTCTGCCGGAGGGTGAGCAAGACCTTGTCATTTCGCTGCTGCACCTGCAGGCGGTGAACGACGTGCCGGGGCATCTGGCGCGGTTGCGGCGGGTGCTCAAGCCCGATGGCCTGCTGCTGGCCGCCTTTCTGGGCGGCGAAACCCTGACCGAATTGCGCGAAGCCTTTCTCGCTGCCGACCTGCAGGTGACCGGCGGCGCCTCGGCGCGCGTCGCGCCCATGGCGCAGGTGCGCGACGCCGGAGCCCTTCTGCAGCGGGCCGGCCTTGCACTGCCGGTGGCCGATGTCGAGACTCATCGCGTCCGCTATGCCAATCCCTTTGCATTGATGGCCGAACTCAAGGCGCTGGGCGCTTCCAATCCACTGGCCGACCGGCCCCGGCGCTTTGCCACCCGCACCCTGCTCTCCGCCGCTGCCCAGGCTTATGCCGAGAAGGAAAGCGATCCCGATGGCCGGGTGCGCGCAACCCTTGAGATCATCTGGCTGGCCGGCTGGGTGCCGCATGAAAGCCAGCAAAAGCCGCTGAGGCCCGGCAGCGCCACGGTCAGCATGAGGGATGTTCTGGGAGGAGAAACGCCATGACCCTGACGGTCTGGGGCCGCAAGACCTCCTCCAATGTGCAGGCTTTGATGTGGTGCATCGGGGAGCTGGAACTCAACTACCAGCGCCACGAAATCGGCCATATCCATGGTGGCAATGACACGCCGGAATTCCTCGACATGAACCCGAATGGCACCGTGCCCGTGCTGCGCGATGGCGATGGCCTCGCACTATGGGAGACGGGTGCGATCCTGCGCTATCTGGCCGCCCGCTACGCCACCGACAGTTTCTGGCCTGCCGATCCGACCGACCGGGCCGAAGTGGATAAATGGGCCGAATGGGCCAAGATCAATATCACGCTGGGTTTCACCGGACCGGTCTTCTGGCGCGTGGTGCGCACGCCCCCCTCCAAACGAGACCCCCAGGCTATTGCCGGGGCTCTGGCCAAGCTCGAGCGGTTCCTGGCGATCGCGGAGATGCAATTGACCCGCCATCCCTTTCTGGCTGGCGATGCCCTGACCCTTGCTGACATCCAGTTCGGCCACGTGCTCTATCGCTATTTCGATATCGACATTGCTCGCCCGCCCCTGCCGGCTCTGGAGAGGTATTATCGGGCCCTGACCCAGCGCCCGGCCTTTGCCGAGCACGTCATGGTTTCCTACGAACCGCTACGGGTGACTGACTAGATGGACCTGCCCGCCGGCCATATCCTGATCCTTTCCGGCCATCCGGGCTCGGGCAAGACGACGACGGCCGAAGCTCTGGCGCATATGTCTGGCGTCCCCAAGGTCCATCTGCATTCGGACGACTTCTGGGGCTATATCAAGACCGGCAAGATCGAGCCCTGGCTGCCCGAGTCGCACACACAGAACCAGATGGTCATGGAGATCGCGGCGGGTGTCGCCGGCGCCTATGCGCGCAACAATTATTTCGTGGCGCTCGATGGCGTCATCCGGCCCTGGGCGTTGCCGATCTTCAGTGCGCTGGATTTGCCATTGCACTACGTCGTACTGCGCACCTCTGCCGACGAGGCCGTGGCGCGCTGCCTAGCGCGGGGTGGCGATAGCCTGAGCGACCCGGATGTGGTGGCCGCATTGCATTCCGAGTTCGCCGACCTTGGCGAACATGAGCGGTTTGCGCTCGATGTCGGCGGCCTGGGCCGGGCCGAGACCATCACCGCTTTGCAGGCCGCCTTGACCACTGGCCGCTACCGCCTCAATGGGCCACCGACTTCGACAGAAGGTTGAGGATCAGCACGCCGGACATGATCAGCCCGATGCCGACAACGGCCCAGACATCGAGCTTCTGGCCATAAAGGGCAAAGCCGATCAGCGAGACCAGCACAATGCCAGCACCCGACCAGATGGCATAGGCAATGCCGACCGGGATCGTGCGCAGGGTCATCGACAAACAGTAAAACGCCACACCATAACCCACCACGACCAGGATGGACGGCAGCAGGTTGGAGAACCCCTCTGACGCCTTGAGCGCCGAGGTGGCAATCACTTCAGCGATAATGGCAATGGCGAGATAGGCATAGCTGGGCATGGGATCACCGGAAAATCACATTCACCGGCTTTGATCAGATCGGCGACGCCAAGTCACGCTGCTGGTTTGGTTTGTGCTCATCCGGCAATAAAAAAGGCCGGTGTCTCCACCGGCCTTTTCCAATCAATCTGACGCAGAAGCTTACGCCGCTTCCTCGTCGCTTTCGGCTTCGGCCGCATCGGCCTTGGTGCGCTTGGGGCTCTTGGCGAGCTGCTTTTCGATCAGCTGCACGGCCTCGGTGAGGGTGAGTTTGCGCACGGCGCCGATTTCGCGGCTCATGCGGTCCATGGCCTGTTCGAACAGCTGGCGTTCCGAATAGGACTGCTCGGGCTGCTCTTCAGAGCGATAGAGGTCGCGGACCACTTCGGAAATGGCGATCAGATCGCCCGAATTGATCTTGGCTTCATATTCCTGGGCGCGGCGCGACCACATGGTGCGCTTGACGCGGGCGCGGCCGGTGACGGTCTCGAGTGCCCGCTTGACTTCGTCTTCCTCGGCCAGCTTGCGCATGCCGACGGACTTGATCTTGGCGACCGGCACCCGAAGGGTCAGCTTGTCCTGCTCGAAGCTGATCACGAACAGCTCCAGGGTCAGCCCAGCGACTTCCTGCTCTTCAATGGCGACGATCATGCCGACGCCGTGGGACGGATAGACGACATGCTCGCCCGTCTTGAACCCAAGCCGCTGCTGCTGCTTCTTGGCTACCATATGCTGGAACTCCTTGTTGACGCCCCAAATGGCTGGTTCCTTGCGGAAGGGCCAGCCAACCTACTTGTTTGGCGCCCGACCCGGGCGCATAAGCGCAGTCGAAACCCACATCGCTCCGGATCCGCCTTGCCGGAACGTCGTGCATCAGCCTTGTCTGGTGTCAAAAAAATCGTGCCTTGCGGCACGGGCTGGGTGAAGGGCTCAACTGCATATGGTGACACCATAGCACAAAAATTCAGCAGAATCAAAAGGAACGAATCAAGCGCGCGAGCACGCGGGCGGTCGCGCCTGTCAACACATGACAGAAACGTCACAAACCCTTGCCAAGTCTTGTCAATTTTGGCTTGACGGCGAGAGCGGATCCGCTCAGTCGCCTTCCCCGGGGGCCTCGGAGAAATATTTGCCCAGCTTGTCGTCCTCGCCGTCACGTTCCTTGGCATCGGGCAGGGGATCGCGGCGCTCGGTCAGGTTCGGCCAGGAGGCGGAGAATTTTCGGTTGAGTTCGAGCCATTCGTCCAGCCCGCTTTCGGTATCGGGCTTGATCGCTTCGGCGGGACATTCGGGCTCGCACACGCCACAGTCAATGCATTCGTCCGGATGGATCACCAGCATGTTCTCGCCTTCATAGAAGCAGTCCACCGGACACACTTCCACGCAGTCGGTATATTTGCAGGCGATGCAATTGTCGGTGACGATATAGGTCATCTAGGAGGCGATCCCGTCTTGTTGCGGCCCAACCCTTAGGGCAGGTCAGCCCGCCTGTCTCAACGGGTTCGGTGCTAAACCGTTTTCCGCCGCATCGCAAGGCCGTCCGAGGGGACGGTTTGGCGCATGGGGCTAGCGAGAGGAAAGACTTGTCTAATCCGGTTCGCTGCCGCGCAATCTGTCCGTCTCGCGCCGCTCTTTCTTGGTTGGACGCCCCGCTCCCGCCGGTCTCTCGGCAATGGCCGCATCATAGGGCGACAGCTCGGCTTTGGGCACGGGCGGGGGCGAAATATCCTCGTAAAGCCCCTGCGCCTCGCTGGCCGGCCCCCGCCGCGTCCCGCAATCGAGGATGCGCCAGACCACGATGCGGTTGTGGAGCGACATGGTCAGCACATCGCCCGCGCCGACCTTGAAATCGGTGCGCTCGGTCTTTTCCGAATTGACCCGGATAGCGCCGCTTTCGATGATCTTCTGCGCCAGGGTGCGCGACTTGACGGCGCGCGAAAAGAACAGGAACCGGTCGAGCCGCTCCTTGCGGAGCGGTATCTGTTCGGTCCCGGCCAATCGCTACTCCGACTTGCCGCGCAGGGCCGCAAGCGCCGCAAAGGGGCTGTCCGGATCAAAGACCGGCTTGCGATCCTCGCGCGGCGGGCGACGATCCTTGCGGTCGCCCCGGTCCGCCTTATCCGGACGACCCTTACCATTGTGCGGCTTGCCACCTGCCCGCTCTTCACCATCAGGGCGGCGGGGCCCCTTGCCGTTGTGGCGCGGACGATCATTGCGGCGGCCCTGCTGACCGTCCGCATCACTCTCACGACGCTGCCGCCCGCGATGGTTGTTGTCATTGTGGCGCCGACCGCCGGGGAACCAGACCTCGTCGAATTCCGGCTCGGCCGGCTGGGCAGCCGCCGTTTCGGCCGGCGCCGCGTCGGGCACCACGCCTTCGGCGGGGGCGGTCTCTTCCAGCGTCGCGGTTGCAGCGGCAGCCTCATCCACTGGTTCGACGCTGGCGGGCGCCGCATCCAACGACTGTTCGAGCGCCTCGCTTTCCTCAGAGGCCTCCGCCGGTGGCACGGGCGCAGGCGCCTCAACCACCTTGGGCGTGCGCTTTACGCGATAGCCCAGCGAGGTCAGGATGGAGGAGAAATCCTCGCCCGAGCAGCCCAGCAGGCTCGTCATTTCCACGGTGACGCGGAAACCATTGCCCTCTGCCGCTCCGGCCGGCAGTTCGCCCTGATAAGGACGGCTGGCATCCAGCGCCACCAGTGGCCGGATGATATCGGCCAGCCGCTCAAGGATGTCCACACGCACGGCGCGGCTGCCCGCCACCTTGAACCCGGCGATCTCATAAAGCCGCGTATCGACTTCCGGATCGACCACGAAAGAGGTGCGGCCGGAGAGCACGATATGGGGAATGTCGGTGACGCCGGGCTGGCGTACGCCGCCATTCTTCAGCGCAAACAGGATCAGTGCCAGTTCGCGCGGCGCCGGCTTCAAAGACAGCGGCAGATAGATGTGATAGGCGCCGAACTTGATACCGAGCTTCCTGAGCTTGCCGCGCACATCCTGGTCGAGCGCCTTGACCTCGTCGGCCACCTGCGCCCGTGGCAAGAGCCCGATATGCTCGAACAACTGATAGGCAAGGCCGCGTGCGGTCCCTTCCAGATCGGCCGGCGCCTCGAGCGCCATGACCTGTTCGAGCACGGTATTGATGTGGTGCCGCAGCCAGAGCGAGAGGCGGTCCTGCACCTTTTCCAGGTCCGGACCGGTCAGCGTTTCGTCGGCCAGCATGATGATGCGCGGCCGGTAGAGGCTGTCGCCCTCGGCCAGTTCGGCCACGATCTCGCCACGCCAGCGCAGCCGGCCATCTGTGGCCAACACGAATTCTTCATTTGGCGAACCGGCCAATCTATCGGCACGATTGCGTATCTCCGGGGCGACAACCGAGTCGGCGGCGCCACGCAATCCCTTGGCGTCCAATTCGCCATCATTGCGGGCCAGGGTGAAGCGGAAGCCTTCAAGCGTGCCGATGAGATGGCCTTCCAGCCGCACTTCGCCGCGCTCGGTAATTTCGGGAGATACCATACGTTTGTCTTTCAGATGGCGGAGCAACACACTGGTGCGCCGGTCCACGAAGCGCTGGGTAAGCCGCTCATGCAGAGCGTCACTCAGTCGGTCCTCAATGTCTCGCGTCTTTTCGCGCCAATAATTCGGGTCTTCAAGCCAGTTTTTACGATTGGCGACAAAGGTCCAGGTGCGGATCTGCTTGATCCGGTTACTAAGTGTGTCAATGTCGCCCTCCGCATTGTCGCAAAACCGGACCTGCTCGGCAATCCAGTCTGCCCGAACCGATCCAATTCGTCTCAAATCCGTATAAATACGAGTGACAATCTCCCCATGCGCCGCTGGTGAGATGCCCTGATAGTCCGGAATCTGGCAACATTCCCAGAGCAGTTTGACCGCATCGTGGCCGCGCGCCAGCGCCCCGGCCTCATTGCGCATGAGAAACTCAAGCGCATGCTGATCAGTTGCAATCGGCACCCGGGTCAGCGTCCTGTCCTGCGGCACCAGCTCAAGCGAATTGCGCAAGGCTTCGACAGAACCGAAATTGAGATTCGAATTGCGCCACTGCACCTGTTTGATCGGCTGGAAGTCATGCGTCTCAAGCTGCACGACCAGCTCTTCGTCAAACCCTTCGGTGCCACCGGTCACCCCGAAGGTGCCATTGTGCCGGTGCCGGCCGGCGCGCCCGGCAATCTGCCCCAGTTCGGAAGGCGTCAGCGGGCGGCTCTGATGGCCGTCGAATTTGGTGTCGTCGGCAAAGGCGACATGGTGGATGTCGAGATTGAGCCCCATGCCGATTGCGTCGGTAGCCACAAGAAAATCCACATCGCCATTCTGGTAAAGCTCGACCTGGGCATTGCGGGTGCGGGGGCTGAGGGCGCCCATCACCACCGCCGCCCCGCCGCGCTCGCGGCGGATCAATTCGGCAATGGCATAGACCTGGCGGGCCGAGAAGGCGACGATGGCGCTGCGCGCCGGCTGGCGGGAAATCTTCTTCGAGCCAGCATAAGTCAGCTGCGAGAAGCGCGGCCGGTCGATGATTTCGGCATGCGGGATGAGCTTGCGCACCACCCCGGCCATAGTGGCCGAACCGAGCAGCAAAGTCTCCTGCAGCCCTCGGGCCTTCAGAATGCGATCGGTGAACACATGGCCGCGGTCGAAGTCGATGGCCGTCTGGATTTCGTCCACCGCAACACAGTCGACATGAATGTCCATGGGCATGGCTTCTACCGTCGCCACCCAGTAGCGCGGCTTGGCCGGAACAATCCGTTCCTCGCCGGTGACCAGCGCGACGGCTTGTTCGCCGACCCGCTCGACCACACGCGTGTAGACCTCGCGCGCCAGAAGGCGCAGCGGCAGGCCAATCATCCCGGTAGGATGGGCCAGCATCCGCTCGATGGCGAAATAGGTCTTGCCGGTATTGGTCGGCCCCAGAATGGCCTTGACCGAATGGGAAGGAGAAAAGCTCATCGCGCCCTATGTAAGCGGTCCGCTTGCACCTTGCGAGGGGCAATGGCTGATTGTCCCAGCAAAGGACACTATCGCCACAATTCTGTCGCACCGCTTAACCGCCAGAACAGAGACCGAACGAAACGGAACCGAATCGATGAGAATCAGCGAGTCCGGCTTTGTTCTCATCTAGATGTGGTGGAGCGGCCGGCCGTTTCCCTACAAGCATGCGGCCAATGGCATGTTTTGACCGCCGCGTGCCCGGAATCGGTGCCCAGACCGGTTCACACTGCTTGCCACGAAGTTAATGAGCGGCAAATCCGGTCAAATCTGAACGGCCGGTAAATTCTGTTTGCTGCAAAGTTTTTTCTGTCTTCACCGCGTCCTGCCCTGTTGCGCAGGGCCCTTCAGGCGCGTCTTGAGAAAAAATCGTGTTGACGTGCCGGTTTGGGACAACGGCCACTGACAGGTTCTGTCCCAGGATGCGCGCATATCTGGGAATGATATGGCTCTGGAGCATTCTCGAATGTCTGATATCGACCCCGCAACCCTCCCCCAACCCTTGGAGCAATATTTCAGCCGCACGGACCCTATCGATGCCGCGACCTTGTTCGCGCCCAATGCCACGGTCCGCGACGAGGGCGAATGGCACCATGGCCAGCCCGCCATTGCCCTGTGGCTGCGCCGCGTCGAAGAACGCTATCACCCGCGATATCACCTTCAGGGCGTTGAAGCCGACCACAACCGTACGATCGTGACCTTCGAGGTCTCCGGCTCGTTTCCGGGCAGCCCGGCGGTTCTGCGGCAAGCCTTCACCATCGATACCGACCAGCGCATCACCAGCCTTGAAACGCTGTGAACGTCTCAAGCCGAGACAATCCGGGCAGGCCGGCACCAAGGCCGTTAACCTTCAGATCGAACCCGGAACGAACGGGGACAGAATCAAGCCTGAATCACAAATTCGGCTTTGTTCACCACCAGCCATGGGTGGTGCTGGTACCGAAACATACAAGTCCGCGCCAAATTGCGCAGCCCTGGCCGGAAAGCCGTTCAGAACAATGAAGCTTGGGTAAATTTACACCCCTTCGGCCGCTTCCCTGATGGGTCGTTACCCTTGGGCACGCATTCTTCCAGGCGGCGTTAACCGGCAAGCCGCGGCAATGCGGGGTGTCGCTTTCGCAAAATTGTCAAAAAAGACTTTGACCGTCCGATATTGGGACGAGGCCTCAGGTCTCGGCGCGGGTCAGCACCATGGAAAGATCGCCCATGGAAGTGCCGATAATGACGCGATAGGGGATGAAATAGCCGCTCTGCCCAAGCGGGGCATACCACAGGATCATCCGGCTGGTATCGGCCAGATAGTTGGTCATCTCCGAGCTCTGGTAGTGGCCCGAAATGGGCTGATATTTCAGCGAACAGGCCACCAGCGGTCCTTGATAGCCGGTCCGCGGCGAGGTCGCCTCATCGGTATCAAGAAAACTGAGCCGGATGTTGAAACGCTCGACTCCGGTGAAAATCTTGAGCGTCTTGTCGCACAGACCGGCATTGAGCGCGCCGCCCTTGAGAATGAAGGCCGAGAGAAAATCACCGACGCCGGTCAGATGGGAGCGCTCCAGCGGTACCCTGTCATAGCTTTCCTGCACGGGCGGCTGCACCTGGAAGGCGCTGACATTGCGGCCCTCATAGCCCACATTGGATGTGAACACCTCGCCATTGGCGCGGGTTTCCAACGCAAAGCTCCGCGATTGCAGGCTTGCTCCATTCGATGTGCCCGAGACGCGCGCTGTAGCCGTACCGCTGGCCACAACACTGCCCAACCCGGCCACCCGCGCCGACAGGTCCAGGCCATAGCGCGCTCCGTCGTCCACAAGATCGATGTCGACCATGGCCACATTGATGCCGCCCACGGTCACCACATAGCTGGCTTTCGCATCAACCGGAGCGGCCATAGCGTTGGCGGCGGAGAGCGGGAGGAGCGCGGCAAGCAGGGCAAGGGTGGTTCGGATCACGTGCGGTCTTCTCGGCTGCGGGCCCGCGCGAAGCGTCGGGCAGGCTGGACGAATCACTATTCGGGTCCAAATTGCCGTCCCGCTTGGGCACAAGCAAGGCGCTCGCGCCGCTTTGTCGGGCCTCTTTGCTTGACGGATGGGTCCCAATTCTCTAAAGACCCGCCAGATTTCATGACAAATGAGGCCCGTTGCGGACTTCCCCGCCACGCAGGACCTTTACACAAACAGGATCTAGACCAATGGCACGTCGCTGCGAACTGACCGGCAAGGGCGTTATGATGGGCAACAATGTTTCGCACGCCCTCAACCGCACCCGCCGCCGCTTTCTCCCCAATCTGGTGAACGTCACCCTGATTTCGGACGCCCTTAACCGTCCGGTCAAGCTGCGGATCGCCACCTCGGCTCTGCGCACGGTTGAACACCGCGGTGGCCTGGACGCCTTCCTGCTCAAGCAGGATGACGCCGACCTGTCGCCGCTGGCCCAGGGTCTCAAGAAGGAAATCCGCGCCGCCCTCGCTGGCTAAGCGCCCTTCGCCCCAGTTTTCGACCGCGTGGTGGGCAACTGCCACGCGGTTTTGTTTTGGTCGGCGCTGTATCACCCACACGCCACCTCACCCTTGGGTTTCACCGAGGTCCTGTCGCTACGGCGGCGATGTTGAGAGTGGAGGCGCACTCCGCTCATGACGCTCAGGGGTGGATGTGATAATCCGTCCCATCACCATTCCGCACCGGTCTCATGCCGGATCGCGGTGACACAAAGGAACAGTCAAATGCTGTCTCGTATTCTGGTGGCCGTGGCCGCCATGGTGGCCGTGGTCGCCGCCTCCAACTTCCTGGTTCAGTTTCCCGTCGGCGTGACGCTTGGCGGTGTCAATATCGGCGACATCCTGACCTGGGGCGCCTTCACCTACCCGTTTGCCTTCCTCGTCACCGACCTGTCCAACCGTGCCTTTGGGCCACAACGGACCCGCCTGGTGGTGATCGCCGGCTTTGTCGTCGCCGTGATCCTCTCGGTCTGGCTGGCGACCCCGCGGATCGCCATCGCCTCGGGCAGCGCCTTCCTTGTTGCGCAGCTTCTGGATGTGTCGATCTTCCACCATCTGCGCAAGGGCGCCTGGTGGCACGCCCCCATGTTCTCTTCGCTGGTCTCCTCGGCCCTGGATACGGCTCTTTTCTTCACCCTCGCCATGGCACCCGCCTTTGCCGGCATCGATGCCCTGTTCGGCATGGAAGACTCCTCCCTCGCCTTCCCCGCCCCGCTGCTCGGCATCGGCCCGGAAGTCGAACTCTGGCAGTCCCTGGCCTTGGGTGACTTCCTGGTCAAGCTGGTGATGGCGGTCGCTCTGCTGGCGCCCTACAAGACCGTGCGCGACCTGGTGCTGAACCGGATGCCCGTAGCGGCCTAACCCGCTGGCGGCGCGACAAAGGGGTTCTCGGGAGCGGGTTCCAGGATGGCAAACACATTGCCATCCGGGTCCCGGCAGGTCACCAATTGGCCGACGCCCGGAATATTGGTCTTGGGCACAATGATCGAGCCGCCGCCCTTGGTAACCTTCTCGGCATAGTCATCCGCAGAAGCCACTTCGATTGTTGGCGTCATCGACTGCCAGGACCGCTCCCGTTTGGCTATGCCCCCGCCAATCCCGGTGCCATCCTGCCCGGTGCCGAGCAACCAGTACGGCACCGGGCCCTCAAGCCTGGTAACGGGCCAGTCGAAGACAGCCGCATAGAATTTGGCCGCCCGTTCCGGGTCGTCGGCGGCAATGTCGATATGGACGAAATGCGGCATGGCCCAACTCCTGCACCCATGCCCAATGATCGCCCGGCGTGCCCGGATCGCCTTGACCTCGATCAAGAATTACTCTGGTAGCGCGAATTCCAGCACCAGGGTCCGCTGCCAATCGTTGAAATTATTGTCCGAGCCGATGAAGATCCGGGTCTCGCCGCCCGGTGTCTCATGCACCATCAGGCTTTCCATATTGTCGATCTCGCCGCCCTGGGCCGAAAGCAGCAATTCGCCGGCCATCAGATTGCCCGGCCGCACCTCCGCCGCTGGAACGCGGCGCAAATGCATCACGAAGGCAAACAGCGACACGCCCCGCTCCAGCACCAACAGGTCGCCATTGGGCAGGAACTTGCAATCGGTCGGATTGACGATCGGCGAATTGACAAATCCGATCGGCCCCTTGTCATTGACGCCCAGCAATTCACCCCGGTGGTTACCCTTCGCATCCAGCGCCTCTTCGGCCAGCAACAGCGTGGAGCCGGCAATGGGCGAGGCTGGCGGCGCGATACAGACCGCCTCCAGGCTTTCATTGGTCCTGAGATCGGTCAGCCATTGCGGAATGTTGACCTCGCGCGCCGCACCGCCCGGCCGGCCATCGGTGACGGCGAAATCGGCCACGCGCGTCAGATGCTCGAAACCCACCCGCACCGCAGCCGGCGCGCCATCCCGCCAGATCGTATCCATGCCCTCTGCGTCCCGCGCAAATTGGCGCGGCAAGGGCGCGCCCGCCGAATTCTGCATCGGTTCGATAGTGACACCGATCAGCCCGATCAGTCGGTCGGCCTGGTCATAGGCCAGCTGCCCGGCGATGAAATTGCCCCGATCCGTGATGAAGGCGATGCGCTGGTCGGGGCCGGTCACCGTCACGCTGGACAGCCCACCAAAGGTATCGACCGGACTTTGCAGCGTCAGGCCGCCGCGGAAGATCAGGCGATCGACCGGCTGGTCCAGTTCCACACCCTTGAACCGGGTCACCGGCGCGGCACTCACCATCAACTCCACCGCCCCCGCCGGCAGGGCCGGGACCAGCAGCGCGGCGGCGAGAATGGCCCGCAGCATCATCCCCTGGCGCGCCTCCTGGTCTGGGCTGGCATTTCCTCATCGAACAAGGCCGCCAATTCGTCGGTCAACGCCCCGGCCAGTTCCTCGGCATCGAGCAGGGTCACGGCACGCCGATAATAGCGTGTCACGTCGTGCCCTATACCCACGGCCACCAGCTGGATGGGCGAGCGCGTCTCGATATCCTCGATCACCTGCCGCAGATGAGCCTCAAGGTAATTGCCGGCATTGACCGACTGCGTCGAGTCATCGACCGGCGCACCATCGGAAATCACCATCATGATGCGGCGCTGCTCGGGCCGGGCCATCAACCGCTTGCGCGCCCATTCGAGCGCCTCGCCGTCAATGTTCTCCTTGAGCAGGCCCTCGCGCATCATCAGCCCCAGATTGCGCCGGGCGTGGCGCCAGGGCTCGTCGGCGGCCTTGTAGATGATGTGGCGGATATCGTTGACCCGGCCCGGATTGGGCGGGCGATTGGCTTCGAGCCAGGCCTCGCGGCTCTTGCCGCCCTTCCAGGCCCGGGTGGTGAACCCCAGTATCTCCACCTTCACCCCGCACCGCTCCAGCGTGCGCGCGAGAATATCGCCGCAGATCGCCGCAATGGTGATCGGTCGGCCACGCATCGAGCCGGAATTATCGATCAGCAGCGTCACGACGGTGTCGCGGAAGTCGGTGTCGTTCTCGACCTTGAAGCTTAGCGCCTGCAGCGGATCGGTGACGACGCGGGTGAGGCGCGCGGTATCGAGCAGGCCTTCTTCGAGGTCGAATTGCCAACTCCGGTTCTGCTTGGCCATCAGGCGCCGCTGCAGCTTATTGGCCAGCCGCGCCACCGCACCGGCCAGGTTTTCAAGCTGCTTGTCGAGCAGCGCACGCAACTGGTCGAGCTCATCGGGCGGGCACAGTTCGGCCGCCTTGACGATCTCATCATATTTCTGCGTGAAGACTTTGTAGTTGAACTGGTTGGAGAGCCGCTCGCCGCCATCCTTGGCTGGCGGGGGCATCGGCGCGTCCTCGCCCGCTTCGGCCTCGGCATCCTCGTCGGCATCGGCCATATCGGCTTCCATGCCTTCGACGTCACCGGTGTCCTCGCTCTCGCCGGCCTGCTGGTCCTCGTCGCTATCAGCCTGCTCGTTCTCGCCCTCGCCCTGCTCGGGCGACTGGTCGGAGCCTTGCGCCTGTTCGGGCTGGCTATCCTCGCCGGCGTCCTCGTCGCTCTCGGAAGGGTCCTCCATGTCGCTCTCAGCGATCAGGTTGAGGTCGCGCAGTACCTTGCGAGCGGCCCGGGAGAAGGTCTCCTGGTCCTCATAGGTGCCCAGCAGTTCCTCGAGCGAGCTACCCGCCTTGGCCTCGATCTCCTTGCGCCAGAGATCAACCAGTGCATGGCCCGAAGGCGGCACATCCACGCCGGCGAGCTTTTCGCGCAGCATCAGCCCCAAGGCCTCGGCCAGGGGCGCATCGCCCTTGTCGTCAACCTCGGCGAAATTGGCCCGGAACAGCCGGTCTTCCAGCATTTCGTGGATATTGCCCACCATGCCCGGCATGCGGATGCACCCAAGCGATTCCACCCGCGCCTGTTCGAGCGCATCGAAGGCGGCGCGGGCCTGCGGATCCATGGGCGAACGCTTGCGATGGGCTTCCGGATCGTGGCTGGCGAGGCGCATGGCCATGGCGTCGCCCTGCCCGCGGGCAATGGCGATGTCGCGCTTGGTCGGCAGGCGCGGCAGATTGGCCAGCCGCGCCTTGTCCGAGGTGAGCAGCGGCCGGTCGGCAGTGAAGCTGACCTCAAGGTCCGGCTTGGCACCGATCGCACGCACCGTCGCGCCCATGGCCGATTTGAAGGCCTGGGTCTGGTCGGGTTTGTTGGGCTTGCTGCGCGGGGGTTGTGCCATTGTCGTCAATTCGATTCTGGCCGGAGAAGGAACAAGGCCCCCTCACCCGGCCCGTTGGGCCGACCTCTCCCCCACAAGGGAGAGGTAAGGTTGCGGCGCGCTCGGTGCCCACTTCATCTCTCCCTTTGGGGGAGAGGTCGCCGCGTAGCGGCGGGTGAGGAGGGCCTTTGGCCTTACGCCATCACCGCCAGATTGGCGGAGCTTTCCGGCAGGTCTTCACCGAACACGCGCTGGTAGAACTCAGCCACCACCGGGCGCTCAAGCTCGTCGCATTTGTTGAGGAAGGTCAGGCGGAAGGCAAAGCCGATATCACCGCCGAAAATGACAGCGTTTTCGGCCCAGGTGATGACACCACGCGGCGACATGACCGTGGAGATATCGCCATTGATGAAGGCCGAACGGGTAAGATCGGCCAGACGCACCATATTGGCGATCTGCTTCTTGCCCTTTTCGGTCTCGGCATAGCTCTTGTTCTTGGCCAGAACGATGCCGACTTCCTTGTCATGCGGCAGGTAGTTGAGCGTCGTGACAATGCTCCAGCGGTCCATCTGACCCTGGTTGATCTGCTGGGTACCGTGATAGAGGCCCGACGTATCGCCAAGGCCGATCGTGTTGGTGGTCGAGAACAGGCGGAAAGCCGGGTGCGGAATGATCACGCGGTTCTGGTCGAGCAGCGTCAACCGGCCCGATTGTTCCAGCACGCGCTGGATCACGAACATCACATCCGGACGGCCGGCATCATATTCGTCAAAGACCAGAGCCACATTGTTCTGCACCGCCCAGGGCAGGATGCCGTCTCGGAACTCGGTGATCTGCTTGCCGTCCTTGAGGACGATCGCGTCCTTGCCGACGAGGTCAATGCGGCTCACATGGCTATCGAGGTTAACGCGGACCAGCGGCCAGTTGAGGCGCGCCGCGACCTGCTCGATATGGGTGGATTTGCCGGTGCCGTGATAGCCCTGCACCATGACGCGGCGGTTATAGGCAAAGCCGGCCAGGATCGCGAGCGTGGTGTTCCGGTCGAAGAGATAATCCGGATCGATCGGCGGCACGTGATCAGTCCGGTCCTTGTAGCCCTTGACCACCATGTCGGTGTCGATCCCGAACAGATCCCGCGCCTTGTATTCGGTGTCAGGCAGATTGGTGAATTCAGTCATGGTCGGGCTCTTGGAACTGCAGAAGAAAATTCATCGAAGCGGTGGCTCTATAGCAGCAATGTGACGGTGCGGGTAGCCTTGCCTTGGCGAAGCTGGGATGCCGAAAGACCCCCACCCTCATTCCCTCCCCTTGATGGGGAGGGAATGAGGGTGGGGTGACTGGCCGTTGTCAGATCTGCCGCTATCGCACCACGAAACCCTGTTTCTTCAAGTGCGTATAGGCCGCGATGACCGAGCGCAGGCGTTCTTCCGACGACGCGTCACCGCCATTGACGTCTGGATGGTGCTTTTTGACCAGGTCCTTATAGGCCCGCTTGATCTCGTCGGATTTGGCATGCTTGGTGAAGCCCAGGGTCTCCAGCGCGCGCCGGTCCGGCTCGTTGAGCGGCTTCACCCGCTCCGTCGCCGGCCGTTTGGACTGCTGGTAGCGATAGCGCGCAAACACACCGAACGGGTCGCCATATTTATCGCCTGGCTTGGCCGCATTGCGCCCCGCAGCCCGCGCCGCACCGGGATTACCGGTGGCAAAGCTGGAACGCGATTCGGCCTTGGGCGGGGTATGCAGGGCCTCATCCAGCTCTTCCGGGCTCATGCCGGCGAAATAGTTGAAAGCCTTGTTGTAGTGCCGCACATGCTCAAGGCAGAAATTGTGATACTCGCCTTCCGAGCGCACACCCTTGGGCGCCTTGAACTCTCCGGTTGCCTCACACCCCTCCCAGTCACACTTGACCGTCACCGGTTCGGGCTTTTCCTCCCGCCGGGGTCGAACGCGAATGGAATCGAAGAGCTTGGATTGCAGTTTCATTGTGCCTAGTTGTGTCTTCAATCAGTTATTGGAGCCGACACCATGTCCATGAGGGACACGATCCACGCCAAGCTCAGCGAAAAATTTGCTCCCCTCCACTTGGAGGTGATCGATGAATCCGAGTCTCACCACGGACATGCCGGATGGCGTGAGGGCGGTGAAACCCATTTTCGTGTCAGAATCGCGACCCGCAATTTTGACGGGCTCAGCCGTGTTGCGCAACACCGTGCGGTAATGGCGGCGCTTGACGATGAATTGAAGGCCGGTGTGCATGCCCTCGCCATCGAGGTGCTACCGGCCCAAGCCATATAGTCAATCCTGCGAAGCTTGGCCACCCTCCGCCTGTGGGGTGATCCGCACTTTCGACACGCGCTGCCGGTCCCGCTCCAGGACCAGGAACGAAAAGCCGTGCGCCTCGACCTGGTGTCCGGGCTCCGGAATGAGCTTGGCTGCATTGATGACGATGCCGGCGACCGTATTGGCATGCTCGTCCGGTAGATCCCAGTCGAGCAGCCGGTTGATATCGCGGATCGCGATGCTCGCATCAACAACGAAACTGCCATCGGCCTGCTTGTCGATGCCAAACACGGCCTCGTCGTCCGGCTCGTCATGCTCGTCCGAAATGTCACCAACGATTTCCTCGATGATGTCTTCGAGTGTCACCAGGCCCTCGAGCACCCCATATTCGTCCAGCACCAGCGCCATATGCGAATGGCGCTTCAGAAAAGCCGAGAGCTGTACCTGGACCGGGGTCGACTGCGGGATGAACCAGGGTTTGCTCATGATCTGCCGGATATCGACGCGGGAGGCATCGCCATCCACCGCCATCAGCGCCCGGAGTACATCCTTGGCGTGGACGATGCCGACAATATCGTCGGTCTCGCCCTGATACAGGGGGATGCGGGTATAGGCGCTGTCCAGCACCGCCTTGACCAGTTCGTCCGCGCTCATGGTGGCGTCGAGCGCCAGCATCTGGGTGCGGTGCACCATCACGTCGCTGACCACGAGGTCCCGCAGATCGAGCAGGCCGCCCAGCATGTCGCGATCATCCTTGACCACTTCACCTTCCGAATGCAGCAGGTCCAAGGTGCCACGGATTTCATCATGCCCCGAAATGGCGCTGACATTGCTTGCATCGAGCCCGAAGAGCCTCAGAATGGCATTGACGATGGCCTGCACCGCCAGGGTCACTGGCGCAAAGACAATCACCACCACGCGGATTACCGGCGAGACGGTAAGCGCAAATCCGTCGGGCCGCATCAGCGCCAGCGTCTTGGGCAGCACCTCGGAAAACACCACCACCGCCGCCGTCATGGCAATGGTGGCATAGGCGATGCCCGCCTCGCCGAACAGGGCAATGAGCACGCTGGCTGCCAGCGTCGAGGCGAGAATGTTGACGATATTGTTGCCCAGCAGAATCGCCCCGATCAGCCTTTCCTTCTCGCTGGTAAGACTTTCCACCAGCACCGCCCGCTTGTCGCCCGAACGGGCCAGCTGGTGCATGCGTGCCCGTGATGCCGCGGTCAGCGCGGTTTCCGAACCGGAAAAGAAAAAGCTCATCGCCAGCAGCAGGAGGATGCCGGCAGAAGTCAGCCACAGGGTAATGCTCATGATTGGCGCATCTCCTCCAGGAACGAATGGACGGCCGCCGGATCGACGTTCCTTTCGATGAAAGACTGGCCAATGCCGCGGGTGAGGATAAAGGTCAGCGCGCCGCGCGAAACCTTCTTGTCCTGTGCGATGGCCGCCATCAGCATATCGGTCGAGCCGAGTTCGCCGGGAATATCGCTCAATTTTGTTGGCAGGCCCGCCGCCCGCAAATGCGCCGCCACCCGGCCGCTATCCTGCCCCGGCGCCAGCCCTAGCCTGTTGGAAAAGCCGTGCGCCAGCACCATGCCGATGGCCACGCCTTCACCATGCAGCAGCCGATCCGAATAGCCGGTGTCCTTTTCGAGCGCATGACCGAAAGTGTGGCCCAGATTGAGCAGCGCCCGGACCCCGGTTTCCTTCTCGTCCGCTATCACCACCCGCGCCTTGTGGGCGCAGCAGCGGGCAATGGCCTCGCCGCGCGCCGGCCCGCCAGCAAAGATTTCGACGCGATTGGCCTCCAGCCACTCGAAGAATTCCGGATCGTCGATCAGCCCATATTTGACCACCTCGGCATAGCCGGCGGCGAATTGGCGCGGTTCCAGCGTATCGAGCGCGGAAAGATCGGCCAGCACCAATTTGGGCTGATGAAAGGCCCCGACCAGGTTCTTGCCATGCGGCGAGTTGATGCCCGTCTTGCCGCCCACCGAAGAATCCACCTGCGCCAGGAGCGAGGTCGGCACCTGCACGAAATCCATGCCGCGCCGCGTGACCGACGCCGCAAAACCGGCAAGATCGCCAATGACGCCGCCACCCAGCGCGATCACCAGATCGCCGCGTTCCAGCCTGGCCGCGAGCAAGCCCTCGACCACTTTTTCCAGGCTCGCATAGCTCTTGGTGGCCTCACCGGCCGGCAGAGTTATGACGTCATAGGATAGCCCCGCGGCTTCGAGACCGGCCACCAGACGCGGCAATTGCGCCGCCGCGACCATCTCGTCGGTGACGATGCCATAGCGCCGGCCAGGGAATTTTTCTGCGAGGATTGCGCCCGCCTCATCGATCAGCTTCGGGCCGATGAGAATGTCATAGGCGCGTTCGCCCAGCGCGACGTGAACTATGTGGTCGATCTGCGCCATGATGCTAAGCCTGTTGTTTCCTGAAATGGTCGAGCAGCGCCCCGATCACGTCGCCGGCCACCTGATCTTGCGGCACATCGCGGCTGATCACAGTGATGTCCGCCTCCTGATAGAGGGGATAGCGGTCCGCAATCAGCTTTTCGAGCGTGCCCTTGGGATCGGCCGTCTTGAGCAGGGGGCGGTTGGAGCGGCGCGAGACCCTCTCGAACAGCACGTCGAGATCGGCCTTGAGCCACACAGACACCGCCTCCGCCTTCACCAGCGCCCTTGTATCGGGATTGACGAAGGCACCGCCCCCGGTGGCCAGCACGATGTCCTTCTCCTTGAGCAGGCGCGCAATCACCCGCATCTCGCCGGCGCGGAATTCCCCTTCCCCACGCTGTTCAAAGATTTCAGGGATGCTCATCTGCGCCGCGCGCTCGATTTCCTCGTCGCTATCGATGAACTGGCGGCCCAGACGGCTGGCCAGACGCCGGCCGACCGTGGTCTTGCCTGCCCCCATCATGCCAACCAGCACCAGGGGGCGGCCATCGAGCCTGGCGGCCAAAGCCCGGGCCCGGCCCTGCCGTCCACCGCCATCGCTCTTGCTCACCTGCCGCGCCCTCCGATCATCGCCGCTATCAACCGGTCCGGGCCCGGCCTGTCAAGCATGGCACCGCCCCGGTTGATCGTCAGGTCCTGTTTCGGCGAGACTGGAGAACAACACAACCGCAACCTTTTCCGCATAGACTTTGCCCGTTCCGGCCCAGAAGGACCTTTCATGCCCTCCCTGATCCGCCTTCTCATCATCCTGATTTTTCTGGCGGGCCTGGTCTATGCCGGCATGTTCGCGCTGGTCACCTTTGTCGAACCGACCCCCAAGGAGGTCAGCCAGCGCATTCCCACGCGCGAACTGCTCGGTGAAACCGAGGCGGGGCGCCCGGGCACCAGCCTGCCCCAGCCCAATGTCACCTCCGAGCCCAGTTCTGGCCAATGAGCGGCCAGCACCTGATCGCCAGCTTTCTCGAGATGATGAGTGCCGAACGCGGTGCGGCGGCCAATACGATAGAAGCCTATCGCCGCGACCTCACCCACTACGCCGCATTTGTTTCGGCGCAGAACCAGACCCTGCTCAGCGCCACGCGCGACACCGTCACCGCCTGGCTCGATGACCTCAAGACCGAGGGCCTTTCGGCCTCTTCCAGCGCCCGGCGCCTGTCGGCCATTCGCCAGTTTCACAAATTCCTCTGCGCCGACGGCCTGCGCAGTGACGATCCCACGCGCATCGTCGCCAGTCCCAAATCCCGCCGCGCCTTGCCCAAGGTCCTTTCCGTGGCCGAGGTCGACCGGCTGCTGAGTTTGGCGGAAACCGAGGCCAACACACCCGCCAGCCCGCAAAAGCAGATCGCCGCACAGCGACTCTACGTCCTGCTCGAAATGCTCTACGCCACGGGCCTGCGCGTTTCCGAACTGGTGAGCCTGAAACGCGCCGCCGTGATGCGCGACGCCGCCTTTATCACCGTCACCGGCAAGGGCAACAAGGATCGCGTCGTGCCCATGAATGACCGCGCTCGCGACGCTGTGCGCCACTGGCTCACCACGCTCGAGCCAGGCCCCTTCCTTTTCCCCGCCAAGGGCGAAGACGGGCACCTTTCCCGCCAGGTCTTCGCGCGTGACCTCAAATCCCTTGCCGCCCGTGCCGGCATTTCAAGCGCCCGCGTCGCCCCCCACGTACTGCGTCATGCCTTTGCCAGTCATCTTCTGGCCGGCGGCGCCGATCTGCGTGTTGTGCAGATGCTGCTCGGCCATGCCGATATTTCCACAACCCAGATCTACACCCATGTGCTCGACGAGAAGCTGCGGAGTCTGGTGGAAAGCCACCATCCGCTGGCCAATGGCTGAGCCTGGCAAACGAAATCCCAACCATTTCGCGCCCAAAGCTTGACTTGCCATTGCTCCCTCGCCACTTTCCGGCCACTTTAGGGCGCAAGAGCAGCGGGCCATGTCGCATGGGCCGTCGAGCCTGTTGCCAGAACAATGACCCTTTTGGGCGGTGGGATGCAGTCTTATCTCGATTTTGAAAAGCCGGTCGCCGATCTCGAAGCCAAGATCGCCGAACTGAAATCGCTGGCACAGACCGACCAGGCCGTGTCCATTGATGAAGAGGTGAACCGGCTGTCCGCCCGCGCTGACGAGGCGCTGGTCGAAATCTATCGCAAGCTCACACCTTGGCAGAAGACCCAGGTGGCGCGCCACCCGCAGCGCCCGCATTTCTCCGACTATGTGCGCTCGCTGATCACTGAATGGACCCCTTTGGCCGGCGACCGCAAATTCGGCGAGGACGCCGCCCTCCAGGCCGGTTTCGGGCGCTTCAACGGCACCCCCGTAGCCGTACTCGGCCAGGAGAAGGGCAATTCCACCGAGACCCGCCTCAAGCACAATTTCGGCATGGCCAATCCCGAGGGCTACCGCAAGGCTGTCCGCATCATGGAGATGGCTGACCGCTTCTCCATTCCGGTCATATCCTTCGTCGATACTTCCGGCGCCTATCCAGGCATTGGCGCCGAAGAGCGCGGCCAGGCCGAGGCCATCGCCCGCTCCACTGAAAAGAGCCTGGAACTGGGCGTGCCCAATATCGCCATCATCATTGGTGAGGGCGGCTCGGGCGGCGCCATTGCCATCGCCACGGCCAATCGCGTCCTCATGCTGGAAAACGCCATCTATTCGGTGATTTCGCCCGAAGCCGGCGCCTCGATCCTGTTCCGCGACGCGGCCAAGGCGCAGGACATGGCCACCGCCCAGAAAATCACTGCCCAGGATCTGCTCGGCTTTGGCGTCATCGACGCCATCATTCCCGAGCCCGCCGGCGGCGCGCACCGCCATCACGGCACCATCATGGACTCCACCCGGGCCGCTGTGGCCGCCTTCCTCAAGGACTTTGCCGGCAAATCGCGCCTGGAAACCCGCGAACACCGCCGCGAAAAATTCCTGGCCATCGGGACAAACCTTTAGGTCAAACGTGCTCTCGTTGAGGCGCAAGTCACAGCGCTGCTGCAAGGCAGCGCTGGAGCGTCTCACACATTGGCGTGATCGGCCCCAGCTTCCGCCAGCATCGCGCTCATGGTAAAGGCTTCCTTCACCGCCGACGCGCATACTGCGTCAGGTGTGCCCGCATGCCGGGCTTTTTTAGTGACGGGCTGGACTTTCTTGACTGCCACCTTTTTTCATCGCCTCGGCGCCATCGTCATCCTGCTTTGGCTGAGCATCGGCCTGGCGGCCTGTTCCAACTTCGTCAAGGGTGGCGACAACCGCCATAATATTCCGCTTGCGGGTGGTGTCGTTCAGGGCCTGCGCAATATGGGCTCGTCACCCGGCGAGGGCATGCTGGTACGCATCTTCAAGGAAGAATCCGTCCTTGAGGTCTGGAAGAAAACCAGTTCCGGCAGCTACCGTCTGTTCAAGACCTATGAGATTTGCGCCTATTCGGGCGATTTGGGTCCCAAGTTCAAGGAAGGCGACCGCCAGAGTCCCGAGGGTTTCTACACCATTACGCCGGGCCTGATGAATCCGCGCTCCAACTACTATCTGGCCTTCAATACCGGCTTTCCCAACAAGTTCGACCGCGTTCACGGCCGCACCGGCAGCGACCTGATGGTGCATGGCGACTGCTCCTCGCGCGGCTGCTATGCCATGACCGATGCCGGCATCGCCGAAATCTATGCCCTGGCCCGCGAGACCTTCAAGGGTGGCAATTCCAGCTTCCAGCTGCAGATCTTTCCCTTCCGCATGACCACGGCCAATCTGGCCCGGCATGCATCGAGCCCGCATTTGGATTTCTGGAAGGACATCAAGGAAGGCTACGACTATTTCGAAATGACCCGGACCCCGCCGGTCTGGGACGTTTGCGAAAAGCAGTATATTTTCAATCCGGCCGGCTCTGGTCCGCTCAATGCCGCCGGCACATGCCCGCCCTCCAACCGCAATCCGGCCCTCATCGCCAAATTGCAGGCAGACGAAGCCGAACTGGCCAATAAGGCCGACGCTGCCCAGAAGGCGGCCGAGCGCAAGGCCGCCGAGGAGGCAGCCCTTGCCGAGCGCGGGGCCGCGGTCAACAGCTTCTTCTCCGGGATTGGCTCGGGCATTGGCGGTCTCTTCGGCGGTGGTTCACAGACCCCGGCCGAGGCCACCACCGGCATGCCCACCCCTTCTGCACAGCGCCCCTGAACGGATGACCGGGCCTTGCGCCGGTCAAAGTTCTGCCCCAGTTAGGGCGGACTGCGAATAGGCAGACCAAGGACAGGCCTGATGGACCAGCCGGAAAGCGCCAGATCCGAACCCGACGCCAGCACCGTCCAGGCGGAAGCCGGACGTAGCGCAGCGGCTCCGGCTGTTGCTGCCCCAGGCGATGGCCCCGCACGTGTCCGCCACTTCGACCCGCAGCCCGCCCACCATGCCCCCCGCCTGCCGGGCCTGCTCGCCTTCGGCGCCATTCTCTTCGGCTTCGCCGCCTTCGCCTTTTCCGGCTGGATCTACAGCCGCGGACAGGAGGAGATCATGCGCCTCTCAACCGAGCTGGCCGAACTGCGCGTGAGCCTTGATCTCTACATCCGCAATGGCGGCGGTAGCGGCGAGACGCTGGCCGATCTGCAGGCGCGACTGGCGACCCTGGAGAACGCCTCCGCAAGCGCAACGGTCCCCCTGCCTGCCGCAACCACGGCGGCGACGCCACAGGCGACTGCAGAGAGTGGAGACTGCTTGCCCGCCGGTATGCGGCTGCTGGTGGCTGCAGGCGATACCTACCCGATTTGCGGACAGTCAGCCGCCGTCAATGTCAGCTTCGTCGACAATGGCTATATCACCCTGGCCGACGGCACCTCCGTGGCCTCGGGCGGCACCATGCCGCTGCCCGGCAGCGCCTGCATGATTGCCGTGACCTCGGGCGGCGACGAGGGGCTGACCGGCTATGCGGAAATTCGGGTGAGCTGCTAGGCCCCGAAAATCAGCAGCGAACTGTGCTGCACCCCTGGCCCAGCCGGCCAGCCTGAGGTGTTGATGCGGACCACTTCCCGCTCCAGCTGGCACACTGTGCCAATGGCGTCCGCCATCTGTCCCACCAGCGGCCGGAAGCCATCTTCGGTCAGGATATTGGACACTTCCACCACGATCTTGCCGCCGGGCACGACACGGCCGGCGACGCTGGCAAATATGGCTTCCATATCCTGGAAGTAGGTCGGTCCCCAGGGATCGTCTTCCAGATGCACTGTGGGATAGGGTGGGCTGGTATAGACCAGCGCAAAGTCAGGCAGCGCGTGTGCGTCCAACTCCTGGATGGGGGCGTGGATAATCCGATTGGGCGGCCAGAGCCTTTCACGCACCCAGTCCGCCCGCGCTGCATTGGGTTCAAAACCGATGCAGTGGCGCCCCATGGCCTGTGCGGTGATCAGGCCCGTGCCAAGCCCGGCAAAGGGGTCCAGAACCCAGTCGCCGGGACGTGAATAGGCGCTGAGCACCAGCTTTGCCAGCTCGACCGGCGAACGGTCGTCGGCAAAGCCATCGAACTCGATGGCCTCCAGCCGTCCATCAAGGGTGATCCAATCGCTGCCAAGCAGATTGGTCACCGCCCCCGCCTCAGGCGAAGGCGCCGTGGCAATGCTTGAACTTCTTGCCCGAGCCGCAGGGGCACGGCGCATTGCGGGAAACGCCAACCAGCAGCTTGGGGTCGACCGGGGGCAGGCCGTCACGACCCGCCGCAGCATCGCCGGCCGCATCATTCTCCCCGGTCAGGGGGTCGATATGGGTTTCGGTCAGCTTGCTCATATCCGGGGCCGGCGGCGGCTCTGGCTGGCGAATCTGCAGTTCCACATGGCTGATCTGGGTGGTCACCAGCTCGCGCAGATTGCCCAGCATGGCCTGGAACAGCTCATAGGCTTCCTGCTTGTATTCGTTGAGCGGATCGCGCTGGGCGATACCGCGCCAGCCCACCACCTTGGAGAGATGATCGAGCATCACCAGATGCTCGCGCCACAGCCCGTCCACCGACTGCAGGAGGATCGACTTTTCCACCTGCCGCATGATCGAGGGTGAATATTTCTCGGCCTTGGCCGCGATATGGGCGTCGGCCTGCTCGCGAATACGCGTCTCCAGCGTCTCGGTATCGATCCCTTCCTCGGCCGCCCATTCGGCAGCGGGAATCTCGATGTTGAGATAGGTCTTGGCCGCGGCGGCCAGTTGCTCGGTGTTCCACTGCTCGGGGAAGGAACGCGGCGGGCAGGCCTTGGCCACGATATTGCCGACCACGTCGTGACGCATCTCGGTGATGGTTTCGCTGACGTCCTCGGCATCCATGAATTCGAGACGCTGCTCGAAGATCACCTTGCGCTGATCATTCATCACGTCGTCATATTTGAGGATGTTCTTGCGGATGTCGAAATTGCGCGCCTCGACCTTGCCCTGCGCCCGTTCGATCGCCTTGGTAACCCAGGGATGGGTAATGCTTTCGCCCTGTTCCAGGCCCAGCTTGCCCAGCATGGAATCCATGCTGTCGACCGGGAAGATGCGCATCAGGTCGTCCTGCAGGCTCAGGAAGAACTTCGAATGCCCCGGATCGCCCTGGCGGCCGGAACGGCCACGCAGCTGGTTGTCGATGCGGCGGCTTTCATGGCGCTCGGTACCGATCACCATCAGCCCGCCGGCGGCCAGCGCCTTCTGCTTGTCCTCGGCGATCCTGGCCTTGATCTCGGCGATTTTCTTTTCGCGCGCCTCGCCTTCGAGTTCGCTTGCCTCGCGCTGAATGCGCATTTCGAGATTGCCACCCAGCTGGATATCGGTACCGCGGCCGGCCATGTTGGTGGCGATGGTGATCGCCCCCGGCAGGCCGGCATCGGCCACGATATAGGCTTCCTGCTCATGGTGCCGCGCATTGAGCACGTTCATCGTGCCCACATTCTTCTTGCGCAGCAGCTCGGCCAGCATTTCCGATTTTTCGATCGAGGTCGTGCCCACCAGCACCGGCTGGCCCCGGTCCTGACACTCCTTGATCAATTCGGCGATGGCCTCGAACTTTTCTTCCGCTGTGCGATAGATCGCGTCGTCTTCGTCGATACGCTGGATCGGCAGGTTGGTGGGCACCGTCGTGACGCCCAGGCTATAGATATCGGCGAATTCCTCGGCCTCGGTCGCCGCCGTACCGGTCATGCCTGCCAGTTTCTTGTAGAGGCGGAAATAGTTCTGGAAGGTGATCGAGGCCAGCGTCTGGTTCTCGGCCTGGATCTTGACGTGCTCCTTGGCCTCCAGCGCCTGGTGCAGGCCTTCAGAATAGCGCCGCCCCGGCATCATGCGGCCCGAGAACTCGTCGATGATCACCACTTCATCATTGCGAACGATATAGTCCTTGTCGCGGCGGAACAGCTTGTGGGCACGCAGGGCCGAATTGGCATGGTGCACCAGCGCGACATTTTCCACGTCATACATGGAGCCCCCGCGCAGCAGCCCGGCCTCGGCCAGCGCCGCCTCGAGCTTTTCCACGCCCTGGTCGGTAAAGGTGGCGGCGCGATGCTTTTCGTCGAGCTCAAAATCTCCCTCGCCGATCACCCCGATCAGCTGGTCGATCTTGACGTAGAGTTCGGAGCGGTCTTCGGACGGTCCGGAAATGATCAGCGGTGTACGGGCCTCGTCGATCAGGATGGAGTCCACCTCGTCGACAATGGCGAATTCATGCCCGCGCTGCACCATCTGGGCGCGAGTATATTTCATGTTGTCGCGCAGATAGTCGAAGCCCAGCTCATTATTGGTGCCATAGGTGATGTCGGCAGCATAAGCCGCCTTGCGCTCGGCATCGGTCAGGCCATGCACGATCACGCCATAGCTGAGGTCCAGGAAATTGTAGATCTGGCCCATCCATTGGGCGTCGCGCCTGACCAGGTAATCATTGACCGTGACCAGATGCGCGCCCTTGCCGGTCAGGGCATTGAGATACATCGGCAGCGTTGCCACCAGCGTCTTGCCCTCGCCGGTGCGCATTTCGGCGATCGAACGGTCATTCATCACCATGCCGCCGATCAGCTGCACGTCGAAATGCCGCATGCCCAGGACACGCTTGGATGCCTCGCGCACCGTGGCGAAGGCCGGCACCAGAATGTCTTCGAGCTTGGCCCCCTGTTCGAGCTGGGCCTTGAACTCGGCGGTCCGCGCCTTGAGGTCATCGTCGCTCAGCCTGGCCAGTTCTGGTTCGAGCGCGTTGATCGCCGCCACCTTGCCCTGATATCGCTTGACCTGCCGGTCCGAAGTCGTCCCGAAAATTTTCCGGGCAAGCGCAGCAAGTGCCATTGTTTGTGGTCCTTTGTTTGTGAGCGGCGGGGCTTGTGGAGCGGGCGGCCTGCAAGAATGCGGGCGCTGGCGGGCCCCGTTTCGCCTCGTCACAACTTGGGGAATTCCTCTCGGTTCCCGCTTGCGGATTTAGGGCATGGTCCCTGCCTGGCTTTTAGGCCTGTCGGGCGGTCCCACGCTCAATGAAAAAGCGGCTGAGATGTAAGAGTGGGGGTCAGGCTTGTCAACGTGCCCGAAATGGGCGACACCTTCCCACCCGTGCGGCCATGCGGGTGGAGTGCGCGCGCCAATGACACTTCGGTGAGCGCCGCCCGCCCGGCACATTTTGGCCCCCTTGCCATGCGAGCGGGACGCCAGAACTTACTGACCATGCTGGCCATGCCCTTTGTTGGCCCGCCAAGGAGACACGTGATCCCCATGTCCTATTCGACTTCGCGCCTTCTGCGCGCCGCCAGCCTCGCCGTCCTGCTTGCCGCAACGCCGGCCCTCAGCGCCCTGGCGCAGGACAGCGCCGCCACCCCGCCCGCCGCCGAAGCCACTGCGGTCGATCCGGCAAGTGTGGTGGCCCGGGTCGGCGATCAGACCATCACCGAGGGGGATCTGGCCTTCGCCGCCGAAGACATGGCCCAGGACCTGGCGCAGATGCCGCCCGAGGAACGCCGCGCTTTCCTCGTGCGCATCCTGATCGACATGAAGGTGATGTCCGCGGCCGCCCGCGAGGCCGGGATGGACCAGACCGAAATTTTCGCGCAGCGCCGGGAATATCTCGAAGAGCGCGCCCTGCGCCGCGCCTATTTTGCCGAGGCCATTGCCGCATCGGTAACCGAAGAGGCCGTGCGCGCCGAATATGACGCCTATGTTGCCCAGTTCGAACCGGTTGACGAAATCCGCGCCAGCCACATCCTGGTGGAAACGGAAGAAGAGGCCAACACTCTCAAGGCCGAACTCGATGGCGGTGCCGATTTTGCCACCCTGGCACGCGAACACTCCATCGATCCTGGTGCCGCCAATGGCGGCGACCTCGGCTTTTTCGGCCGCGGCATGATGGTGCAACCCTTCGAGGAGGCCGCCTTCGCTCTCGGTGACGGAGCAATTTCCGCGCCGGTCCAATCCCAGTTCGGCTGGCACATCATCAAGCTGGAAGAAAAGCGCCAGTCCCAGCCACCCGCCTTCGAGCAGGTCGCCCCGCAAATCCAGAACCAGCTGTTGATGCAGACTTTCACCGAGACAGTGGACGAGCTCATGGCCGACGTTGAGGTGACCATCGAGGATCCCGCGCTCAAAGCCAAGTTCGACGCCCAGGAGGCCGCCGAGAACGCCGCCGCCGGCCAGTAGCGCGACCTGAACCAGACCAATCAAATAAAAGCCCGGCCAGCGCGCCGGGCTTTTTCCTGCCTGCCGCACCGGACAATCCGGCGCCGGCCTAGCCCCGATAGCCGGGCACGCCTTTGAGGATCACCTCGACCACCCTCGGCACCTTTTCCATTGCTTCCTCGACCTGACCAAGCAGCAATTTGTGCCAGGCATAGGAGACCACAAGGCCAATAATCAGTTCGCCATCGGTGTCCTGGGGCACCTCCCCGCGCGACTTGGCCCGGTCCACGATTTGGACCGAATGGGCCATGCGCTCGTCATGATAGGCATTGAGCACCTTTGCCGCCTCCTGGTCAGTCTGCGCCTCGGCGACCACGGCACGATAGACCGTGCCACACAGGCTCCCATGCCAGAAACCAAGCAGGTGGTCACCGAGGAAGCTGACAAGGTCGCCCCGCAGGCTTCCCGTGTCGGGAAAGGCCTTGGCGTTCTTGAAGCGCTTGTAGACGTCCAGCATCAGCGCCGTGCGATGCGGCCACCAGCGATAGATTGTCGGCTTGCCGGCGCGGGCGCGACGCGCCACTGCCTCGATGGAGAAACCCGCAATGCCCCCCTCCTCCAGCACGGCTTCCGCCGCATCCAGGATAGCCTCCTGGCTCGCCGGATTGCGCCGCGCCCCGATGGACCGCCGCGCGGTCTCTTCAGGGTCCTGCCGGTTGGGGCTGTCTGTGCTCATGGTTTCTATATGGCGCAAAAGGGGCCTATGGAAAAGACTTGAACGAAACGGCCCGTTTCATTATATAACGAAACGTAGCGTTTCGATTGGAGATCCCAAATGCCCCTCCCCGCCCGTCTCCGCCTGACCCTGTTGATGACCCTGGCCGTCTATCCATTGGTGACACTGTACCTCTATATACTCACGCCCCTCACCGAGGGCTGGAGCATCTGGCAGCGCAGTCTGATCCTGGTGCCGATGATGACGACTTCGATCGTGCTGGTGGTTATGCCCTTTATCAACAAGCGGTTTTCCGCCTTCATCGCCGGCCGCAGGCCTGCTGCGGCCTGATCTTCCTGCTAGTTTGACGGGGCCTTGCCCGCCCCGCCAGCGGTTGATTTGGCACATCGCCCCTCCCGTGTTTTACTTTCCTCCGAACGGGACAAAAAGTGGGGCAATATGTTCAAGAGCTTCGTGATCAATCCGCCGGTCTTTTTCGGTTCGGTGATTATCATCGGCATCTTCCTCGCCATTGGCGTGGTGTTTCCGGCCAGTGCCGGGGCATTCTTCTCAACCCTGCAATCGTCCATTCTCACCAGCTTTGGCTGGCTCTATCTGCTCGCGGTCGGCATTTTCCTCATCGCCGTTTTGCTCTTTACCCTGGGCCGCTATGGGCGCCTTAAGCTCGGCCCGGATGACTCCACCCCCGATTTCAAGTTCACCTCCTGGATTGCCATGCTCTTTGCCGCCGGCATGGGCATTGGCCTGATGTTCTACGCAGTGGGCGAACCCATGACCCATTTCATGGCCCCGCCCACCGCCGAGCCGCGCACCATCGAGGCGATGCGCGAGGCCATGAGCGTCACCTTCTTCCATTGGGGCATTCACGCCTGGGCCATCTATGCGGTCGTCGGCCTGTCGCTGGCCTATTTCGGCTATCGCTACAACCTGCCCCTGACCATCCGCTCGGGCCTCTATCCGCTGCTCAAGGAGCGCATCAATGGCCCCATCGGCCATGCCGTCGACATTTTCGCCATTGTCGGCACCATGTTCGGTATCGCCACCTCGCTGGGCCTGGGCGTCAACCAGATCAATGCCGGGCTCAACTATCTGCTCGGCGTGCCCATCGGACCCGAGGTTCAGCTGCCGCTGATCGCTGCCATCACGGCACTGGCCACCATTTCGGTCGTGACCGGTCTCGACAAGGGCGTGCGCATCCTCTCCGAGACCAATCTGGTCGTCGCGATCCTGCTCATGTTCTTCGTGCTCTTTGTCGGCCCCACCGCCGATCTCTTCCGCGATTTCGTGCAGAATCTGGGGCTCTATCTTGATACGCTGGTGCTGCGCACCTTCAACATCTACGCCTATGAACCCACCCCCTGGGTCGATGGCTGGACCCTGTTCTATTGGGCCTGGTGGATTTCCTGGTCACCCTTTGTCGGCATGTTCATTGCCCGTATTTCCCGTGGCCGCACCGTGCGCCAATTCGTCACCGCCGTGCTCTTCATTCCGGCCGGCTTCACCTTTTTCTGGATGACCGTCTTCGGCAATACAGGCATCTTCATCGATACCGGCGTGGCCGCGGGCGAACTGGGCACGGCCATCGCCAATGACGTGTCGGTAGGCCTGTTCCAGTTCTTCACCTATCTGCCCTTCCCGGCGATCACCTCGACCCTGGCCATCCTGCTGGTGGCCATCTTCTTCATAACCTCTTCGGACTCGGGTTCACTGGTGGTCGATTCCATCGCCGCCGGCGGGGAAACCGCCACAACCACGGGACAGCGCGTGTTCTGGTGCGTCCTGGAAGGCGTGGTTGCCGCCAGCCTCCTGCTTGCTGGCGGCTTGGGCGCCCTGCAATCGGCCACCATTGCCAGCGCTCTGCCCTTTACCTTTGTTATGCTGGCACTGGTCTGGGCGCTCTTTATTGGGATGCGCGCCGACCTTGCCCAGCATGATGCCCACGCCACCCCGGCCTTCGCCCCCGCCCAACCAGCATCCGGCGTCACCTGGCAACGCCGCCTGGGTCTGATGCTGCGCGCGCCCAGCCAGCGCGAAGTTCAGCAATTCCTGGAAAAGGAAGCCAGACCGGCACTCGCCCAGGTGGCCCAGGAGCTCTCCGAGCGCGGCCGCCCGGCCGAGGTGATCGAGGAGGATGGCGGCAGCATCGCCCTTCGCGCTCCGGCCGAAGGGGTGCGCGACTTTGTATACGGCGTCAGCCTTGCCAGCCAGCCCATGCCCATCATGGCCCCGCTGGGCGGCGGCAAGCCGGACCTGCGCTATGAGGCCCGAACCTATTTTTCCAGCGGCGGCCGCGGCTATGACATCATGGGCATGCACCGCGACCAGATCATCGCCGACATCCTGGTGCAGTTCGAACGCTATCTGCACCTGACGCACTCGACGGAATCACAAATCCTGCACGCCGCGCCCGAACATCCCAGCGGAACCTGACCGCGGACCACAGGCCTGTGCGGCGGGCGTCTTGCGCCTGCCGCAGCTTTGGGGCACACCCGATTCAGTCGATTGATTTGCCATCGCAAGGTTCTGTCCATGGCCGCCCATCCGGTTTCACCGCTTGCCCCCAAATCCTATCCGGATCTGCCGGCCATTGAGGGGGTGCGCTTTGCCACCGCCGAGGCCGGCATCAAGTACAAGAACCGCACCGATGTGCTGCTGATGGCCTTTGACGAGGGCACCGTGGCCGCCGGCGTTCTCACCCGCTCGAAATGTTCTTCGGCCGCCGTCGACTGGTGCCGCGCCAATCTACCCGGCGGCAAGGCCCGTGGCCTCGTGGTCAATTCGGGTAATGCCAATGCCTTTACCGGGGTCAAGGGCAAGGATTCCGTGCAGCAGACCGCCGAGATCGCCGCCAAGGCCCTCGGATGCACCACCGCCGAGATATTCCTGGCCTCCACCGGCGTCATCGGCGAGCCGCTCGATGCCTCCAAGTTCACCGGCGTCCTGGATGAAACCGCGACGCGTCTGAACAGCACGCCCTGGATTGATCCAGCCAAGGCCATCATGACTACCGACACCTACCCCAAGCTTTCGGGCGCCGTGCTCGAGATCGACGGGGTCGAGGTCAAGATCAACGGCATCGCCAAGGGCTCGGGCATGATCGCGCCGGACATGGCCACCATGCTCAGCTTC
>Ga0207814_100176_pt1 | contig 58707 bp, 46 predicted proteins | sample TtaePargueraPR_7_FD_187755 | JGI IMG/M metagenome (GOLD analysis project Ga0207814, IMG submission 187755) | Aerobic enrichment media microbial communities from Bioluminiscent Bay, La Parguera, Puerto Rico - Tt and P1 (2) (SPAdes) | ecosystem: Environmental > Aquatic > Marine > Unclassified ... | reverse complement strand
ACCCGAACCCTCCACCGAATCAAAAAGACCAGCCTCAAATGAGGCTGGTCTCATGACTGTCAAACTGTGGGACAGCAGTGGCCAGATGGCCCCCTTTTGTTTGTCAACGATACAAAGCAGAGAACTATTATTCGCCGCCCAGTAATTGTGACTCGTACAGTTTACGCGCATCTTCCGCAGTAATGGCTTCACCGAAGATATACAGTTCGTCCATCATGCCGTTGTACGGTGTATCCCAGTAGTTCACACCCAGAGCAAACTGAGTGCTGGCCGCCGGAGAGAATACATCCGGGAAGTTACTGCCGCTGAACTGCTCTTCGCCATTGATGTAGATCTTGGCATCGCCACCGTTAACCACCACGATCAAGTGACTCCAGGTGTCTTCCGGAATCTGCTCGCCGGTATTGGCGTCGAACCAGGCAGTACCGGACCACAGCATGGTGTCAGCGCCGAAGCCATTAGGCAGCAGGCTGATCCAGCTATCGGTAGTCGCCCAGCCGAAGAAGCTTGGAGTGTAGGGGTTAAGTGTTTCGGGGCTGAGCCACAGGCTGAAGGTATAGTTGTGGCTGGTGATAAGGTTGTCTGGCAGACGTACCCCTGAGGCACCATTAAAGTACGCAGATTTTCCGATCACACCCGAGCTGTAGGTGATTTCGCCACCCGCTTCGCCAATAAGGTTACCGGTTACGACACCCGCGCCGTGCTTGCCGGTCGCATCGTCGAGGGTGTCTTCGAAGCTGAATACCGCCACTGGATCCGGTAGGCCCTTGCTCTTCACGGTAACCGGGAACTCTTTAACCAGCTGCTCTCCGTTCAGAGACAGTGTCGCCGTGAGAGTTACCTCGGCATCGCCATCCGTCGGCTGGGTTACCTCAGCGGTTTGACCGTTGATGGTGATCACGGAGGCGTGCGATGAACTCCACTGGATGGCGCTGGCAAAGGCACCGCTCATGGGCAATATCAGGTTGGAGCGTACCGCACTGGTATCCCCTAGAGACAGCTGGTTGGCTGCAGAAGCGAGCAGGGTGGCCGCATCGCTCTCCCCCTCGATATCGAGCAGCCGTACTTCTTCAGCGGACAGTGCGCTATCGTATACCTTTAGCTCATCGATCAAGCCATTGTATGGCAGGTCCCAGTAGTTGACACCGAGAGCAAACTTACCAGTGTTGTGTGAGAAAAAGTCAGTGACGTTACCCCCGGAGAATTTCTGTTCTCCGTTGAGATGCACACTTACCAAGCCCTGTTTGACGGAGAACGCCATGTGAGTCCAGGCGCCTTCTGCGATACGCTCACCAGCCGAAGCATCGACCCAGGCTTCACTACCACTCCAGAACATGGTGTTCCCATCCCAGCCTTGTGGCAGGAAGCTAACCCAGTTATTGGAGAAGGGGAAGTTATTTTCATCCACCTGCTCATTGACTGCGCCAAAGAAAGCTGTGGTAAATCCGGTAATGACTTGGGGGTTTGCCCAGAACGATACCGTGTATTCGTAGTTGTCAATCAGCCCTTCTGGCAGAAGTACACCGTTGCTACCGTTCAGCTGGAGGGCCTGACCGTGTTGACCAGTGCCGTAGCCGATACTGCCTGCACCATTGAAAATACGGTCGCCGGTGGGAGTACCGGCAGCAAAGTTGCCGAGAGACTCTTCCAGGTTGTTCTCAAAGGAGAACTGGGCAGTGCGGTTGAGTGTTACGCGCTCGGGTACATGTACGGTGTACACCTGTTCGTAAGTCTGGCCGTCCCTTTCTATGGTCGCGGTGATAGTGATATCGGCATCACCCGCGCCGGCATTGGGACGGGCAACACGGCCACTACTGGTAACCACGGATTCATTGTCACTGGACCAGCTGATGGTTGCCGCACGGGTACCGCGTTCCGGCATATCGATGGTGCCGTCTTTGGTTAGCGCTGGGAGTTCCAGGTCGACAGCGATATCGGTCAGTACTTCGGAATTGGTACGCGGAGCCATGCGGCTGAGCCAGATGGATTCGCCCTGAGCATTAACCGCCGTGATCACCGGAGTCAGTGCGCCGGCGGCCGCATTCCACTGCCATTTCATTACACCGCGGTAGTCCTGAGTCTTGCCTTCGATATTTAACGTCAGGTCGATGCGGTCCGGGTCCTCGTCAAATAGCCAGTAGTCACCTCGAGCTTCACCTGTGACTGCAGAACCTCGGCCTAGGGTGACATACAGGGTTTCCTTGGCGGTGCGGTTGATATCCTTGCCGTGATTGATCAACTTGTAATCACCACGCAGGTCCATACCGTCTACGAGGTTGTCACCGTCGATGGGGGCGTAGCGGTGAGGTGAAACCACGGGCCAGCCATCGGCGTTCATGAACATTTCGTGGACACGTACGGAATGTTCTTCGCCGCGGTTCGGGAAGCGGGTGTGGGTAATCAGCAGATGTCTTCCGGTTTCTTCGTCGAAGTATGCGGAGTTGTGGCCAGGGGCCAGGTAGCCGCGCTCAGACTCGGCATCACCCGGGTCGGACTCAAATACAAAGCCACCCATGAGCTTCACGCCGTAGGGCTCGATACTTGCCCAGTTGCCTCGTGCATCGGCCATGTTATTGCCAGCGGCGTCGAGGAAAGGGCCATTGGGGTTTTTGGAACGGGCGACTCGAATGTTGTAGCCGTCGGTCGAAACAAATCCGCCAAATGACATGAATAGGTAGTAATAATCACTTTCGGGGCTGTACAGCATGTACGTCCCCTCAATAGCGCTATGGTCACCACCGGTCAGGTGTTGGCCATAGCCCTGACCGGGTTTCGGCATCGCGGTGGTTTCGTCCATTTCCAGAATGAAGATTCCGCCGGAATAAGAGCCATAAACCATCCACAGTTTGCCGTCCTTATCATAAAAGACGTCCGGGTCGATGGCGTTGGGGTGTACCCAAGGGTTGTATTCAGCCTCAGCAAAGCCGTCGGGGCCATAGCCCGCAGTCACTTCTTCCGGGGTCATGCCGGAGCGCATGAAAATACCCAGGTCGGTGTACGGCCCCTCGATGGTATCGGATACCGCTACACCCATATAGGACCGGGGCGCATCGCAATCGCCCGCTTCACTGGCCGGGTTTGCACAGTGGTTGTAGTAGAAGTAGTAGCGGCCATCGTTCAGTTTGATTACGTCTGAAGCCCAGCTTCCCTGGTGCCCTCCCACCCACTCGATACCTTCTGATATCTCACTCGCATAGGTGTTGAACAGCGGGTTGGTATCGTTGACGCCCCCGGCAATCCGCTCCCAGCTCATCAGGTCCGTAGACTTCGCGGCATCCAGGTGGGAGCCAAACACATAAAAGGTGCCGTCGTCATCTCGGATAACAGACGGGTCGTGTACTGCCATATCGTTATACGCGATGGTGCTTTCGTCGGCAGTCGGGTCTTGTCGTTGCTCCGGCTCCCAGAAGGTTGGCACGGATTCAGTAGTAGACGGTAGCTCACTTGTGTCGTTGGAATCGCAGCCGTACAGGGCAAGGGTGCAACTGATGGCGAGTGCCAGCCTGTTGGCGGCAACTGGAATAGACATGGATTCTCTCCCTCATCTTTGTTTGTTATTTGCGGGTACCACTTAACCGCCGGTTTCCCGGTCGAGCTAGTAATATTGCCAATTCATCTTAAGTAATACAATACGATGTATCTATAAAGTTCCGTGGGGGCTGGTTCCTGGTGAGACGGGGACACGCGAGGAGGCTACAGAACGGCGGGATCAGGCAATGCAAGAAGCGAAAATTGACCAAAATTCACTCACATTTGTCATAAAGTATAATAAATATCGGGTTTTCACCGTTGACTTGGGGTTAATCAGTAGTTAGGATTTTAAAAAGTAATACAAATAAAGGGTTATGGCACAAAATTCATCATTGTATGTTAATGTCCAGAACCCAAACAAACTGCTGAATAAGTAGTCAAACTTCAGAGCGAAGGCTACCTGCAGATATAAAAGACGGGTATTCGTGGCGCGGTCAAAGTCAGCGCTTCATCTACCTGATAATAATGAGAGAGAATCTAGCGATGTTGGACCCGCACCCGCTGCGTGAACGAGCCGCAGTGCCCGTCTGCCAGGCGGATGTAACCTCCACACTGTCTCTCCAGCGCCAGACCACTCAGGGCTTTTGGTTTTTGTCTCGAGTACGGCGATCTTCCCGATAAATCAATCAAAACAATAAACCCTTGATGGGAGAGATGACATGTTCAAGCGACACCTACTGAGTTCCTCTATCGCGGTGGCTACTGCGTTTGGTGGCTTCACCGCCGTGGCTTCCGCTCAGAATTCCGAATACGATGCCGAGTTTGATGAGGCCTCAGCGCTGGAAGAGGTTGTAGTTACCGGCGTGCGAGCCAGTCTGGAGAAAGGCCTGGATATCAAGCGCGATAGTTACCAGATCGTGGATTCAATCGTCGCCGAAGATATCGGGAAATTCCCCGATAACAACGTGGTGGAAGCGCTGCAGCGTGTAACTGGTGTGCAGGTCACTGATCGTGGTGCAGGTGAAGTAAATACCGTCTCAATCCGCGGGCTGACAGATGTCACCACGACAGTTAATGGCCGTCAGATTTTTACCGCCGCCGGCCGCGCTGTAGCATTGGCTGATGTACCGGCAAGCCTCCTGAAAGGGGTTGATGTCATCAAGACCCGTTCTGCCAGCCAGCTGGAAAGCGGTATCGCCGGGCAGATCGATATTCATACCCAGCGCCCGTTTGATTTCGATAATAGCAAGGTTGTATTCGCCGGTCGGGGCATTTACCAGGAGCAGTCGGAGTCAGCCGATCCTAACCTCAGTGGTTTGTTCAGCGGTCGCTGGGACACTTCTTTCGGTGAAGTGGGTGCTCTGCTCAACGTCTCCTATGCGGAAACGAACTATCGCGATCAGAGTGTTACGGCCGGTGCGGCAGTCCCGTTCCTGTCCGCAGATGCTCCAACTGGCTGGCAGCCCTACCAGCGCATTCCGCTGACAGATGATCGAGTAGCGGAAAACCCCATATGGACTCCAGGCCTCGAAGAAGGGATGCCTTTCGGGCCGGGCTCAACGGTCGATATCAATGGGCAACCGGTGGAATATGTACTGGCGCGGGATGCTGTATTCGCCAGTGATTTTACCGGCAAGCGCGAACGTCCTGCGGCCAATATCTCCTTGCAGTGGGCGCCGAACGATACCTCCGAATACCTGCTGGAAGGTTTCTACAATGGATACCGCAACGAGTCCTTCAACTCTCTGAACTTTGCCTTTGTCGACAGCTGGGCGGATAACGCACACTTGCCCCGTGGCGGCGCGGTAGAGTTTTATGATGGAACAAACATTATCAAAGCGCGGGATGTGTCGTTGCCAGGTGGCTTTACCAGCGGTGACCTGAGCACAGGTAAAACCGATAGCTACCTGTTTGCACTCGGCGGAAAATGGGATCTTACAGATACATTCCGAGTGGAGTCCGAGCTCTACTATCAGAGCAGTGAATACCAGACCGACTTCATTGCCATGCGTACTGATCGCGACGGCTATTACGGCGTAGGGGTCGACTTCAATGCCGGCAATGGGCTACCGGCTATGGAATTTTACGACGATCCAAGCACCGAGCGGGACGAGAGTGATCTGACCGATACCGCGCAGTGGAAAGTGGGGCACCTGTACGATAATGGCGGCGGCGGCAAAGGCGAATCTTACACCCTGGATGTGGATGGTGAGTGGGATCTGGAGCTGGGCTGGGTAAACAAGTTTGACTTTGGCCTGCGCCATGATGTTCGCACAGCTTCTGAAACCACTCGAGGGCAGGATCGAAATATTGAGCATAAAGACGCTCAGGGCCGAGCGGTGTATCTGGACGAACTCGGGGGTGGTGCGGCCTACCAGTCCAGTGAATTTTTTGATGATCGCTCTGATGTTCCAACTGAATGGGTGGTTGCCAACGGGCACTATCTCTACGAGAACATCGACAAAATTCGTGCGCTCTATGGCCTGTCCGCGGAACCTCTGATTCAAACCTTCGAAATCGAAGAGGCGACCACCTCTGTCTATGCGCAGGGTGAATTTGCCGTGGACTTTGGCAGTATGTCCCTGGATGGCCAGTTTGGTGTGCGGTACATCACGGCGGAAACCGAAATGGAATTTGCTGATGCTGCCATTATCGAGTCGGCAATGACAGCCGAGGCGGAGGGCGATGCTGAGGCGGCGGCTGCAGCCTGGGCCCAAGCGTATAGTTATGCGGATACTTCTACAGACGCTCTGCTGCCGAGTCTTGTGGTGCGCTGGCACATTACCGATGACCTGATGGCCCGATTTGCCTATACAGAAACCCTCGGTCGCCCCGGGTTCAATCAATTGAACTCTTTTGAGACTCTCGTCCGGGATACCACGAACATTGGCTACGGCACTGGCTCCGGTGGTAATCCGAATCTGCAGCCGGTTGAGTCTCAGAACCTCGATCTGACTCTGGAGTGGTACTTTGCTGACTCCAGCGCGTTGTATGGCACGCTGTTCCGCCGCAACATCGAAGGGTTCGTTTACAGCTCGGCAAATCTGGTATATCGCGATATTGATATCGACGGTGAAATGGTAAATTACCCATTTATTCTGACCAGACCTGACAATACCTCTGAAGGTGTATTGCAGGGCCTTGAACTGGGTTTCACCTACTTCCCGGACAATCTGCCGGAATTACTAGACGGCTTCGGTATCCAGGCTAGCTACACTGCGCTGGATTCTGAACAGTTGATTCCGGTGTATGAGGGAAGCACGTTGGTTGATATGGTGGAAACGCCTATGTTTGGTGTTTCCGACTCGTCTTATAGTGCGGTACTTGCCTACGATAAGAACGATCTGGATATGCGACTTTCTTATGTGTGGCGTGACGACTTCCTCAATAACTACGAGGCAAGAAGTTTTGCCAACCCGCTGGGTATATACCGTCGCGCGGAAACCAGCCTGGATTTTCAGGCAAGTTACGATGTGATGGATAACCTCACGATGACTTTCGACGCCACTAACTTGCTCGACGATGAGTATCAGAGCTATTACGAGTACCCGGACTTGTTCAATTTTGGCTCCGCCGTATTCAGCCGTACTTTCGCATTGGGCGCGCGTTACTCCTTTTAATTCTCCGTGGGCTAGTACCGCGACCTTCCTTGCAGGCAGCCCCCGGGCTGCCTTTTTTGATTGCCCGATTAAGGGTCGGGTGTGCAAATGAATGCGAGCCCAATGGTGAGCAGCTGCCGAGAGTTCAAGTATATGAAAAACATCCTGCAATTTTTTATTGCCAGTCTTGTTACAGTTCTGCTTGGTTGTGATTCCGACAATTCGCAATCGGAAAACTTAAAGTACGAGGCTACGCCCGATTCGGTCAAAGCCCTGACCAAAAAAGTAGCCGACTGGCAGATCGAGACTTTTGAAGACCAGGGCAAGTACCGCGCACTACCGACGGTGCCGCCGGACTGGATGAACCGGGAGAGGTACCACGATCTCGAATGGCACCACGGCGCACTGTACGCGGGGATGAACCAGTGGCGAAAGATTGCCAGTGACCCCAAATACACCGAGTGGCTGAAAGCCATCGGCGAGCGCAATAAATGGAAGTTGCACCACCGGCCGTATCACGCCGACGATCATACCGTGGGCCAGTTCTACCTCTCCTTTTACGAGGATCTGAACGATCCGGCGATGCTGAATCCGGTGCGGGAGCAGTTCGACTGGATCATGCAGAACCCCAAGACCGGAACACTCGACTGGGAGGCGGAAAATACACACGCTCACGACCGCTGGGGCTGGTGCGATGCACTGTTTATGGCGCCTCCGGTATGGGCCCGTCTGGCGAAGGTGACTGGCGACCAGAAGTATCTCGAATTTATGGATCGCGAGTACCATGCGACCTACGACCTGCTGTGGAGCGAAAAGGATCACCTGTTCTGGCGCGACTCAAGTTACTTCACCAAACGCGAAGAAAACGGTGAGGATATTTTCTGGGCCCGGGGCAATGGCTGGGTGTTCGGTGGTCTTGCACTGATGATTCCGGATCTTCCGCCGACGTGGGATGGACGGGACTTTTACGTCGACCTTTACAAGAAAATGGCCAAGCGCCTGCGTGAAATCCAGCGGGAAGATGGCACCTGGTCCATGGGGCTGCTGGGGGGCGTTGAGGGTTACCCGATCAAGGAAACCAGCGGAACCTCTTTCTACGCGTTCGGCCTGGCATGGGGGATCAATGAGGGGATTCTCGATCGTGAGACCTACCAACCCACCGTCATGCGGGCCTGGCAGGCACTGGCGGAGTCGGTAACCGATGAGGGTATGTTGGGATATGTACAGCCGGTGGGCGCGGCGCCCGGCGATTCCTTCCCGGACTATACCGAGGTCTACGGTGTGGGCGCTTTCCTCGCTGCCGGTAGTGAAATCTACAAGCTGTTGCAGGGAGAGCAGGAGCTGGCAGCGATGCCGCAGGCCTCCCCGGTGCAAACGTTTATGCACAACGGAGGCTGGTGCTGGTTCCAGGATCCCCGCGCTATTGTGCATGACGGCAAACTGGTAATCGGCGGTGTTGCCGGTAATGGCGGCGGGGAAGCCGTGGTTGGGGTGTACGACCTGGAAAAGAACATCCCCCTCGGGCGAACCGTACTGCACGAACAGTTCGATAGGGACGACCACAATGCGCCGGTGTTCTATCCCCGGCGAGACGGTAGCCTGCTGACGGTCTACGCTCGACACAGCACCGAAAACAGACACTACTACCGGGTATCCAGCGACAGTGAGTTCCTGAGCTGGGGCGAACAGAAATTCATCGAGTCCAATGAGCCGGTGACATACATGAACCTTTTGCCGCTGGCGGACGAGGGCAAACTGTACAACTTTTACCGCGGTGTGCAGTGGAACCCCAGCTTTGTCACGTCCACCGATGGCGGCGATTCCTGGAACGACACCACACACTTTATTGCCAATGAGGTGGAGGGGGTTCAGCGACCCTACGCGCGCTATGCGGGCAATGGCTCCGATACGATCGGTGTCTCCTTCACCGACGCGCATCCGCGAGATTTTGGTAACAGCATCTATTACGCAGAGTTCCGCAACGGTGCCTTTTACCGCGCCGACGGCAGCTTTATCAAAAGTCTGGAAGACGGCGGCCCCCTCAAGCCGTCCGAGGCCGAGAAGATTTTTCAGGGCGGTGCCGGCGCTTTTCGCGATCTTGACCTGAGCGCGGAGAACAGTGCCTGGACCAGTGATATTGCTTTTGATGCCGAAGGGTATCCGCACATTGCCTATTCACTGTATCTTAGCAATACCGACCAGCGTTATCGGCTCGCTTCATGGGATGGGGAGCAGTGGCACGACCGGGAGATTGCATTTGCCGGTAGCCGACTATACGAACGCGAAGCCAGCTACACCGGACTGGTATCGCTGGATCCGCAAGACCCTGGTCATGTGGTGATCTCCACCGATGTGGATCCATCCACTGGCGAGCCGCTGGGTGGCAAGCACCAGATTTTCCGCGCGCAGGTTTCTGCGGTAGACAGTACCGAAACCATTCGCTGGCAGCAGCTGACGGACGACCCGCAGCGCCACAATATACGGCCGGTGATTGCCTCTGCCGAGGGGCAACGGGTGATTGCGTGGTTGAGAGGGCGGTACAACACCTACACCGATTACTATCTGGATGTTGTCGGTGTGATCAACCCCTCGGATGCTTATGGATCCCCATAAAAAAAGCCCGCAAATGCGGGCTTTTTCAATGCTGCCGAAACGGTGATCAGGTCTTGATCTTCTTGTACTGCATCCGGTGCGGCGTGGCATTTTCACCGTTGCGTTTCACGAAATCTTCGTGGTACTCGGTGTAGTTGCCCTCAAAGAACACCACGTTGCTGTCGCCCTCGTAGGCCAGGATATGGGTCGCTACGCGGTCGAGGAACCAGCGGTCGTGCGAGATCACCATGGCACAGCCGGGGAAGCTCAGCAGGGCTTCTTCCAGGGCGCGCAGGGTTTCGATATCCAGGTCGTTGGACGGTTCGTCCAGCAGCAGCACGTTGGCGCCCTGTTTCAGGGTGTAGGCCAGGTGCAGGCGGCCGCGCTCACCACCGGACAGTTCGCCCACGCGTTTCTGCTGGTCGCTGCCCTTGAAGTTGAAACGGCCGATATAGTTGCGCGAGCCCACTTCGTAGTTGTTGATCTTGAGCATATCGTGGCCGTCGGAAATGCATTCCCACACGGTCTTGTTGTCGTCCAGGTTTTCGCGGCTCTGGTCGACGCTGGCAATCTTCACGGTTTCACCGATCTTGATCTCACCGGAGTCCGGCTGCTCCTTGCCGTCGATCATGCGGAACAGGGTAGATTTACCCGCACCGTTACCGCCGACGATACCGACGATGGCACCCTTGGGGACGCGGAACGACAGGTCGTCGATCAGTACGCGATCGCCGAATGCCTTGCTCACGTGGCTCAGTTCGATCACGTTGTCGCCCAGGCGCTCACCCGGCGGAATGTAGATCTCGTTGGTCTCGTTGCGGGCCTGGAATTCCTGGGACTGCATTTCTTCCAGGCGGGACAGACGCGCCTTGTTCTTGGACTGGCGGCCTTTCGGGTTCTGGCGGGCCCATTCCAGTTCTTTTTGCATGGCCTTGGCGCGGGCCTGTTCGCCTTTCTGCTCCTGCTCCAGGCGCTTCTCTTTCTGCTCCAGCCAGGTGGTGTAGTTGCCTTCCCAGGGAATGCCGTGGCCGCGGTCCAGTTCCAGAATCCAGCCGGCCACGTTGTCGAGGAAGTAGCGGTCGTGGGTAATGGCGACCACGGTGCCGTCGAAGTCGTGCAGGAAGCGTTCGAGCCAGAATACGGATTCCGCGTCCAGGTGGTTGGTGGGTTCGTCCAGCAGCAGCATGTCGGGGCGGGACAGCAGCAGGCGGCACAGGGCCACACGGCGCTTCTCACCACCGGACAGGTTGTTCACATCGGCGTCCCAGGGCGGCAGGCGCAGGGCGTCGGCAGCCACTTCCAGGCGGTGTTCCAGATTGTGGGCATCCCAGGCCTGGATCACGTCTTCGTACTGCTGCTGTTTCTTGGCCAGGGCGTCGAAGTCGGCGTCGGGCTCGGCGTAGTCGGCATAGACCTGTTCCAGGCCGGCGAGGGCGTCGATGGCCTCGCGCACGCCGTCTTCCACATTGCCGCGCACGGTCTTGGCGGGATCCAGCTGGGGTTCCTGGGGCAGGTAACCGACCTTGATACCCGGCATGGCGCGGGCTTCCCCGTTATAGTCCTGATCGACCCCGGCCATGATGCGCAGCAGGGTGGATTTACCGGCGCCGTTCAGGCCCAGTACGCCGATTTTGGCGCCGGGGAAGAAGGACAGGGAAATATCTTTCAGGATCTCACGCTTGGGCGGAACAACCTTGCCCACGCGGTTCATTGTGTATACGTATTCAGCCATTAGAGCTCGATTCCACTCGGTCAGAATTTGCGCGCAAGTTATCAGTTTGTTGGAAAACTTCAACCTGCGGTTAGTGGTGCATTTCTAGTCGTCGGTCGGGCCACCGCTCGGGGAAAGCCAAGGTAATGCCACCCGTCCCCCATCTGTGTTTAACTTTGCCCCCGAACACACCAGCCGGGAACCAGTATGACCCAGGAATCACCCCTCATCATTGAGCGTCAGGGCCCCATCGGCAAACTGACGCTCAATCTGCCCAAAGCCCACAATGCCCTCAATCTGGAAATGATCGACGGGATGGCCGCGCAACTGGACGCCTGGGAGAAGGACGACAGCGTCGCCCTTATCTGGATCGAGGGCGCCGGCGACAAGGCGCTGTGTGCCGGTGGCGATGTGGTGGCGCTGCACCGGGAGTCCGGCAGCTACGGAGAGCAGGGGGCCGGCCAGTTTGTGCAGGACTTCTTTACCCGCGAATATCGCCTCGACTACCGCATCCACACCTACCCCAAACCCATCGTGGTCTGGGGCAGCGGTATCGTGATGGGCGGCGGCATCGGCATCATGAGCGGCGCCAGCCACCGTATCGTCACCGAGACCACCCGTATGGCCATGCCGGAGATCACCATCGGCCTGTTTCCGGATGTGGGGGGCAGCTGGTTCCTGAACCGTATGCCCGGCCGCCTGGGCCTGTTTCTTGGGCTGTCCGGTGCCCAGTTCAATGGCAGCGATGCACTCTACAGTGGCATGGCGGACCGCCTGCTGGCCAGTGCCAGCAAAGAGGCACTGATCGAACAGCTGGCACAGCAGCCCTACACCGCCCACAGTGAGGATAACCGCGTACTGGTCAGCCGTGCGGTGCAGTCACTGGAGATGCCCGCAGACCAGCAGCCGGCGTCCAACCTGCGCGCGCACTTTGACGTGATCCAGCAGCTGACCGACGCCCCGACCCTGCCCGAGGTCTACCACAACATCACCGGCTACCGCGGTGACGACGAATGGCTGCAGCGCGCGGCCAGAACGTTGAGCGCGGGCTGCCCGCTCACCGCGTGGATCGTGTGGGAGCAGCTGCGCCGCGGTCGTCATCTATCGCTTGCCCAGGTGCTGCAGATGGAGCTGGCGCTGGCGGTGAATATGTGCAGCAATGGGCAGGTAAAAGAGGGCGTGCGCGCGCTCTTGATCGACAAGGACCGCAATCCACAGTGGCAACCGTCGCGGCTTGAAGAAGTTACTCTGGAGCAGGTAGACGCCTGTTTTGCCGAGCCCTGGAAGGAAGGCAGCCCCCTGGCCGATCTGTAATCCTCCAGAGGGATTCAACAATAATAAATACATGGAGTTGAACACATGAACACGATCAAAAATATCGCCTTTATCGGCCTCGGCAATATGGGCGGCCCCATGGCCGCCAACCTGGTAAAAGAAGGCTTTGCGGTGACGGCATTCGACCTCTCCACGCCGATGCTGGAGAACGCTGTTGCTGCCGGATGTACCAAGGCCGACAGCGCCCACGCCGCGATCGAAGGCGTGGATGCGGTGGTCTCCATGCTACCCAGCGGCGAAGCGGTGCGCTCTTTGTATCTCGGCGTGCACGGCCTGTTACAGGCTATGGATGCCGAAACCCTGCTGATCGACTGCTCCACCATCGCCGCCAACGATGCCCGCCAGGTCATCGCCGCCGCCAGTGAGCGCGGTATCCAGGCACTGGATGCGCCGGTGTCTGGTGGCACCGCAGCGGCTGCCGCCGGTACCCTGTCATTTATGTGCGGAGGTGCTGATGTTGCGGTTGAGCGGGCGCGACCGGTGCTCGACGCCATGGGCGCGAATATTTTTCACGCGGGCCCGGCGGGCTCCGGTCAGGTGGCAAAAATCTGCAACAACATGTTGCTCGCCATCCATATGATCGGCACCGCCGAGGCGTTGCAGCTGGGGGTGGACAACGGGCTCGATCCTGCGGTGCTGTCCGAGATCATGCGCGCCAGCTCCGGCGGCAACTGGTCGCTGGAAAAATACAATCCCTATCCCGGTGTCATGGAAAACGTACCCGCGTCGCGGGACTACCAGGGCGGGTTTTCCGTGGCGCTGATGCTGAAAGACCTCGGTCTTGCCATGGACACCGCCGCCGGCAGTGCCTCGTCGACGCCACTGGGGGCGCTGGCGAAAAACCTGTATCAGCTGCACGGTGGCGATCCCATCAACAAAGCCCTGGACTTCTCCTCCATCCAGAACCTGTTCCGGCGCCCGGCCGGAGACTGACAGTGGGCTGACCGGGGACAGACCCCTTCGTGACTTGATCCAGATCAGGCTCAGGTGCCCGGCGAGCGGGTAACGTTGCGCGATCGAACGTTCTCGCTGGAATCAAGGTTACCTGTCAATGGTCACGACCCCCTCCGCCCACAGTGCCTCCGCCGGTGCGCCCGTCAGCAATGGTCTGTCACCGGAGCTGCTGACGCGTTACGCGGGCCCCTGTCCGCGCTACACCTCTTACCCCACGGCCGACCGTTTCAAAGCACTGGATACGAACCGGACGACCAGCGATAGCGGAGAGGCACGCAAGCCCTGGGATGCACTGCAGGATATAAACACCCTGTCGCTGTATGTGCATATCCCGTTCTGCCGCTCGCTGTGCTATTTCTGCGCGTGTAACAAGGTCATTACCCAGCAGTACGGACTGGCATCGAGCTACCTTGAGCGGGTGCTCACTGAGGCGCAGTGGTACCGGCAAAAAGTGGCCCGTGTCCCGGTGACGCAACTGCACCTGGGCGGCGGCACACCCACCTACCTGAATGACGGTGACCTGACCCGGCTGGTGCAGGGGCTCGGCGAGATTTTTGAGCTGACGCCGGGTGACGAGGCGGAGTACAGCGTGGAGGCGGATCCCCGGGTGCTCGCGCCGGAAACGCTGGATACCTTGCGTGGGTTGGGATTTAACCGGTTGAGCATGGGGATCCAGGACTTCAACCCGGACGTGCAGCGGGCCATCAACCGGATCTGTTCCCCGCAACAGGTGCGCGCACTGACCGAGGCCGCCCGCGCGCGGGGGTTCGGCTCGATCTCCTACGACCTGATTTACGGGCTGCCCGGGCAGGATGTGGCGAGCCTGGAACGCACCATCGACACCGTGGTCGGGCTGGCGCCGGACCGCATCGCGCTGTATCACTATGCGCACCTGCCGCACCGCTTCAAGGCCCAGCGCCTGATCAGTTCGGACCTGATACCGCCGCCGCAAGACAAGATCGCCATGCAGCTCGCAGCCACGCGCCGGCTTACCGAGGCCGGCTACCTGTTCCTGGGCATGGACCACTTCGCGCGCCCGGAGGACCCGCTGGCGCGCGCCACCGCAGACGGGCGCCTGGCGCGTAATTTCCAGGGCTACACCCTGATGCCCGCGGATGCCCTGATCGGTCTCGGCGCCTCGGCGATCAGCTACAGCCGCGACGGCTACTGGCAGAACCACCACGGCCAGAAAGACTATGCCACCGCCATCGGTGCGCGCGGCGAGGCGATCTGTCGCGGCTGGCAGATGGATGGCGACGATCGCGTACGCCAGTGGGTGATCATGGAGCTGATGTGCCATCTGCGCCTCGACAAGCGCGCAGCGGAGCGGCGCCTCGGCGTGCCGTTTGAGGACTACTTTGCGCAGGATCTGGCGCGGCTGCGGCCCCTGAAGGCCGACGATCTGGTGCTGGAGACACCGGAAGACCTGGTGGTCACCGAGCGCGGGCGCTGGTTCTTGCGCAATATTGCGGCGGCGTTTGACCGTCACCTGCACGCCGGGGAGTCTGCGGTTCGTTACTCTCGTGTGCTTTGAGCCGGTGTTACGGATACAATTTCAACGGGCGCGGCGCGGTCGGGGCAATGCCCCGCATGCGGAACCGGCTGTCAGGCGCACTTTCGATCAATTCGCCGACGATTTGTCGAACTATGGAACATACAATGTCGAAACCCACAGCAGCGGTTAATTGCGGAAATTGCTCAGTCAGGAGACTGTGTCTGCCGGTGGGGTTGAGCGAAGAAGATATCCAGCGCCTGGAACAGGTCACGCGCAAGAAAAAAATTCTGAAAGCCGGGGAGTCTCTGTTCCGCGCCGGCGATCCCTTTTCCAACCTCTATGCGATCCGCTCGGGCAGTTTCAAATCCGCGGTGATCGGTGCCGACGGCGATACCCAGATCACGCATTTTGCGCTGCCGGGCGAGCTACTCGGCCTGGATGCCTACAGCAGCGGTGCGCACCCCGGTTACGCCGAGGCGCTGGAAGAAAGCAGCGTGTGCGTGCTGCCATTTACCCAGCTGGAAAACCTGGCGCAGCAGGTGCCGGCGCTGCAGAAGCAGATGTACAACATCTTTTCGGAAGAGCTGCGGCAGGATAACGACGTGCTCCTGTTGCTGGGCAAGCGCTCTGCGGAAGGCCGACTCGCGGCGCTGCTGATCAATATTTCCAGCCGTTACGCGCAGCGCGGATACTCCGCCAGTGAATTCAAGCTCTCCATGCAGCGCATGGACATCGCCAACTACCTGGGGCTGACGGCGGAAACCGTCAGCCGCCTGATGTCGCGTTTTCAAAAGCAGGGGCTAATACGCGCCGAGGGTCGGGTGGTCACTATTCTGGACCTTATTGCCCTCAGCGAGCTCGCGGGTACCCACTGCAGTTACGAAAACGATTGAGCTGTTTTCATTTATCTGTTGCTCAGCAGGCTTCGGCTACCATTACTTCAGAAAGATCCTGATAAATGGCCTTGTACAGGCGTTTGACGCCCTGGTGAAACTGGCCTCTCTGCTTTTCCAGAATTTCGTCGGCGATCTCCGCCCAGTCGCTATCCGTCAGGTACTGATCGACCAGTGGCAGTAAGAGTTCATTTTCCTTTTTCATGTGCGCGCGCTGCAGTGCAACGTACTCGCGCGCGCTATCGAACAGGTGCTGCCGCTCTACGGCGGCGTCATTGGCTACCGCATAGAACAGGCGGTTCATGTTGCGTGTGGCCATGGCAATGGCCTTGTGTTCGGCGCTGATCTTTTCCACCTCGTCGCGGATATCCACCGGCTTGCCCAGCAAGCGGTCGAATACCACATCTTCCACCGGGTGGTGCCAATGATCCGGGTACACCGAAAAGTAATCCAGGGCGTCGAGAATCATACTCAGGGTCGCGGGATCCCTGTCCTGACGGCCGAGCTCGTGTAAAAGCGTTTCAAACACATCCAGCAGTCTCTGCATGTGCTTGTGGTCATCGCACAGTTGCCGATAGATACCATGCATGGCGTGCCTCCTTGACGGGTTGTGGTGTTTGTCCACTCCATTGTTGTCTGCTGCAGGGGGATCGCCTTGATCTGGGTCAATCCGCAACCACATCGGGTGGCGTCAGCTGCTGCGGCGCGGGCAGGCCCGGGGTGCCCGGCCAGACGGCCGCAGTACCCAACTTGAACCGAGCGGGGCGCTGAATTGAATTTGTTTCATGTGCACCCTTTGCACCGCCGCCACTCCCTTGGTGTACAATGCGCCGCTTTCTGGGGCGGGCCGGTCACATTTGGGTCGGTATTTGCCCTTGTCGAGATTATGCTTGCGCGATCCGCGCCTTATCATCCGAGGGAATACCATGTTTGATAAATCCGTCACCCTAGCCTCCTACGATCCCGATGTGTGGTCCGCCATCCAGGACGAAGACCGTCGCCAGGAAGAGCACATCGAGCTGATCGCCTCAGAGAACTACACCAGCCCGCAGGTGATGGAAGCCCAGGGCACCAGCCTCACCAACAAGTACGCCGAAGGCTACCCGGGCAAGCGCTACTACGGTGGCTGCGAGTACGTCGACAAGGTAGAGGCCCTGGCGATCGAGCGCGCCAAAGAGCTGTTCGGCGCTGACTACGCCAACGTCCAGCCGCACTCCGGCTCCCAGGCCAACGCCGCGGTGTACCAGGCCCTGTGCGCGCCTGGCGATACCGTGCTGGGTATGAGCCTGGCCCACGGCGGTCACCTCACCCACGGTGCCAAGGTCAACTTTTCCGGCAAGATCTACAACGCAGTGCAGTACGGTCTGAACCCGGAAACCGGCGAAGTGGACTACGAGGAAGTCGAGCGCCTGGCGCTGGAGCACAAGCCGAAGATGATCGTGGCCGGCTTCTCCGCCTACAGCCGCATCATGGACTGGGCCAAGTTCCGCACCATCGCCGACAAGGTCGGTGCCTACCTGATGGTCGACATGGCCCACGTGGCTGGCCTGGTGGCCGCCGGTGAATACCCCTCCCCGGTGCCCCACGCGGACGTGGTGACCTCCACCACCCACAAGACCCTGCGCGGCCCGCGCGGCGGCATCATCATTGCCAAGGCCAATGAAGAGATCGAGAAGAAGCTGAACAGCGCGGTATTCCCGGGCGGCCAGGGCGGCCCGCTGATGCACGTGATCGCGGCCAAGGCGGTCTCGTTCAAGGAAGCCATGAGCCCCGAATACAAGGCCTACCAGAAGAAGGTGGTCGAGAACGCCCGCGCCATGGCCGAGACCTTCCTCGACCGCGGCATCAACATCGTCTCCGGTGGTACCGACGACCACCTGATGCTGGTGGACCTGATCGGCAAGGAATACACCGGTAAGGATGCGGACGAAGCCCTGGGCAACGCCAACATCACCGTGAACAAGAACGCGGTTCCCAACGACCCGCGCTCCCCGTTCATCACCAGTGGCTTGCGTGTGGGCACCCCGGCCATCACCACCCGCGGTTTCGGCGTGGAAGAGACCAGGCAGCTCACCCACTGGATCTGCGATGTGCTGGATGCACTGGAAAAGGGCAACGCCGATGCGACCATCGCCGAGGTGAAGTCCAAGGTGCTGGAAATCTGCGCCAAGTTCCCCGTCTATAAAGGTTGATTTGCCGGGCTGGCCTGGCGCGCGCGTGCAGTCGCGCTGGCCTGCCTCTGTGAATTACGACCCCAGAGCGACTCCCCGGAGTCGCTTTTTTTATGCCGGCTACCCGCTCCAGGGTTAGCGCCTGCCAACCCCTGAATGTGTCCACCCCGCCTTTCTGTCCGAACCGACCCCAGACGCTGAGCCATTGTCCGATCGGTCCGTGGATCAAAGTTGCATAATTTGCCCAATAATTGAATTTTTATTCGATTTTCTATCGGGTTTATGTAGAATTACGCGCTCATATAGCAAATGTGAATAAGTCGGTTTCTATTTATTTCGAAGTGCCGGTGTTCACCCTGTTGAGGGAACGCGCTTCTTTGAGCAAACCGTGGACAACAAGAAATCCATTCCACGGCCCTGCGGTTTTTGGGTCGGAATACCATCTGGCTGTAGGAGAACAACATGCGTAGCCGTAAATCCCTCTCCCCTCTTTCCGGTCTGATGCGACGCCTTGGCGCTGCACAGGAACTGTCTGACAAGACGGGAATCTCTTCCGACGAGAGCCTCGACATCATCAACGAAGGTACCCGCCACGTTGGCGCCAGTGCCTCGGAAGAGGGACGGCGTCAATTCCTCAAGCAGCTGGGTTTGGGCGCTGCTGCGCTGGGTACTGCTGGCGCCACCAGCACCTTTTCTGGCCCTGTGAAGGCGGACCCCAGTTCGGCTAGCGGGCGTGTGGCAGTTATCGGTGGCGGCATCGCCGGTGTGCGCTGTGCACACCGTTTGCAGCAATACGGTATTGCGAGCAAGGTATTTGAAGGTAATACCCGCCTGGGTGGCCGAGTAAACACCAACCGCAGTATTTTCGGCCACCCGGTAGAGCGCGGTGGTGAGCTGATCTCTACCGAGCACACCTATACCCGTAATCTCGCCAGCAACCTCGGCCTGGATGTTGAGGATGTCAATGGCAATGCGGTACCGGGTGGCAACGAGCTGTACTGGGTCAATGGCCAGAGCTACACCGAGCATCAGCTGAACAGCGAGTGGCGCGACGTATACCAGATCTTCAAGCGTGCACAGCAGGAGGCGCCCTGGGTACCGACCTACGACAGCCACAACGAGATGCATCGCGCACTGGATCAAATTGACGTGAACACCTGGCTGGATCACGTGGGTATTGGTGCGAATTCAAGCATGGGGCAGGTGTTCCAGGCGGATATCGTCGCCGAGTACGGTATCCAGCCGGAGGAAACCACCGCGCTGAACCTGATTTACCTGCTGGCCTGGAACCCGATTAATACGGCATTACCCCTGGCGGGTACCGACGAGCGTTTCCGCATCGCTGGCGGTAACGACCAGCTGGTAACGCGCATGGTGGAAGAGCTGCCGGAAGGCACTATCGAGACCGCGCGCAAGCTGGTTGCCATCCAGGGCGATCTCAACGGCCCGTACAACCTGGTGTTTGACGACGGTCATGAGTACGGCTGTGATCGCCTTGTTCTGGCGATCCCTTTCTCTACCCTGAAAGATGTCGACATCGATTCCCGTATTTACAACGGTTTCCGCGCCGAGAAACGCATGGCCATTGAACGCATGGCGTTTGGCTCCAACGGTAAAATGGCGCTGCACTGCGCCTCGCGCCCGTGGACCCAGCCGCAGGTGGTGAACGGTGAACTGTTTACCCCGAACGGTGTGACCTATGTTGGTCGCCCGGAGTTGTTTGATACCTGGGATTCCACCTCGGTAACTGGCAGCACAGACGGCATCCTGGTGAATTTCTTCGGGGGCACCTATGGCAAGGAGATCGGTAATGACCAGCCGTTTGCCGCGCCGTCGCAGAAGGATCTGAATCATTTCTTCGGCATTGTCGACAATGTATTCCCGGGCACGGCCAATGCCTTTACCGGCACGGCAATGATGTCCAAGTGGGCCGCCAATCCCTGGTCCAAAGGTTCCTATTCCACGCAGACTTTCGGCGATTACACCGAATGGTGGGGGGCGGCCGGCCTGCGCGAAGGCAATATCCACTTCTGTGGTGAGCACACCGCGCTGGAAATGTTCGGTTACATTGACGGTGCCATCAGTACGGCGGAGCGGGCAGCGAAAGAAATTCGCCAGGGCTGATCGCGTTCGGCGGAGCTGGCCCCTCAGTGGGCCGGCTTTGCCCGTATGCCGATCGTTCTCCGTCGCGCTATACCGTAACAACCACGGGCTATGAAACTGCGCCCAGATTCTGCTTAATACGCGCCCACGAAAATCGGGTTTCGCTCCGGGTTTGCTTTATTTTTATTGCGGGCCTGAAAATTGCAGACGATTTTCGTAGCACCAGGGATGCGTTGCTCATCAATGGCTTGCACGAGCGGGCCGGCACTTTCGAGTCCAAGTGGTTTCAGGAATCGATGCTTTCAGTAAGGGCGGGATTGCCCCGAGAAAGCACAGAAACACCGTGCAGCCATGCTGTAGATCGAGAGTAGAACATGCGCCCAATATCCAATGTGTTGGTCATCCTGACCACAATTTTTGCACTACACGCCAATGCTCAGACCAAAGAGCTGCACTTCGCCAACTGGTCTGAATCCATCGCTGAAAGCACTATCGCTGACTTCGAAGCCGCTACCGGTATCAAGGTGCACTATTTTGAATTCGACGATATCGAAGAGCTGGAACAGGTGTGGCTGAAAGAGAGCCGCCGTTTCGATGTCATCGTTCCCGGCTCGGACAATATTCCCAAATATATTGCCGCCGGTCAGCTGCAGAAGCTCGATCGCGACCGTATTGACAACTGGTCTCAGAACGACCCTGAATTCATGCAGCGGCTGGCCCGTTTTGATCCGGGTAATGACTATGCGATCCCCTACCTGTGGGGCACGGTGGGCATCGGCTACAACGTCCAGGCGGTAGAGGAAGCCTTTGGCGGTTATCTGCCGGAAGACAGCTGGGACTTATTGTTTGACCCCATCTATCTGGGCAAGCTCGATCACTGCAATGCCACGCTGATGCGTTCCCCCGAGGAAATCTTCGACGTTGCGCTCAAATATCTGGGGAAAGACCCCAACTCCATGAGCATTGCCCACCAGTACATGGTGGCCAACCTCCTGTCCAGGGTACGCCTGCACATCACCGATTTCGACTCCGGTGAGTACGTGGAAGACCTGGCCAGCGGCAAACGCTGTATCGCCCACGCCTGGAGCGGTGACGTGCTGGTGGCCCAGCAGATGGCCAAGGAAGCGGGCAGGGACTTTGATATTCGCTACGTGATGCCGAAAGAGGGCTTCCCGCTGTGGATCGATGTTGTCTCCATACCGAGCAACGCCCAGAACATCGATGCCGCCTACCAGTTTCTCAATTACCTGATGCAACCCGCCGTCATCGCCCAGATCAGCAATGAAACCCAGTACGCCAACGCCAATATGGCCGCCCAGGATCTCGTAGATCCCGAGCTGCTCAACAATCCGGCCGTATACCCCGGCCCGGAGGAGCTGGAACGCACCTGGATCCCCGCCGCGACCAAGCCCCGCGTGCTCGCCATGCGCCACAAGCTGTGGCAGCGGATTATTGAGCGGGAAGATATCTGACGCCTGTCTGCCATTCAGGTTGCTGCCGCTGAAGTGCTAGAATCGCAGCGTTGCAGAAAAGGGCGATTCGATGAACAAGAAACAGGTAGAAGAAATTCTGAACCGGGCCGACGAGCGCTGTCGCGCCAACGGCGTGCGCTTTACCGATAAGCGACAGAATATCTTGCGAGCCCTGTTAAAATCGCCGGTTCCATTGTCGGCCTATGAGATTGCCGATACCTATCGGGAAGCCACTGGTGAGACAATACAGGCCATGTCTGTCTATCGCATGCTGGATTTTCTGGTGGAAAACAGCCTGGTGCACAAGCTTGCCTCTGCCAACAAGTTTGTCGCCTGCTCCCATATCGCCTGCGACCACGACCACCAAACCCCTCAGTTCCTGATCTGTGAGCGCTGCGGTGCAGTTAAAGAGATCGGTGTCAAGGGAGATGTGATCAGGTCTCTACAGAAGGGTGTCTCCAGTGCTGGATGGCAATTGTTGAGTCCGGCGTTGGAATTGCCCTGTTTGTGTGATCGTTGCGCCACATAAAGAGCGGTGTTTGCGTTTAAGCGCTTTCCCGAATCAATTGATATGTTGTAACATTGCCTGATAGTTTATGGGTGCCCTCGTGGCGCTTTTTTTGAGGGATTATAATGTTACGTTACAACGTATGCTTTGGGCTTGGGGTGTCCTTGGCCGGCGCAATCTCGCTGGCTTCGGGGTCTGTGTTGGCAGAAGTGGAAGAGGTCGAGGTGACGGCCAATCGGTCTGCGGAATCCCGCGATGCCCTGCCGGTTTCCGTAGGGGTAATCGGGCGCGATGAAATCGAAGAGCGTCACCCCAACAACCTGCGCGACCTGCTGCGCTACCAGCCCGGAGTGGAAGTGGAAAGCAGTGGTGGGCGCTTCGGTGAAGCGGGTATCAGCATTCGCGGTATTGGCGGCAACCGGGTTGCCATTGTGCAGGATGGCGTGCGCCTGCCGTCGGGCTTTGGCTCCGCTGGCGTTGACCAGGGACGCGGCAGTTTCAGCCCGACCCAGCTTGAGCGGGTGGAAATTCTCAAAGGACCGGCCTCGGCACTGTACGGCAGCGACGCCCTCGGTGGAGTGCTTATTCTGAACACCCTGGATCTGGAGCGGATACTGGCCGATCGGGAAACCGCGTTCAGCGGCCGTGTGGGCTACGACAGTGTCGATGAGCGAGCCCTGGCGGAAGTGTCCGCAGCCGGTGCAGTCGCCGGCGGTCTCGGTCTGCTTAATATCCAGCAGCAACAATTTCGCGAGCGGGATATCAACAGCGATTTCTCTCCCAACTCGCAATCCGGTGAGCAGCAGAGTCTGCTGGGCAAGTGGCAGCGCGGCACCAGTGTCGATGGCCGCTGGACCTTGCTGGCCAACTACTGGGAGCAGCAGGTGGACAGCGAGCTGCTCACCAATCTGGGTCCGATCAGCGGTCCGCCGGGGCAGGCAATCACCGCGGCAGAGGCGGACGACAACAGTCGCCGCTGGCACCTGGGTGTGCAGCGCGACAGTGAGGGCACTCTGGGATTGGATCGCCTGCATTGGCAGCTCGACTACCAGCGCAGCGGGTTTGTTCAGCATGAACTCGAGCGCCAGCAAAACCCGGGCTCGGCCTTCCCGCCGATTCCGGAATCCAGCCTGCTGAATATCGAACACGAACGTTTCGAGCAGGAACAGCTGAGCTTCGGCCTGCTGGGTGAGACCGTGTTTGGGAATCACGACCTGGTATTCGGCCTGGATACCTTCGCCAAGGATCTCACCCGTCCGCTCACTTCTCTCCAGCGCAACGAACTGACCGGAGACGAGACCAACACCGTCAGCGGTTTCGACTATCCCGGAAAATCTGTACCGGATACGAGTTTGTTCCAGCACGGCGTATTCATACAGGACCGCTACGCCCTGGGCGAGCGGGTCCAGCTGACCGCCGGCCTGCGCTATGACTACTTCAAGAGCAATCCGCAGGCAGACGCGGCCTACGACAACCTGAATCCCTCCGGTTCTCCGGTAGAGAGCTATTCCGATGGCGAGCTTTCGCCGCAGTTCGGGTTTACCGTACAAGCGCTGGAGGCGGTACAGTTTTACGGCAATGTCACCAGTGGATTCCGCGCGCCGCCGGTGGAGAGCCAGTACATCAGCCGCGCCATCCTGATTCCGGTACCCGGTGTGCCCCACGAGGTGGTGCCGAACAACGAGTTGGGTTCGGAAACCAGTCAGGGCTACGAACTGGGTACGCGTCTGCGCGCTGGCAACTGGAAGCTCGATCTGGCCGCTTTCCACACTGATTACGACGACTTTATCGACAGCCGCACCATCGGCTATCGCAATCAGCCGCCGGTATTTACGGGCCCAACCTCTATCCGTCAGATCCAGTATCAGAATGTGGACCGGGTCACCATTGACGGCTGGGAGTTGAGCGGCAGCTGGCAATTTCTGGAGCCGACCGCGGGTCAGTGGCAGGGGCGCCTGTTGTTTTCCGCGAGCAGCCTGGATGGGGAAAACCACGAAACCGGTCTGGGGCTGAACAGTATCGGGCCGGACAAACTGGTACTGGGTTCCGAGCTTGCCAGCAACGACGGTGAGCTGAGCTTTGCCTGGTACTTGCGCGCCGCGCGTGCCGCCACTGGTGCCGAACCCCTGAGTCAGCACGGTGTGGCAGTGCCTGCGTTCGAACCACCCGGTTACGGCGTGCAGGACGTGCGGGTTTCCTGGCAGGTAGCACCACGCCTGCGTCTGGATACCGAAGTGCGCAACCTGACCGACAAGCGTTACTGGGCTGCTGATGCCAAGGGCTCCGCCGCTACCGGTAATCTGGATGCCAGCGTCGCCCCGGGCCGCGCCGCGGCGTTGCATCTTACCTATCAGATCTGATGGGTAACCTGAAAGGGTAGGTCTGGTTGGCAGATCGAGTGATCCAGGCGAACAGTTACATAACTTTCCGTATGGACCGCTGGCCTTTGTCTAACTGAGTTCAATTCAATTTATTTACAGACAGGAGCGGCCCGCACCGGCGAGCCCACAATCTGGCTATGGGTTTTATTTCTTCTCGCGCTCGTCTCTGGGGATTCATCGCAGGTGTGCTTGCCGCTGCGTTGTTGACCTGGTTATACAGCAGCAAAATCAGCACGACCCGCGTCGCACTGATCAATTACCAGGGGTTCCAGGCGGCCAAATTTATTGATGCTGTGGGCGATTCCCGGGTGTCTGTGGAGGTTCTGCCTCTGTCTGAACTGAATAAGGCTGGGGCCTTCGATGTCGCGCTGATTTTCGGTCGTGGGCTGAGCCTGGACGCGGAGCAGATTGCCGGGCTCAAGCGCGCGGGAGAAAGCGGCACCGCGCTGTATGTAGAAGCGGCCGGCGACCCCCGTCAGGATCTCACTAACCTTTCCAGTGCCGATGCGGGTGAGGTGGCCCGCTACCTTGCCAATGGCGGGATGATCAATTATCGCAATCTGCTGCGCTACCTGCGCGCAGAAGTCGATGGAAAAGCCTTTGTCGCAACACCCGCGCAAGAACCACTGGGTATTGACAGCGATGTACTGTTTCACCTGGATGAATCCCAGGTGTTTTCATCGGTGGAGGCCTTTTCAAACTATTACACTGGTCTGCCGGGGTATCCCGGTGACGGCAAGAAGATTGCGCTGCTGACCTCGGTGCCGGGACCATTCAACGCGAACCGCGACCACCTCAACGGGTTGATTTCCACTCTCGAAGCCCGCGGCTGGCGAGTGTACCCCATAGCCAGCCGAATGCGCCGCCTGCAACTGTTGCAGGAAATTGCCCCGGACCTGGTGCTGATGATGCCCCACGGGCGCTTGCACCTGGGGAATCAGGAAGAAGCCATTGACTGGCTGAAACAGGCCAATATTCCGCTGCTGGCGCCACTCAGTGTGTTCGACGAGCACAGCGTCTGGAAGAGGGATCCCCAGGGGTTCAGTGGCCCGCTGCTGACCATGAATGTGATGTTGCCGGAACTGGACGGCGCCACCACGCCTTACGTGATCAATGCGCTGTTTGAAAACGAGCGCGGCCTCAAGGTGTTTGACAGCATTCCCGAGCGCACGGAGCAGTTTGCGGATTTGATTCAGCGTATCTTTCACCTGCGGGATGCGCGCAACCGGGATAAAAAAGTCGGTATCGTGTATTTCCGCGGTCCCGGTGAAAACGCGCTGGTGGCCGGCGGCATGGAAGTCGCCCCCAGCCTGTACAACACCCTGCGTGGGCTGCGCGATGCCGGCTACGATGTCACCGGTCTGCCCGCTACCTTCGCCGCTTTCAAGCAGCAGCTGGATCTGCAGGGAAGGGTAATGACCCCTTACGCCCAGGGACTGCTGGACGAGTTTATGCAGCAGGGGAACCCGGTACGCCTGGCACCCGCGCAATACACCGAGTGGTGCCGAGCACTACCTGCGCAGCGCTGTGCGTTCATGGAGCAGCGCTACGGTCCGGCGCCGGGCAACTTTATGCTCGACCGGGAGGGCAATCTGGCGGTGGCGCGGCTGCAATACGGCAACGTGGTGGTGCTGCCACAACCTCTGCCAGGAATTGGTGAGGACACTTTCAAGCTGGTGCATGGCACCGATGCCGCGCCACCCCACAGCTATGCCGCTCCCTACCTGTGGCTGCGCCACGGCTTTGGTGCTGATGCGGTAGTGCACTTTGGCACCCATGGCAGTCTCGAATTTACCCCAAGCAAACAGGTGGCCCTGTCCGCATCGGATTGGGCCGATGCGTTGCTCGGTGGCCTGCCACATTTTTACGTGTACACCATGTCCAATGTGGGCGAGGGCATCATCGCCAAACGGCGCAGCTATGCCACCCTGATCAATCACCTCACGCCGCCGTTTACTGCCTCCGGCCTCTACAGCGAACTGCGAACTCTTAATGAGTTGCTGCAGGACTACGCAGGTTCCGATGGCGCGGTGCGCTCCGCCACCCGCGCGCAGATTATTGCCTTGGTGGAATCCATCGAGTTGCACAAAGATCTGTCCATCGACGATGAAACACTGCGCACGGAAGCGAGCTGGGATCTGAACGTGGCCGAGCCGGTTGCCCGCTGGGTGGAAACCATTGCCCGCGAGCGCATCACCGATGGGCTTTATGCCCTCGGGCACGCATATGCTGCCGACAGCGCCCGCGACACGGTGGTGCAGATGGCCGTGGAAAAACTCGCACGCCAGCAGGTGCGTATCGCAGAGTTGAGCGGTGACAGTGATAGTGCATTCCTCGAACAAGCTCGCGCAGCCGCCGCAGACTGGGTGACCCGGCGACTGGATGGAGAAAGTGTGGAAACACTTACCGCCGCGTTGCCACAGAACCGGCACACGCTCGATCGCGCGCTCAGCGCGGAGCTGGACCGCGAATCCAAACTCGCCGATGCGGTCGAAGGGCTGCGAGTGCTGCTGGCACAGATCGGCGATTACCAGCGCTGGTTGCTTGACGGTGCGGAACTTGAACAGCAGGCACTGCGCAACGCGCTGGCCGGTGGTTATATCGAACCCGCGAGCGGGGGCGACCCTATTCTGAATCCATCGGCCCTGCCCACCGGGCGCAATATGACCGCGATCGATGCGGAAAAAACACCCACAGTCGCGGCATGGCAAGTGGGCCAACAACTGGCGGAAAACCTGTTGCAGCGCTATCAGAGCGAGCACGGTGTCCACCCGAAAAAAGTCAGCTTTACCCTGTGGCCCAGCAGTTTTATCCACAGCCAGGGGGCAACCGTTGCGCAGATCCTGTATCTGCTGGGCGTCGAGCCGGTGCGGGATCCGTTTGGTCGGGTGCAGTCGCTGCAACTGATGGATGTGGAACAGCTGGGCCGGCCGCGGGTGGATGTACTGGTGCAGACCGCCGGCCAGTTCCGCGATCTCGCCGCTTCCCGCCTGGCACTGATCGAGCGCGCGGTGGCACTAGCCGCAGCGGCGGATGACGCAGGGGATAACTATGTCAGCGACGGCGCCCAGGCCGCCGAGCGCTACCTGCTGGACAAGGGCGTGTCCCCCTTGCGCGCGCGCCAGCTTTCCACCGTGCGCAGCTTTGGCGGCCTCAATGGCACCTATGGCACCGGTATTATGGGCATGGTAGAAGACGCGCGCGCCTGGGGCGACAACGACGCCCTGGCACAGCAGTACCTGGTGAATATGGGAGCTCACTACGGCGAAAGCGATACCTGGGGGGAGTACACGGAACATCTGTTTGCCGCTGCATTGCAGAACACCGATGTGGTGGTGCAGCCGCGCAGTAGCAATACCTGGGGCGCGCTCAGTCTCGACCATGTGTATGAGTTTATGGGCGGGCTCAGCGGTGCGGCCAGAGCGGTGACCGGCAAAACGCCGGATGGTTATTTCAATGACTTCCGCCAGCCCGGCGCGGCCCGGGTGACCTCCTTGCAGGAAACCCTGTGGATGGAGGCGCGCACCACCCTGCTGAATCCGAAATACATCGCCGGACTGACCGACGGCGGCGCCAGCAGTGCAGAAACCCTGGCAGAAACTCTACGCAACACCTTCGGTTGGGAGGCACTGAATTCCGGCACCATCGAACCGCGCTTGTGGCGGGACCTGTTCGAGGTCTACGTGTCGGATAAACACGGCCTCGCATTGCAGGATTTTTTTGCCCGGGAAAACCCCTATGCCTTGCAGGAAATGACCGGTGTCATGCTGGAGAGTGCGCGGCGTGACTTCTGGCAGCCGACGGAAGCGCAGTTGACCGCACTCGCTGAGTTGCACGGGCAGTTTGTCGCCGACCACAAAGCTGGCTGCGGGCCCTACACCTGCGGTAACCCGGAGCTGCAGGCGTTTATCGAGCAGGCGCTGGACGATGACGCTCGTGCGGCCTATTCCGAGCGGCTGGTGCAGGCTACCGGCGCAACCGCCGAGCAGGTGGTGTTGCGACTGAAGGACACGGGCAACAGCAAAAGCGAATCTCAAAAAACGCTCGCGCAAAACCAGCGCGCCGCAGTGGACTCTGAAAATGCGCCCACCAAGCAATCGCCAGCCAGACCGGAAAATGCCCAGCAGGCGAACCCGACTGCAACGGGCGCCTGGCCGAAGCTCGAGTGGCTGGTGCTGATTGGATTGGTGATCACCGTGACCGCGGTGATTCTGTGGAGGCGCCGCCGTGCTCGGGTTTGAACCCTGGCTCGCACTGGCACTGACCACTGCGCTCGCCCAGTGGGTTCTGGCCCTGCGCGGTCAGCCCTACAGCTGGGTGGTACTGTTGCTGGTACCCGCTGTGCTTTGGGTGAGCTTTTCGCAGCTGATTGCGGCCAGTCTGAACACCCTGTTGGGGCAATTGGCCAGCATTGAGCCCCTGATCGCGGTGTTGCTAAGTGTGGAGGCGGTGCTGCTGTGGCGCCTGCGCAGGCCGTGGATTCTGCTTTCTCCGGGCCCCTTTGCCGCCCTTTTACTGGCGCAATTGCTGGTGCTGCAGAAGGGCTGGTTGCTGCTGGAATTTGCCACCAGCGTAGCGGTGACTGGCGGCCTGATCCTGTTGCTGATGGTGGCGATGATTTATGTCATGCCGCGGCGTTCTGCGCACTTTGCCGTGCAGATGCTGATGTGGCTGCAAATTCTGCTCGGTTGGCTCGCCGCCAGCGACTGGCCGCGGGCGGAATCCACCCTGATGGGCACAGACTGGGGGGCACTGGTTGCGGCCCTTGGAATGCTCGCAATACCGCTGGTGCTCGGCCTGCTCGCCAGCCTGTTACCCCCGAACCGTGAGATGAAAATTTTCCGAAGAGGTAGATGTTGATGAACCTGTTAACCGATGGGCTTTACCTGATCAGTACCGGTCTGCTCGTGCCCTGTATCGTCGCCCTGCTGCTGTGTCTCGGGCAGGGGTTGTTTGATGGCGGGCGTATGGTGGCGACCCTGCGCGGGGGAGGTGTGAGCCCCGCCGCGCTGGCGGACTGGTTCCATGCTGCCGCACAGAGCGCCGGCGCCTTGCCGGAGGGGTTCCACGGGCTGCGCTGTCGCGCCGTGGCGGAGGCGCTGATCGCGGCGGAATCGCCGGCCCGGGCGCAATACCTGTTGGCGAATTACGAGATCACCGCGGACCGCAAACTCGCCCGCTTCGGGCGCCTCGCCAAGCTGGGCCCGGTGCTTGGCCTGATCGGTACCCTGATTCCCATGGGCCCCGCACTTCAGGGGCTGGCTTCCGGCGATCTTGTGCAGCTGTCTACGCAAATGCAGGTGGCATTCACCACCACGGTAGTGGGGCTCTTGGTGGGCGTGATCGGCTTTCTCCTGTATCAGCAGGAGCGGCGGCTGGTCTTCGCGGAGATATCGGCACTGGAATTTATCCAGCGAGTGAAGTTCGAGGGGGCGCAACATGCATAGACCCGGTGCGCGTCGGCGTTTACTGGATGGCGCCGATGATCTCGACCCTATGGCCAGTGTCGGCAACCTGTTCGATGTGGCCATGGTCTTTTCCGTCGCCCTGATGGTCGCTCTGGTGAGCTATCTGGATATCGCCGACCTGCTGTTCGCTGACAACTTCACCATGGTGAAGAACCCAGGCAAGGAGAATATGGAAATCGTCACCAAGGAAAACGGCAAGATACTGCACTACCAGGCACAGCCGTCACAGGAGAAAAGCGCGGCATCGGGCAAGCGGGTGGGGGTGGCCTATCAAATGCCCAATGGTGAGATCGTCTATCTGCCCGATTGATTGCCCACTTGATTGCTCTTTTTGTGTAAGAGGTACCTGTTCGTGAACAGTCTGTTTTTTCATCAGCTTTGGGATCGGTTCTCCATTGGTATTTCGCTGCTTTGCGTTGTCCACTGCCTTGGGGTGCCGTTAGTGCTGAGTGTTTATCCCGCGGCGCTGGCGACATCCCTTTTGAGCGAGGAATTTCATCAAATGTTGCTGTGGCTGGTGCTGCCCTCCAGCGCGGTAGCGGTGCAGTTTGGCTGTTGGCGACACAGGGACTGGCTGGTTCTCGCAGGTGCTGTTGCCGGCCTCTCCGTGCTGGTTGTGGCCGCCGGCCTCGAGGGTCAACTGCTGAGCGGCGTCGGGGAGACACTGGTGACACTGCTTGGTAGCGCGCTGCTGGTAGCCTCCCACCTGCGGAACTTCAGCCTGTGCCGGCACTGCGACTGCTCTCACCAGGTCGGTTCACTTGAAGATGGAAAGAGACTGGTGTCGAGGGGGAGCGCGGGCGCGGGGGACTTCTGTGGTAAACTCCGCGCATTTTCCAAACGGGCCCAATCCCCATGCACTGTCCCTTCTGCAGCGCAGACGAAACCAAAGTCGTAGATTCCCGCCTGGTGGCCGATGGCGACCAGGTGCGGCGCCGCCGTGAGTGCCTGCAGTGTCACGAGCGCTTTACCACCTTCGAGACCGCCGAGCTGGTACTGCCCCGTGTCGTCAAACAGAACGGCCACCGCGAACCCTTCAATGAAGACAAGCTGCGCGCCGGTATCCAGCGCGCGGTGGAGAAGCGCCCGGTCAGCACCGAACGGGTGGAAGCGGCCGTGGCGCAGATCAAACACGCCCTGCAGGCCACTGGCGAGCGCGAGCTCCCCGCCATGCATATCGGCGAGCTGGTGATGGAGCAGCTGCGCGAACTGGACCAGGTCGCCTTCGTGCGCTTTGCCTCGGTATACCGCCGTTTCGAGGACGTCAGCGACTTCAGCGACGAGATCGAGCGCCTGAATACCCCCCGCAAAGGCAAGCTAGAGGAGGGCAACTAGTGGCCCTCACCCCGCGAGAACTAATGGCCCGCGCCATTCAGCTGGCCGAGCGCGGCCTCTACACCACCATGCCCAACCCCCGGGTTGGCTGCGTGATCGCCGATGCCGACGGCAATATCGTCGGCGAGGGCTGGCACCGGCGGGCCGGGGAAGGGCATGCTGAAGTGGAGGCCCTGAAAGATGCGGGCACCGAGGCAAGGGGCAAGATCGCCTATGTCACCCTGGAACCCTGCAGTCACAGCGGCAAGACCGGCCCCTGCGCCGATGCTCTGATCGCCGCCGGCGTGGCCAGGGTCGTGTACGGCATGGAGGACCCGAACCCCAGCGTCCGCGGGAATGGGTTACAGAAACTGCGCGATGCGGGCATTGAAGTGGAAGGCCCCTTGCTGGAAGAATCCTGCCGGGCGCTGAATCCCGGGTTTATCAAGCGTATGACCCTCGGCCTGCCGCTGGTGCGGACCAAATCCGCCATGAGCATCGATGGCCGCACCGCCATGGCCAGTGGCGAATCCAAGTGGGTCACCGGCCCCGCCGCCCGTGCCGATGTGCAGAACCTGCGCGCGCGCAGCTGCGCCATCGTCACCGGCGTCGACTCGGTGCGCCACGACAACCCGAACATGAATGTGCGCCCGGACGAGATGGCGCTGCCCGCCGAGGAGGCCGCCGCCGCGGCGGAAAAGCAGCCCCTGCGCGTGGTTGTCGACAGCAGGCTGCGCACCCCTGCAAAGGCCTTTATTTTGCAGGGCGACGCCCCCACATTGGTGGTCACTACCGAAGCGGCAGACAGCGAGCGCCGCGCGCGGCTGGAAAAGGCCGGCGCCGAGGTGCTGGTACTGCCGGCGGACAAAGACGGTCGCGTGCACCTGGGCGAACTGCTGCAAGAACTTGCCCGCCGCGAGTGCAACGAGGTGCTGGTGGAGAGCGGCGCGACCCTCTCCGGTGCCTTTATGTACCAGGGCCATGTGGACGAGATCATCGTCTACGTGGCGCCCAAGATTCTCGGCTCCAGCGCCAGACCGCTGTTCGAGCTGCCGATTGAGCGCATGGGATCCATGTTGCCCATCACCATTACCGACATGCGCGCGGTCGGCCATGACTGGCGCATTACCGCCACGACTGACATAGAACGATAGCGTTCACTGAGAGGTCATCGAGTTGTTTACCGGAATTATTGAAGCTGTCGGGGAGATTACCGCGCTGCAGCCCAAAGGCGGCGACCTGCGGCTGCGAGTAAAAACCGGCAAACTGGACCTGTCCGACGTCAAACTGGGCGACAGCATCGCCACCAACGGCGTGTGCCTTACCGTGGTGGACCTGCCCGGTGACGGCTACTGGGCCGATGTCTCCGCCGAGACCCTCGCCGTGGCCACCCTGAAAGACTGGAAACTGGGCGACAGGGTCAACCTGGAGAAGGCCCTGACCCCGCAGACCCGCCTTGGCGGGCATATGGTCAGCGGCCATGTGGACGGCATCGGCGAAGTGGTATGGCGCAAGCCCACCGCCCGCGCCGAACAATTCCGCCTGCGCGCCCCGGACGAGCTGGCCAAATACATCGCCCATAAAGGCTCCATCACCGTGGATGGCACCAGCCTCACGGTCAATGCCGTGGACGGTGCCGAGTTCGAGCTCACCATCGTGCCCCACACCATCGCCGAGACCGTGATCGGTGGCTACCAGGCCGGCACCAGAGTCAACCTGGAAGTGGATCTGATAGCGCGCTACCTGGAGCGGCTACTCTTGGGGGATGCCGCGGCAGAGCCGAAGAGCGAAGGGCTGACCATGGAATTCCTCGCCCAGCACGGCTTCTACAAGGCCTAATCGAGAGGGCCTGAAGGCTCCTACAACATTATTGAGAGAGTTATGGAACTGAATAGCGTTGAAGAACTGATCGACGATATCCGTCAGGGCAAAATGGTGATCCTGATGGACGATGAAGATCGCGAGAACGAAGGCGACCTCGTCATTGCCGCCGAACAGGTGCGCCCGGAAGACATCAACTTCATGGCCACCCACGCCCGCGGCCTGATCTGCCTGACACTGACCGGCGACCGCTGCGAACAGCTCGACCTGCCGCTCATGTCCCGCGACAACGGCGCTCAGTTCAGCACCAACTTCACCGTCTCCATCGAAGCCGCCGAAGGCGTCACCACCGGCATCTCCGCCGCCGACCGCGCGCGCACCATTCGCGCCGCCGTCGCCCGCAACGCCAAACCGTCCGACATCGTCCAGCCCGGCCACATCTTCCCGATCAAGGCCCAACCGGGTGGCGTACTGAGCCGCGCCGGCCACACCGAAGCCGGCTGCGACCTCGCGCGCCTCGCCGGCTTCGAGCCCGCCGCCGCCATCGTCGAAATCATGAACGAAGACGGCACCATGGCCCGCCGCCCGGACCTGGAAAAATTCGCCCAGCAGCACAACCTCAAGATCGGCACCATCGCCGACCTCATCAACTACCGTGCCCTGAACGAAAAAACCGTCGAGTGCGTCAACCAGCGCAAGGTGCACACCGAATTCGGCGAATTCAAACTCCGCACCTACCTCGACAAAGCCCGTCGCGAACGCCACTTCGCCTTCAGCCTCGGCGACTTCCACCCGGAAGAGCCCACCCTGGTGCGTGTGCACGTGGCGAGCACCCTGCGCGACGTATTTTCCCTGCGCCGCGGCGACGAAAAATACGAACCCTGGACCTTCCGCAACGCCCTGAAAAAAGTCGCCGCAGAGGGCAAAGGTGTAGTCGTGGTCATCTGCCACAACGAAACCACCGATGAAATCGAAGAGAGCATCGACTGGCTGATCAGCGGCAAGCAGCAGCGCCCGAGCCAGGACCTGGTGTACAAACAGGTGGGTACCGGCTCACAGATCTTGCGCGACCTGAAAGTGCGCAAGATGCGTTTGATGAGCGCACCGTTCAGATTCAGCGCCATCTCCGGTTTCGATCTGGAAGTGGAAGAGTATTTAAACGCGGAAGAGATTTAAAAGAGCGAGTATTGGTGGGCTTTACCACCGATATGTGAATCGAAGGCGGAGTGCCGGGGATACGTTTTCAGGAGCGTCGCAAACAGGATGTTTGCGCCGCAGCGCCCAGGGATGGGTTTACAGCGGTCCTGAAAACGTATCCCCGGTGCTCCGCCGCCACCATACCCGGGCCGAAGTGATGTCGGGGCCCGAAGTGGAAACCAGAAAACGGAAAAAAGAGCATGAGCAATATCAAAGTAATCGAAGGGGATTTCGTAGGCAGCACCGGGAAATACGCGCTGCTGGTTAGCCGCTGGAACAGCTTCGTAGTGGAAAGCCTCAAAGACGGCGCCCTCGACACCCTGCGTCGCAAAGGCATCAAAGACGAAGACATCACCATTTACTACGCACCGGGCGCCTTCGAATTCCCGCTCGCCGCGCAGAAAATTGCCGAAACCAAAAAGTTCGACGCCGTCATCGCCCTCGGCGCCGTCATCCGCGGTGGCACCCCGCATTTCGAATACGTCGCCGGCGAATGCACCAAAGGCCTCGCCCAGGTCTCCATGAACACCGGTATCCCTGTGACCTTTGGCGTCCTCACCGTAGACTCCATCGAACAGGCCATTGAACGCTCCGGCACCAAAGCCGGTAACAAAGGCTGTGAAGCCGCCGAAACCGCCCTCGAAATGGTCTCCCTGATCGGCAAAATCTGAATCGAGAAACGACTGAAATGACCGTAACCGCATCCGCCCGCCGCAAAGCCCGCCACTACGCCATGCAGGCGCTGTACCAGTGGCAAATGACCGGGGCCAACCTCAACGCCATCGAAGCCGAGTTTCATGCCGACAACGACATGAGCAAAACCGACGTGGCCTACTTTCGCGAACTGCTCCACGGCGTCACCAAAAATCTCGATGACATCGAAGGCAGCTACAGCGAATACCTCGATCGCAACGTAGAAGAGCTGGATCCGGTATCCCGCGCCCTGCTGCGCATGTCCACCTTCGAGATGAAAAACCGTATCGACGTACCCTACAAAGTCGTCATCAACGAAGCCGTCGCCCTCGCCAAAAAATTCGGTCCCACCGACGCCTTCAAATTTATCAACGGCATCCTCGACAAAGTTGCAGCCAAAGAGCGCAGCGTCGAAGTAAAGGCCGACAAAGGCTGATTGCCGATCATGGCCGGGCCCGGTGAATTTGAACTGATACGGGAGTATTTCTCCTCCCGCTTTCAGGCCGGAGCCCGCCCGGGCGATTCCGCGGATGGTGTGGTGCTCGGTATCGGCGACGACTGCGCGCTGCTCCGTGCCCCCGCCGGCAAACTGCTCGCCACCAGCGTCGATACCCTGGTGGCCGGCGTGCACTTCCCCGCCAATGCCGACCCCTACCGAATTGCCAGCCGCGCCCTGCGGGTCAACCTCTCCGACCTCGCCGGCATGAATGCCGAGCCCCTTTGGTTTACCCTCGCGCTCACCCTGCCCGAGAGCAGTGCCGAGTGGCTGGAGCCCTTTGCGCGCGGGCTCGCGGATACCGCGCGGTTGTATGGCATCACCCTGGTCGGCGGCGATACCACCAAAGGGCCACTGTCGATCACCGTGCAGGTCACCGGTGCTTGCGAGCAACCGCTGCGGCGCGATGGCGCCAGCGCCGGCGATATTGTGTTTGTCTCCAACCAGCTGGGCGCGGCCACCGCCGCGCTGCCGATAGTCCTCGACGAATGCAGTCCCAGCGAGACAGAGCAGCAACAGGCCGACGCCGCCTACTATTTTCCCGAGCCGCAACTGGAACTGGCCCGCGCCATCGGCCCCTACGCCAGTGCCGCGCTGGATATTTCCGACGGGCTGCTGGCGGACCTCGGCCATATCTGCGAGGCGAGCGGGCTCGGTGCGGAGCTCCACCTGGACAATGTTCCGGTCGCGGCACTGGCGCAGTCCATGAACAGCGAGACAGCGCTGGAAACCGCGTTGACCGGCGGTGACGACTACCAGCTGTGTTTCACGGTGCCGCCAAAACACCGGGATGCACTGGATCAATTACAACTGCCCATCACCGCTGTCGGTCAGCTGTGCTGCGAGCCGGGTATCCGCTGCCAGTTGCGCGGCAAACCCTGGCAGCCCCGCGGCAACGGCTACCGGCACTTCTGAGGGCAGAAAGAATAATTATGGCTAAAGCAAACACCCCGACCTTTTCCGAACTGCTGCGAAGCCCGGTACTGTTTCTCGCCTTCGGTTTTGGCTCCGGCCTCGCCCGCAAGGCGCCGGGGACCTTCGGCACCGCAGCTGCGATACCGCTGTGGTACGGCCTGCAGTTCCTGTCTCCGATCGCCTATATGGCGGTGATCGTGGCGACTTTTATCCTTGGCTGTTACCTGTGCGGTGCGGCCTCGAAAAAACTCGGGGTGCACGACCACGGTGGTATCGTGTGGGATGAATTTGTGGGCTACTGGCTCACCATGTTTATGGCACCGGCCGGCTGGTTGTGGGCCCTGTATGGCTTTGTACTGTTCCGTATATTCGACATCGCTAAACCCCAGCCCATCGGCTGGGCGGACCGCCGGGTGCACGGTGGTCTGGGGATCATGCTCGACGATATACTGGCGGGCATCTATGCCGCCCTGGTGTTGCAGGGCACGGCCTACCTGGTCCACACACTTTGAGGCGGGATGCCCATGATGCTGCGATTTGCTGTTCTGCTTTCACTACTGCTGGCCTTGCCGGTGAGCGCACAGGACGTGCGACTGCAGGCCATCTTCGGCACCAGCGCCATGTTCGAGATCAACGGCAAGCAGCGTCTGCTGAAGTCCGGCAAGACATCCCCGGAGGGGGTAAAGCTGGTTTCGGTGACCAGTGAATATGCGCTGGTGGCCATCGACGGGCGCGAGCAGAAGCTGACCCTGGCGGCGCCGGTCGCGGCCAATTACGCAAAAGCCGAGCGCGCGGAAGTGCGCCTGAATCCGGACAGCCGCGGTCACTACAGTACCACCGCATGGATCAACGGCCGCCGGGTAAATGTGATGATAGATACGGGCGCCACCAGTATTGCGTTCAACTACCCCACGGCAAAAAGCCTGGGCCTGGACCTCTCGCGCGCGCGCCCCATGACCGTCTCCACCGCCAGTGGCGTGGAGCGGGCGTACAGTCTCCAGCTGGCCAGTGTCACCATTGGCGGCATCACGGTGCACAATGTGGATGCCACGGTACTGGGCAGCGATTTTCCGCAGGTCACCCTGCTGGGTAACAGTTTTTTGAGCCGCGTCGACATGCAGCAACAGGATGGCCTGTTATTGCTGCGCGCGCGCAATTGATGACAAATTTTGATGGTACGCGAGGTATCAGTTTGACCATTCGTTATGTGGAATCCTCAAAACTGCCCACATCCTGGGGCATGTTTGAGATGCACGGTTTCGAGGAGGTGGAAACCGGCAAGGAGCATGTGGTGTTGAGCATGGGCGACCTGGATACGGACGAGCCGGTGCTGGCCCGTATTCATTCGGAGTGCCTTACCGGGGATGCGCTGTTTTCCCTGCGCTGTGACTGCGGTGCGCAGCTTCAGCATGCGCTGCACCGGATTGCCACCGAGGGCCGCGGCGCGGTGTTTTACCTGCGCCAGGAGGGCCGCGGTATCGGCCTGCTGAACAAGATCCGCGCCTACCATCTGCAGGACGCGGGGGCGGATACGGTGGAGGCCAACGAGCAGCTGGGGTTCGGCGCGGATATGCGGGATTACTCGATCCTGAAGCCGATGATCGACCACCTGGGTATCCAGTCAATCCGCCTGATGACCAATAACCCGCGCAAGGTGAAGGCGCTGCAGGACCTTGGCGTGGAGGTCACCGAGCGCCTGCCGCACCAGTCGGGCCGCAATCCACACAATGTGAATTACCTGTCCACCAAGAAGGGCAAGCTGGGCCACCTGTTCGACGACGAGGATGGCTCGGAGAAGGCGTGAAGATGAATCAAGTGACTGCAAGCAGTTTTCAATGTCACAAACCCTTCACAAAAGCGTCATGGAAAGGAAACGCCGCGATGCCAATCTAAGTATGAGCAAGATGCAGAGCACACGAAACGCTCAGGAAGAGCAAATCAGTCACTCATGGAGCGTGTGTTCATAAATTGTGTCTATACTCATAGTTATCTGAATGCTGGTGGTCGAGAAAGGTGATGTACCCTCAGCGTTTAAGATATAAAGGCCGGCTTTATGCCGGCTTTTGTTTTTCTGTTTATGTGCCGTCGAGCAAAATGACATCCATGTCATTTATTTCTCCGACGCAATCGAAAACGCTGGCGCAGAGGCCTGGCTCTGCCGGGTTTTCGATTGTTCGCGCCGGTCTGTGGCCGCGGGCGCTGCCTCCTGCAGCGCCGGGCGCTTCGTAGGCACTTTGTCGTTTTGTATCTATTGCGGATCTACCGCTTGACTGATAAATTTGCGTGAAATTCCACCAGCGGAGGCTTGTTGATGAGTGTATCCAATCCCCGCCGGGCCAGCCGCGACTGACCTGACCGCGTCAGCCTTCTGCCCGGCAAGTGTTCTTTTGTCGGGTTTCCCCACCCCATTGGAAACCCCACCCAATCGTGCCCAGACTACGTCTGAGGCTTGAATGATCTGTGCCTGCAAGCCACCTGTTTATGTGCCGGGCACTTTTGAGGGTTCAGAACCTTGAGTAAATCCCTGATTTCACGCCGCCCGGCATTTCGGCGCGGCGCTTCTTCCGTGCGCGGGAAGGAGACGCCTGCTGCAGCGGAGTCTCCCCTGCGCAGACTGGGCTGGAAGCCGTTTTTCCAGCAGCAATTGAGCCTGGATGAGCTGACCGACTGCGAGCCGGTAAAGGTAATGGCGGTGCACCGCAGTCAGATCGAAGTGACCGGTGAGCGCGGCGATGAGGCGGTGCTGGTGCACGGCCAGCTGTTTGAAGATGCGACCGAGCGCCCCACCGTGGGTGACTGGTTGCTGCTGGCGCGGGAAACCCGCAAACCCCTGCGCCGGCTCGACCGCAGCAGCCTGTTCAAGCGTATGGCGCCTGGCGCCAGACAGGCCCAGCTGATTGCGGCGAATGTGGACAATGTGTTGATCGTGTCGTCATGCAATCACGACTTCAACCTTTCCCGGGTGGAGCGCTACCTGGCGTTGGTCAAGGAGGCGGGCTGTCGCGCCTGCCTGGTGCTCACCAAGGCAGACCTGGACGAGAACCACGAACAGTACCGAGAGGCACTCAAGGGGCATCGCGACCTGCCGGTGGTGCTGGTGAATGCACTGGATGCGGCGAGTGTCGCCCCGTTGCGGGAATACTGTCGCAGTGGCGAGACCCTGGCTTTGCTTGGCTCTTCCGGTGTAGGTAAATCGACCCTGCTCAACAGTCTTGCCGGCAATGAGCTCGCCGCCACTGGCGGTATTCGCGAAGACGACAGCAAGGGCCGCCACACCACCCGCCACCGCGCGCTCTACGCCATCCCCGAGGGCGGACTACTGCTGGACAGCCCGGGAATGCGCGAGCTGGGCCTGGCGGATGTCAGTGCCGGCCTGTCTGCCACCTTTGCCGATATCGGTGCACTGGCCGACCAGTGCCGCTTTGCCGATTGCGCACACGCGTCCGAGCCCGGCTGCGCAGTGCAGTCGGCGATCGAATCCGGGGCACTGGATGAGCGCCGGTTGCGCAACTGGCGCAAGCTGGAAAGTGAAGTGCGGAGAAATTCGCGGACGCTGGCGGAGTCGCGGGCGGATGACAAGGCGCTGGGGCAGTTGTATCGCACGGTGCAGAGCCACGCGCGGTTGCGCAAAAGCGGGGAGGAGTAAGCCGTTTCTCAATTGCGGGCTGGCAGTGAGGTGGCGAGTGTTTGCCACCTCACTGTTCGCTGTCCCGATCGGGTATCAGTTCAGCGCCGCCTGACCCGCAGACTCGGGCGCCGGAGGTGCGGTCTGGCTGATCTCGCCACCCTGGGATTCAATCCAGCGGTTCATCCGGCTCTCCAGTACATTCAGCGGCAGGGCGCCCGCACCCAGCAGCGCATCGTGGAACTGGCGGATATCAAAGTTATTGGCCAGTGCCTCTTCCGCGCGCGCGCGGATTTCCTTGATTTTCAGCTGGCCGACCTTGTAGGCCAGCGCTTGCCCCGGCCACACCAGGTAGCGGTCGATCTCCACCACCACATCGTGTTCGGGCTTGGCGCTGTTGTTCATAAAGTACTGAATCGCCTCATCCCGGCTCCAGCCCAGCTGGTGCATACCCGTATCCACCACCAGCCGCACCGCGCGCCACATATCGTAGGTCAGCGCGCCGAATTCGTTGTAGGGGTCTTTGTAGAGCCCCAGGTCGTAACCGAGGCTCTCGGAGTAGAGTCCCCAGCCTTCCACAAAACCGGTGTAGAACTTGTTGCGGCGCAGCGGGTGAATATCCTTCTGCTCCTGCGCCAGGGCAATTTGCAGGTGGTGCCCCGGCATCGCCTCGTGCACGGTCAGGGCTTCCATTTCCCAGGTGGGGCGGCTTTTCAGGTCGTAGGTATTGGCAAAGAACACCCCGGCGCGGCCGGCTTCCATGGAGCCCGGCTGGTAGTAGGCGGTGGTCTGGGACTTCTCCGAATAGCCGGGAATCGGCTTCACCCCGTAGGGTAGGCGCGGCAGGGTGCCGAACAGCGCGGGCAGCTCGCCATCGATGCGCTTGGCGATATCCCGGTAATTCTTCAGCAGGTCTTCCTTGTTGTCGTAGTAGAACTGCGGATCATTGCGCAGGAAGTCGGTAAACGCCTTGAAGTCGCCGTCAAAGCCGGTCTTCTTGATGATCGCATCCATCTCGCCGCGGATGCGGCGCACTTCCTCGAGCCCGATGCGGTGAATTTCCTCCGGGCTCAGATCGGTGGTGGTTTCCTCGCGCACCTTGTAGGCGTACCAACGGATGCCGTCTTCGTTTTTGGTGAAGGCGGTTTCGGTGGTGGCATTGGGGATATAGTCGCGCTCGACAAATTCTGCAAAGCGCTGCCAGTTGGGTACCAGGGTCTTCTGGTACAGATTCAGCGCGCGGGTGCGCAGGCGGCTCTGGTGCGCCGCGGGAATACTTGCGGGCATCTCAAAGAAGGCTTTAAGCAGCGGACTCTGTTTCGGATCTGCGGGAATCAGGGCGCGGATCTGGCCGGGCAGGTCGCGCAGGGTGATCTGCGGTGGAGTCAGTTTCTCGTCCAGTCCCTTTTCCATCAGGATACTGGTCTGCTCGATCAGGCCGGGCAGTTTGTCGAGGCGCGCGAGAATATCTTCGTAGTCGGCGGCGGTGCGTTTGGGCATGGCGTTCAGCACGCCGGGCACGCTGCGCTGGATGCCGCTCATATGATTCACCGGCAGCAGGTGCTCGGGGTACTGGTAGCCGCGTACTTGCAGCAACAGGTCCTGGTACATCAGCTGGTAGTCGAGTTTTTCGCTATCGCTGAGTTTGTCTTCGTCCAGGTGGCGGCTGGCGGCGAGCAGTTTGCGGGTCTGGCCTTTGCGGCGTTCGATGCCTTTGATGGACTGGTCGGTCCAGAGTGTCTCTACCCCCGGGTAACCGCGGTAGGTGGCGGTTTCGGGATAGCTTTCCATGATCCAGCGGTAGCGCAGATCCTGCAATGCAGTGAGCTTTTCACTGGCGCCTTTTTTGGGCAGCGCATCCATGGCCTTGTCGAAGGCTTTGTGGTCCATGGCCTGAACATTCAGGCTGGCGGCCATGATGGCCGCAGACAAGCTCAATAGTTTGGGGTTCAGGATTTTCTTAACGGAAAGGGAAAAGGACATCGTACTTCCTGTCTCTGTTTATTTGTCGTGTATTCGAGGCGCATAGCTTTGAGGCTAAGGCAGAGCGCAGGGTGGAGCATTTGGAAAGCGTCGCAAACAGGGATGTTTGCGACGGAGCGTACAGGGATGTATTCACAGCGGTTTCCAAATGCTCCACCCTGTGATCTGCCGCCACCAAGTTATTTTCGGAGCACCGATCCGGGTGCCGTGGCGGCCAAGCACCGGGTATTCGTTTTCAAAACCGCTGTGAATACATCCCTGTACGCTGCGTCGGCGACGTCCCTGTCGCCGACGCTTTTGAAAACGAATCCCCGGCACTTGGCCTTCAATTCGAGTTCTTGTGCTTTTTATTGGATTCTTAAGTCTTAAAGAGCGGCAGTCTGGCCATTCAGTTTGCTGTTGGAAGACTGATTCATCCGCTCAATACGTTCGCGAATTTGTTCCTCGATACCACCGGCATCAAGCCCGATCTCTGACAGCAGTTTCGGGTGCTTGCCGTGTTCGATGATTTTGTCGGGCAAACCCAGTTGTAACAGCGGTACCGGAACGATTCTCTGGTTCAGGTATTCCGATACGGCACTGCCCGCGCCACCGGCCACGGTGTTTTCTTCCAGGGTGACCAGCAGCTCGTGGCTGTCGGCCAGCTGGCTGATCAGGGCCTCGTCCAGGGGTTTTACCCAGCGCATATCCACCAGGGTCGCGCCCAGTTTCTCTGCCGCTTCGCGGGCCGGGCTCAGCAGAGTGCCGAAGTTCAGGATGGCAATGTCTTTGCCTTCGCGAATCGTGCGGCCCTTGCCGATCGGCAATTCCACCATGTCCTGTTCAATCGCCACACCCGGGCCGGTGCCGCGGGGGTAGCGCACCGCGGAGGGGCCTTTGTGCTGGTAGGCGGTGTAGAGCAGCTGGCGGCACTCGTTTTCGTCGCTCGGTGCGGCGATGACCAGGTTGGGCAGGCAGCGCATATAGGTCAGGTCGAAGCTGCCCGCGTGGGTGGGGCCGTCTTCGCCGACAAGGCCGGCGCGGTCGATGGCGAAGGTGACATCCAGGTCCTGGATGGCCACATCGTGCACCAGCTGGTCATAGCCGCGTTGCAGGAAAGTGGAGTAGATCGCGACCACCGGCTTCTGGCCTTCGCAGGCGAGGCCGGCGGCGAGGGTGACCGCGTGCTGCTCGGCAATGGCGACATCGTGGTAGCGCTCCGGGAAGCGCTCGGCGAACTCGACCATGCCGGAGCCTTCGCACATGGCCGGGGTAATGCCAACCAGCTTTTCATCCAGCTCGGCGGTGTCGCACAGCCACTGGCCGAAAATATCCTGGTATTTAGGACTCTTCTTTTTGACCTCAGGGGCGGCGACCTGAACCTTGGGTTCCGGCTCGAGCTTGTTCAGTGCGTGGTAGCCCACCGGGTCTTCTTCCGCGGGGCCGAAGCCCTTGCCCTTGGTAGTGACAATGTGCAGCAGCTGCGGGCCGCGCTGATTGCGCAGGTTGCGCAGGGTGTGCACCAGATCCTGCATATTGTGGCCGTCCAGCGGGCCCACGTAGTTGAAGCCCAACTCCTCGAACAGGGTGCCGGGGGTGATCATGCCCTTTACGTGTTCTTCGGTGCGCCGCGCCAGCTGCCACGCCTTGGGGATGGCGGACAGGATCTTGCGGCTGCCCTCGCGCATGTTCAGGTAGGTCTTGCTGGCCAGGATGCGCGCGAAGTAGGTGGCGAGTCCGCCCACGTTCTTGGAGATGGACATGCGGTTGTCATTGAGCACCACCAGCATGTCTCGGCCGGTGTGCGCCGCGTGGTTCAGGGCCTCGAAGGCCATGCCCGCGGTCATGGCGCCATCGCCGATCACCGCGACGACCTTGCGCTCGTCCGGGGAGCCCAGCGCCATGCCCAGTGCCGCACTGATGGAGGTGCTGGAATGACCCACGCCGAAGGTGTCGTAGGGGCTTTCGGAGCGCTTGGGGAAGCCGGAGAGGCCGCCCTGCTGGCGCATGGTCAGCATCTGTTCACGGCGGCCGGTGAGGATCTTGTGCGGGTAGGTCTGGTGGCCCACATCCCATACCAGCCGGTCTTCCGGGGTGTTGTAGATGTAGTGCAGGGCGATGGTGAGCTCCACCACACCCAGGCCGGCACCGAAATGGCCGCCGGTCTGGCCCACGCAGTAGAGCAGGTATTCACGCAGCTCGGTTGCCAGCTGGGGCAACTGTTTTTCCGGCAGGGCGCGCAGTTGCGCCGGGTCGTCGATCTGGTCGAGAAGCGGCGTTGACGGGCGCTGGCGGGGTATCTCGTCGAACATCAAGGGTCCTGATTCGGGCGCTCGGGCGCCTCACCTGTGCGGGCCATGGGTTATGGCCCGGGCGGCAGCCCAAGGTATCAATTGCAACTGATATAAGAAGCGAATTGTATGCCTCCCGCGGGGATATTGCATCCCGCGCGGTGCGCTGGCTCCCGGGTCAGGTTTTGGCGGCCGGAGGCTCAGAGCCAGCCCAGTATCAGATAGATCCCCAGCAGCAGTACCACGCCGGCCACCATGCTGCCGGTGCGCCAGTTGCGGGCCATGACGCCGTCGGCGCGGTGATGCGTGGTGACCCCTTCCAGCAGCCGCCCGACGCTGCCCACCATGGCGCTGCGCAGGCGGTTGTCGAGGGCGAACAGGCGGTTGAACAGGGCGCGCATGGCATCCGGCACCAGGCGGCGGTAGATCCAGTCTGCATCCAGGTTCACCGAGGGCAGCTCCGGCGGGTACAGATGGCGCAGGTTCAGCCAGACGAACGCTAGCGCAGAGAAGAACAGCAGCTGTAGCTGGGTCAGCACATGGGTCACGTCGTAGGGCGTATAGGACACCTGGTGGGGCAGCAGGCTGTACAGCGCCTGCGGGTAGATGCCGATGGCGAGACACAGGGCCGCGGCGATCGTCATGGCCAGCAACATGTTCACCGGCGGCTCGCGCGCCGGCAGCTTGGCGTCGTGGGCGAAGAAGGCGAAGTAGGGGATCTTGATGCCCGCGTGGTGGAAGACACCGGCGGACGCGAACAGCAGGACCAGCCAGACGCCGTCGTACCCGTTCTTGATCGCTGCACTCATCACCATGGACTTGCTGACAAAGCCGCTGAATAGCGGGAAGGCGGAGATGGACGCCGCGCCAACAATGCACAGTACCGTGGTCTTGGGCATTTTCTTGTACAGGCCGCCCAGCTCCGAGCCGTTGATCTTGCCGGTCACGTGCAGCACCGCGCCCATGGACATGAACAGCAGTCCCTTGAAGATCACATCGTTGAAGGCGTGGGCCACGGCGCCGTTGATGGCGAGCGAGGTGCCGATACCGATTCCCACCACCATAAAGCCCAGCTGGTTGATCAGGCTGTAGGCGAGTACCCGGCGCAGGTCGTTCTCGATTACCGCGTAGAAGATCGGGAAGCAGGCCATGGTAGCGCCGATATAGACCAGCAGCTCGGTTCCCGGGTAGGCCCGCGCCAGCGCGTAGACCGCCACCTTGGTGGTGAAGGCGCTGAGAAAAACGGTGCCGGTGGGGGTGGATTCCGGGTAGGCGTCGGTGAGCCAGCTATGGAAAAACGGAAAGGCGCACTTGATGCCGAAAGCGAGAAAGATCATCCAGCCTGCGGGGTTGTCTAGGATGTTGCCAGCGAGCCCGATCTCGCCAAATTCCAGCGTGCTGTGGGTCTGTCCGTAGATGATGATCCCGCCCAGCAGCAACAGGCCGGACAGGATATGCAGGGTGAAATAACGCAGCCCCGCCACATAGGCGCGGCCGCTGCGGCGCGCCCACACCAGGAACACGGAAGTCAGTGCCAACAGCTCCCAGAAGATAAACAGGGTCAGCAGGTCGCCGGCAAACACCGCGCCCAGGGCGCTGCCCGCATACAGCATGCTGGCCACCTGTTGCAGGGTATCGCGCACATGCAGGGCGTAGATCACGGCAATCAGCGCGGCGATATGGAACAGGTAGCCGAACAGCAGGCTCAACCTGTCCGCGCGGAACAGCAGCAGATGGAAATCGAGAATGGTGTAATGACCGAATTCCAGCCCCGTTCCAGCGGCGCCCAGCAGCCACAGGTTGGCGAGCCCCAAAACCGACACTGCAATAAATAATGTGCCGCGCAACCAGCCGCGCAGCAACAGGCCGAGGGCAGCGGCGATAAAAAACGGGACAAACGGGGCAATCTCAAACATGGTCGTGCCCCCCGCTCAGGTGGATGGTGGCGGGTGGGGCCGCGGGTTCGACAACAGCATTCTGGCTGCTGTCTTCGCGCTGCGCCTCCAGTTCGCGCTTGTCGTAATAGTCTTGCGGGCGCATCAGGAAAGTGCGCATCCACTTGGCGGCAAACACCAGCACCACGCAGCCCACAAAGCCGTAGAGCGGATAAAAGCCGGGCAGTCCCTCCCAGCGGAATTCCGTGTGGCGGTGAATGACAAAATCCAGTGCGAACAATAGTATGCAGATGCCATAGAAGACCCGCAGCACTTTGCGGACATTGTCCGGGTTGTCAAAGAAATACTGTTTTTCACTGGCCATATCAGATTCCGGCGGTGATCAGTCGATAAAAAACATCCGGATACAGCAGCAGGTAAACGCAGCCAGCGGCGGTAACCGTCAGCGCGATCACCGATGGCAATGGCGCTTCCCTGATTGCTGTGGGCGAGCCCACCTCGGTCTCCAGCGGCTGTCTGCCACCAAAAAACGCCTGCAGGGGAATGGGGAGCAGGTAGGCAATACTCAGCAGCGAGCTGATCATCAATAGCACCATCAATACCCACTGCCCGGACTCAAAAGTGCCGAGCATCAGATACCACTTGCTCCAGGTGCCGCCGGTGGGCGGGATGCCGATAATGCACAGGCTGGCCACCAGGAACGCGGTCATGGTCACCGGCATCTGCCGGCCCAGGCCCCGCAGCTCGTGCACCTCGGTTTTGTGTGCGGCCACCAGGATGGCACCCGCGCAGAAGAACAGCGTGATCTTGCCAAACGCGTGCATCACGATGTGCAGCGCACTGCCGGTCATGCCGGCGCTGGTGGCGAGCAGGGCACCCAGGGTGATATATCCCAGCTGACTCACCGTGGAGTAGGCGAGACGTTTTTTCAGATTCTGCTGGCGCAGGGCAATGATCGAGGCCAGCAGAATGGAGGCGCCGGCCAGATACAGCAGCCAGTTTGTGGCGGGAATGCTCTGCAGGGTGTCGATGCCAAAAATCAGCAGGCAGATTTTCAATACAACAAATACCCCGGCCTTGACCACCGCCACCGCGTGCAGCAGCGCGCTCACCGGCGTCGGTGCCACCATGGCCGCGGGCAGCCAGCGGTGGAAGGGCATGATCGCCGCCTTGCCCACACCGAACACAAACAGCACCAGCAGTACCGAGAGAAGCACTGCGGAAGTGTCTGCAGCGAAAATGCCGCCCGGCTGGAACGACAGGGTGCCGGCCAGTAACCAGGTGGCAATGATCGCCAGCAGGAAAAAGCCCACCGAGGTGCCGAGCAGAATACCGAGGTAAGTTCGCCCGCCCTGGCGGGCCTTGTCGGTGCCCGCATGGGTGACCAGTGGGTAGGTACACAGGGTCAGTACTTCATAGAATACAAACAGGGTAAACAGGTTTTCCGCAAAGGCGATGCCCATTACCGCGCCGATGGACACGGCAAACAGACTGAAAAAACGCGTCTGATTTTCCTCGCCGTGACCGCGCATATAGCCGATGGCATACAGGGTGGTAATGATCCACAAGAAGCTGGCCACCAGCGCGAACATCAGCCCCAGCGGCTCGACCCTGAACGCCAGCGCCAGCCCCGGCAGGATGTCGAGCCAGTGCACCGCAATGGTCTGTCCGTCCAGCATGGGCTGGTACAGCTGGGTGACGGTGAAAAATAATGCGCTGGCGGCAATCAGTGAAACCGCTTCGCGCACATTTTCCCGCCGCGCGGTGAGTTGGATGCCTGCAAGCGCGAGCAGCGGGATCAGCAGGGCCAGTTGCAACAGGCTGGATTCGTTCATTGCGCCGCGTCTCCGAGCAGAAATTGCGAGGCGGCGGCAGTGACTTCTACTGGCAGGCGGGTGTCGATACCGAAATAGATATTGGCCGCGATCAGCAGCCAGGCCGGCAGCAGAATGCCCAGCGGGGCCTCCGCTCTGGTATCGTCCGCCGGTGCCTGGAAGTAGGCGGCTTCCACCAGCTTCCAGATATACGCCACTGCAAGCAGTGAGCCCAACAACACCAGCACCGCCACACCCCAGAACTGCTGTTCAATGGCGGCACTGATCAGATACCACTTGCTGACAAAGCCCACCGTAAGCGGCATGCCGATCAGGCTGAGGCCGCCCACCACAATGGCGGCCATGGTCCAGGGCATGCTGCGGCCTAGGCCGCGAAAATGTTCGATGCGGCAACCGCCGAGCTGATAGACCAGTCCTGCCAGTGCCAGGAACAGGCCGCCTTTCATCAGCGCGTGGTTGAACAGGTGCAACAGCGTGGCCTGCAATGCGGTAACGGTGCCAATACCGATGCCCACCACCATATAGCCAACCTGGGCAACGCTGGAGAAGGCAAACATGCGTTTGATATTGGTCTGGTAAATGGCCACGGTGGAGGCGGCAAAAACACCCACCAGTCCGAGGCTGATCAGCAGAATATCCAGCGGCAGATGTGACAGGGAGAAATCCACCCCGAACACGGTAAAAGTGAAACGCAGCAGCAGGTACAGCGCGACCTTGGTGGCGGTAGCAGCGAGGAATGCGGTCACAATCGACGGCGCACAGCTGTAGGCGTTGGGCAGCCACAGGTGCAGTGGAAACAGTGCCAGCTTCAGGCAGATACCCACAAAAATAAATGCGAAGGCCGCGAGCACCGTGGTCGATTCACTGAGCGAGGGAATGCGCCCGGCCAGGTCCGCCATATTCAGGGTGCCGGTCATCATGTACAGGAAGCCGATCCCGATCAGAATGAAAGTGGCGCCGATGGTGCCCATGATCAGGTACTGGTAGGCAGCCCACAGTGCGCGCCTGTCCTTCCCAAGGGCAATCAGCGCGTAGGTGGACAGGGAAGAAATTTCCAGGAAAACGAAGACGTTGAACGCATCGCCGGTGGCAACAATGCCCAGCAGGCCGGCGAAACACAGCAGGTAGAGGGTATAGAAAACCGTCTGGCGGTTGGCTTCCAGTTCCCGTTGAATACTGGTGTGGGCGGTGGTGAGCACCACGGTGCTGAGCGCCGTGACAATAAACAGTACCCAGGCATTCAGAAGGTCGATGCGGTACTCGATACCCCAGGGGGCATCCCAGCCACCCAGCTGGTAACGGATGGGGCCGACGGCATACACCTGCTGCAACAGCAGTACGCTGACCACCAGCGCGGCAAAGCTCACTGCGAGAGTGAACAGCCAGACCAGCGTGGATTTGCGAATGAGCAGACAGGAGGGCGCTGCCATCAGCGGCAGGATTACCTGCAGAATGGGAAGGTGTGCCAGCATGGTTTACTGCTCCTTCCTGGCGGGGGTGCGTGCATACATCTGGCTGGATGCGCGCTCCTGTAACTCTTCCGCGGCCTGGATATCCCGCTCCTCGATGGAGCCGTAGGCGCGCTTGATACGGATGGTCAATGCCAGTGCCAGCGCGGTGGTGGCAATACCCACCACAATGGCGGTGAGAATCAGGACGTGGGGCAGGGGGTTAGAGTAGAGGCTTTCGCCCTCGGTCAGGATGGGCGCATGACCACCGTCCACCTTGCCCACACTGATATAGAAAATGAAAACGGAGGTCTGAAAAATATTCAGGCCGATGATTTTTTTCACCAGGTTGCCCTGGGCGATTACCATGTACAGGCCAATCATCATCAGCGCGATGACGACCCAGTAGTTGTAGTGCGATGTGAGTAACACCCTAGCCAGCCCCCTGCTCCAGAGAATGCATGGTGCTTGTTGACCTTGCTGGTGCACCTGCAGGAATTTCTTGATGCCGGTCTGTCGCCAGCTCCGCCTCGCGGTTGCGCAATTGCCCGGTGAAGAGATAGGCGATCATGATCATCACCGAGGCAACGGTAATACCGACACCCAGTTCAATGACAATGATGCCGATGTGCTGCCCGGTAACCGAATTGCCGGCGAGCGCACTGTAGTCGAGAAAGTTTTTGCCGCTGGCAAAGCTCAGCAGACCGGTGCAGCCAAAGATCAGTACACCTGTTGCGGACAACACCTGTACCAGCCCGTGGCTGGCGACTCTGCGCGCGGCGTCCAGGCCAAATACCATGCTGTAGAGAATAAAACCGACGGCAAAAATCACCCCTGCCTGGAAACCGCCCCCGGGACCATATTCGCCGTGAAACTGTACATACAGGGCGTACAGCATGATCGGCGCAATCAACACCTTGGCCACCACCCGCAGGACAATATCGCGAGACTGCTGTTCGACCTGCGTATGCACTATGGCGCGGCCTGGCTGCGCAGATGTTTCCATCAGCAGGGAAAGTACACCGAGGCCCGCCGTAAAAATCACCACCACTTCACCAAAGGTATCGAAGCCGCGGTAGCTGGCGAGTACCGAAGTGACAATATTGGGGATGCCAATTTCGCTCATGGACTGGTGAATGTAATGCGGGGCCACGTGCACATGTGCGGGGGCATTGGCATCACCGAAAAATGGCATATCCGTGGTGGCGGAGATAAGCAGCGCACCCACGGTGATCACCAGTGCAGTGGCCAGGCGCGCGCGGTTGCGGTCCGGGCGTTGATACCTGCCGCACAGGGCCAGGGTCAGTAGAATCAGCAGGGGCGATATCCCCGCGCCAACGGCGGCCTCGGTAAACGCCACATCCACCGCGCCCATGGTCATAAAGAAACCGGCGGAAAGCAGCCCATAAATTCCAGCCAGCATGGCGGCGGCAAACAGGTCCTTGATCCAGGCGATGGAAATGGCGGTTACCAGTAGCAACGCCAGTAGCGCGATATCCAGCAGCAGTTCCATCAGTATCGCTCCCCGGCGGTTGTACTTTCTCTCTTCATGGCGGCTGCTTCTGGCGGCATCAGACGCTACTCCCGTCTGTGGTTTCGACTTCGATATCCGAACCGGGTTTTGACCCCATACGCGACTGGGCTTGCTGGTCTTTTTCCTGCGTCCGCTCTGCGGGCACATAGGTCAGCTTCAGGGTGCTGAGCTGCGCCGACCGCGCCAGCGCATGACTTGCCGTGGGACTGGTAAAGAAAATAAACAGCATGATCAGGGCGAGTTTGAACAGTGCCAGGCTCCAGCCCGCAGTCAGCATCAGGCCGCTGATCACGAGGAGTGTCGCCAGGGTGTCCGTAATACCCGCCGCATGCATGCGCGCATAGAAGTTGGGGAAACGTAGCAGCCCGACGGCCCCGGTCAGCATAAAAAAACAGCCGAGCAACAACAGCAGGCCGCTGGTGTAGTGCAGGATCGAATCAATCACGGAGGGCCTCCGGGTTTTGCTTCTCGGGCTCTTTTCCCTCCAGCTCCTTCCTGCTGTCGCGGAACTCAAAATAGCGCAGTACACCGATTACGCTGACAAAGTTGATCAGAGCATAAACCAGTGCAATATCCAGGAATTCGGGCTCGCCGAACGTAAAACAGATCACGGCGATCAGTAGTACGGTCTTGGTGCCGAACATATTCACCGCGAGAATGCGGTCGTGAATCGTTGGCCCCCGCACGGCGCGCACCAGTGCCAGGGACATCACCACCAGCAATGCGACCAATGTTGCATACAGCATCATTCGTCCCGTCCTGCAGGTGCAGTGGATGCCGTGCCTGCTTCGGTCAGCGCAAACACGCGCTGCTCCATCTCGCCCTGTTTCAAGGTTTCCAGACCTTTGCGGGTAAGTGCATGCACCAGTACCGAGTCGCTGTTGATATCAATGGCTACCGTGCCCGGGGTCAGGGTGATGGAGTTGGCATAGAGTACTCTGCCAAGGTCAGAGCGTAATCGGGTAGGAATCCGTTCGCTGCAGGGTGAGATTGCCGCGGTTTTACTCCGGGAGAAAAGCCCACCCCAGACACAGGCTGCAACCTCCAGATTGCTGGCAATGATTTTGCGCAGGAGCCAAAGATAGTAACCGGGCAGGGTGGCCCACAGTTGCAGCGGCAGGGATTCGCCGTCCACCACCTTCATGCGGCGGGCGATGAGGATGACGAAGAGTATCGAGGCCAGCCCGAAGCCGAGAATCAGTGGCGTGTAATGGCCGGAATTGGTTAACCAGATAAAGGCGAGAACGGCAAAAAGACACAGGGTGTAACGCATGAATGATCTACTGCACAGTTTAATTAAAAACCGCTCCGGTAGCCGCCGTGCTGTGTGTTCGGTGGCGGAATCAACCCGGTACTAACTCGGTACTAGTCGAGAACATCTTTACAACGATAGTGGTTGTCGAAAATCGCAAGCAGCACGGACTCTGCTGTTGTTCCATCGGCAAGGGGCTGGGGCGTTCCCGCCACCCTGGCGATTAGTGTTTCCATGGTTTCCGATTCAGGCAGGCAGTAGGTACTGCTGAGTTTCTGCTCGGTGTCTTCGGAAATGCGGCTGGCGCGCGTGCGTATGGCGCGGGCGACAAAGGAAGAGGGCCGGTCTTCTGCGGCAACAATATCTTTGCTTGCAGACAGGTAACCGTGAATAAACGCTCGGCAGCTGAGCGCGCCAGAACTTTGCGGGTCCGTTTGATGGGCCTTGCAAGCCTCGACCAGCTTCGTTGCAGTGAGAGGCTGAGCCAGTACACCGTGAGACTGGCTTATTGTCAATACAGCAAGCGCTACCGGGGCAAGCACTGCACGCAGTAATTGCTTCATACTCGACACCTTCTTTTATTATTCGTTTTATGTCCGTTTACAGCTGCTGTTTAACTGGCAGCTTTCTCGTCATTTTTATTCTGTCGGTGTACTTAAAATAGTTGGAAAATACGCAACCTGCCGTAAGTCTTGCAGAGTTTTAGGTTTTCCGTCAATTGTTTGTCGATATGACGAAAAGATGAAAACTATTGGTATGCGTCGCTGTGAAAAGCGGATTTATTGTCAGACCTGATATCGCTCGCGCAGGCTTGGCGCAATATTTCACGGAAGTTGTCGGGCAGGGGAATCGCGGGCGGGGCTTGCGATTATCGTTTTGCCAGGCGCGTCCATTACGGGTGCGCCTGGTGACGTCAGAAGGGGACGGTCGCGGATTTAATAGCTGCGCTTGACGATGTAATCCGCGAGCTGCTGAAGAACCTGGGTATTGGGTGCCTTCCCTGCGGCCAGTTCGCCCAGTGCGCGGCAGGCCTCCTTGTGCAACTCCGCCGCCTTGGCCTGGGCGCCGTCGAGCCCCAGGAGGGACACATAGGTCGGTTTGTTGCGGGCGGCGTCGGCGCCCTGGGTCTTGCCCAGGGTCTGGGTGTCTGCGGTGACATCCAGGATGTCGTCCTGCACCTGAAAGGCCAGGCCGACTGCCTCGGCATAGCGAGTCACGGCGGCCAGTTGCGGCGCGTCCGCACCGCCGATCATGGCGCCGATTCTGGCGCTGGCCACGATCAGGGCGCCGGTCTTGAGCCGGTGCATCTGCTCGAGCTGTTCCAGGGCGAGGGTGTGGTCCACCGCCGCGAGATCGATGGCCTGGCCGGCCACCATACCGCGCGCGCCGGAGGCCCGGGCCAGCTCGCCAATCACCCGGACCTTGAGTTCCGCCGGCAGCGCCGAGCCTGCGAGCAGCTCGAACGCCTGGCACTGCAGCGCATCCCCGGCGAGGATCGCAGTGGCCTCGTCAAACTGGATATGGCAGGTGGGGCGGCCGCGGCGCAGATCGTCGTCGTCCATCGCCGGCAGGTCATCGTGCACCAGAGAGTAGGCGTGCACACACTCCAGTGCGGCGGCGGCTTCATGGCTCTGCTCGATGGCGTTTTCACCTCCCAGGGCGCGGGCCGTGGCGTATACCAGTGCCGGGCGCAGGCGCTTGCCGGGGCCGAGGGCGGCGTATTGCATGGCGGCGAACAGGGAGTCGGCGGTGGTGTGGTCGGAGAGGGCGTGCCGCAGGGTCTGCTCAACCTGGTGGCCTGCGGTCTGCAGGAAGGCCTTCAGCCCCGCGGGCACGGGAGCAGCGGTGGTGGAAGTGCTCACTTACTCCGCATCTCCGGCAAGGTCGTCCTCTGCGTCGAACGGCAGCTCCTGGACCTGGCCGTTTTCCTCCATCAGGATCTTTACCTTCTGTTCGGCACTGGCCAGCTTCTGCTGGCATTCGCGGGTCAGCTTCACCCCGCGCTCGAAATCCGACAGGGCCTCATCCAGTGGCAGGTCGCCACTTTCCAGGCGCTCGACGAGCTGTTCCAGTTCTTCCAGTGCGCTCTCGAAGGTAGCGGCTTTTTTCTTGGCGGCCATGACCGAATCTCTGCAAACCCATTCAATTGCGGGCAACCTTAGCGGCTGGCGGTATAGGGGTCAATTGGCGCGTCGGCAGTCTGTTTTAACGGACTGCCTTCGCACCCCCTGCGACAATATGGCGCACTTGCGCGCATGGCTTTTTCGATAGCATTTACCCATCGATAAAAATGCTTCACAAGGAAGATGTTGTGCCTTGCTCTACCGCCTGTTCTCTGCGTCCGCTCGCCCTGCTCGTCCTGCTGCCCGCAGGTCTTGCCAGCGCGGAAACCCTGCAAAACCCCGACAATGCCCTCGAGCAGGTCATCGTCACCGCCACCCGCGAGGCCAAGACCCGCTCGGAACTGGCGGAATCCGTGGGTGTGATCAGCGAGGAGCAGCTGGAATATATCGCCCCGGCGCACCCGGCGGAGGCCCTGAACCGCGTGGCCGGGGTGCATGTGAACAACCTGGGCGGTGAGGGGCATATGACCTCCATCCGCCAGCCCATTTCCACCGCCGGGGTGTATCTGTTCCTGGAAGACGGTATTCCCACCCGCCCCACCGGCTTCTTCAATCACAACGGCCTCTACGAGATCAACGTGCCGCAGAGTGCACAGCTGGAGGTCACCAAGGGCCCGGCCTCGGCGCTCTACGGCAGTGATGCCATCGGCGGGGTGATCAACGCGGTCACCAGGGCGGCGCCGGAGTCCGCCGAAGTCTCGATCAATGGCGAACTCGGCGCAGACGGCTGGCAGCGCGCGTTGATCTCCGGTGGCAACAGGCTGGGCGACCACAGCGCCTTCCGCCTGGACCTGAACAGCACCGCCAGCGAGGGCTTCCGCGAAGCGGCGGAGTACACCCGCACCTCCATGAGCGGTCGCCTGGACAGCCGGTTCGCCGAGGGCTGGGGCAGCAAGACGGTGCTGTCCTACTCCAGCATCGACCAGAGCGGTGTGTCCGGCCTGGAAGAAGACGACTATCGCAACAATGCGGCAAAGAACCTCTACCACGGCGATATCGGCTACCGTGAGGTGGAGGCCTTCCGCCTGTCCTCCGAGCTCGCCTATGCCCCGAGTGACGACAGCCTGATCACCGCCACCCCGTTTGTGCGCCACAACACCATGGCGATGATGCCGAGCTGGATGGTGACCTACGACCCGAATATCCGCGATACCGAGTTCAGCTCCTATGGCCTGCTGCTGAAGTACCGCCGCAACTTTGACCGCGGTGAAGTGATTGTGGGCGTGGATGCGGACTGCACCCCGTCGGAATACCGCGAGGAGCGCATCAGCGTGTCCCGCGATGGCGAGTACTTCGTGGATTACGCGCGCACCGGCGAGCTCAGCTACCACTTTGAAGCTGAGCAGACGTCTGTCTCCCCCTATGTGCACGCGGAGTTCGCCCCCAGCACCAACTGGCTGTTGAGTGCGGGACTGCGCTACGACGTGTTCGTGGTGGATTACGAGGAACAGCTTGGTACCCCCAACACCGATCCCTCCCACTTCCGTCCCGCGTCACAGTCCCGGGATTACGACAACCTGAGTCCCAAACTGGGCGCCGTGTACAAGCTCAGCGACAACCACCAGCTCTACGCCAGCTACCGCCACGCTTTCCGCGCACCCACGGTGGGCACCCTGTTCCGCCCGGGCTCTTCCGAGGGCACCACCGGGCTGGACCCGGTCACCAGTGTCAGCCGCGAGATCGGCCTGCGCGGTATGGTCGGCGAGCGGGTGAACTACGAGGTGGCGGTGTACGACATGACCACCGAGAACGACATCGTCAGCTACATAGAGGGCAATGATCGCAAGACCACCAACGCCGGTGAGACCAGTCACCAGGGGGTTGAGGTTTCCGTACAGGCGCCGCTGGGGCGGGCGTGGGAGCTGGGCGTTGCCTACGCGGCCATGCGCCAGCAGTACGAGGATTTCTCCTATGTGTTCAGCCAGTTCAATCCCGGCTGCTTCTGCAAGGTCAGCGAGAACCTGAACTTCGCCGGCAATGACATCAGCCGAGCGCCGGAGTCCCTCGCCAACGTCACCCTGTCCTACAGCCCTCAGTGGCTCGCGGGCCTGCGCATGGAACTGGAGTGGTCGCATATGGGCGACTACTACACCGACGAGACCAACACCCAGCAATACGCCGGTCACGAGCTGTTCAACCTGCGCGCCACCCGCGATTTTGGCGAAGACCTGTCCGTGTACGCGCGCCTGTCCAATCTCACCGACGAGCGTTACTCCACCTACACGGCCAACCAGGTGGGCGACGAGGACCTGAGCTACCGCCCGGGGCTGCCGCGCTCGCTGTTTGCTGGCGTGCGCTATCGCTTCTGAAACCGAACAAGAACAAGAGCTTAACGAGAGCAGTATGAACCTGAAAAAACAATGGCTGGACTGGCACAGCAAACTCGGCTGGTGGGCGTTGGCGGGGATCCTGGTGTGGGCCATCTCCGGTATCAGCCACCCGATGATGGCCTGGTTTGGTCCGTCCGCGGCAAAGTTCTTCCCGCCCTCGGTGAGCCTGGATGCTTCGGAACTGGGCAACCTGCCGGCGCTGCTGGCCGATGGTGACAGGGTCAGCGGAGCACGGGTGGTCAAACTGGTGCCTGGTGCTGATACGCCACTGTTGCAGGTGACCCGTTCAGAGACGGAGCCGCGCCGCTACTTCCTGCTCGACAGCGGCCGCGAGCTGATCGATGGCGATCTGCACCAGGCGCGCTGGCTCGCTGTCTACTACAGCGGCCGCCCGGAGGAGCAGATTACCGATGTCCGCCTGCAGACCGGATTCGACGACGCCTATCCCCCGGTGAACCGGCTGCTACCGGTGTACCGGGTGCAGTTCCAGGGCGACGACGGCCTGACCCTGTTTATCCACACCGAAACTGCCGCCCTGGCATCCATGACCGACAGCAACAAAACCGTATTGCAGGGGGTGTTCCGCCAGCTGCATACCTTTGCCTGGCTGGACGATCTCGAATACGGCCGCCTGATCCTGATTGGCCTGTTGATGCTGACACTCGCTGCCTTCGCCGCCACCGGCCTGGCCCTGGTGTTTGTCCTGAAGCAGAGAACGATCAAGGACGGCAAACGCCGCTACCACCGCCTGCTGGGCTACGTCCTGTGGCTGCCCCTGCTGGGCTGGTCGGCCAGCGGTTTTTACCACCTGCTGCAGTCGTCCCTGGTGGAGCCGGTGCAGGGGCTGCGGCTTGGCGAGCCGGGGGAATACCGCAACCTGTCGACCAACTTTGCCTGGGTGGATAGCCTGGATGGCCGCGCCATCAACAGCCTGTCACTGATCAACGGTGCCGACGGTGCGCCCCTGTATCGGGTCGGCCTGGCGCCGGCGGAAAGTGCCGCTCCCGGCAGCCGCAACCAGCGCTTTGACGGCCGCCCGTCGGAAGCGGGTTCGCTGTTTGTGGATGCGCGCAGCGGCCAGGTGTTGCAGGCATTCGGTGACCGTGAGCAGGCACAGCTGCTCGCCACGCGCCTTGCTGGCATTCAGCCGCAGGATATTGCCGGCATGCAACTGATAACCCGCTACGGGCCCGGATACGACTTCCGCAACAAGCGCCTGCCCGTGTGGCAGATTGACGTGGCGGATGCGGACAAGACCATGCTGTTTGTGGATCCGGTCACCGGTGTACTGGTGGACCAGTCCCGCGGCATCGACCGCGCCGAGCGGTTGTCGTTCTCCCTGTTGCACAAATGGAACCACCTGACCCCGTTTACCGGCCGCCAGGTACGGGATTACCTGATCGTCGCCACCCTGCTATTGCTGCTTAGCAGCAGTGTGGTCGGCGGGGTGATGCTGGCGGGGCGGCGCAAGAAGCGCGCGCGTAAGCCGCAATCGGCGAGTACTGGCCCAACGCCTGCCCCCGCGACGCTCTCGTCGATACAATAGGCCGTACACGTTTCAGCGAGTTGATTGCCTGTGCCATCTTCCGTTCCGCCGTTGGGCGGGGATAAAACCATCATTACCAACCTGCGGCGCCTCACCGCGCTGCGGGCCATTGCGCTGTCGGCCTATATCGGCGTCAGCCTGTGGCTGGCGGATTCCCTCAGTGGCGGCGCCCTGGCGTTTGTACTGCTGGGGGTGTTCACCACCCTGGTCAGCGGCTGGCGCGCCCGCGGCAGTGTACCGGTGGGCCGTCTGGAATTTTTCGGCCATCTGCTGATGG
>Ga0207814_100175_pt1 | contig 58739 bp, 62 predicted proteins | sample TtaePargueraPR_7_FD_187755 | JGI IMG/M metagenome (GOLD analysis project Ga0207814, IMG submission 187755) | Aerobic enrichment media microbial communities from Bioluminiscent Bay, La Parguera, Puerto Rico - Tt and P1 (2) (SPAdes) | ecosystem: Environmental > Aquatic > Marine > Unclassified ... | reverse complement strand
GCCCACGACCGCATCGCCGGCACCAACCTTGCTGCGCAAGCGCACCGACGGGGCAGGTATCCGCTGCAGGGTGTCGCAGGTCGCGAGCAGTACACCGGCGCGCCCCAGGGACAGAATGACGACTTCCGCGCCGCCGCGATCAATGATCTCCCGGGCCGCCTGCTCGATGGCGCTGTCATCGCACAGCTCCCGGCCCACCAGTTCTTCCATCTCGCGTACATTGGGTTTGATCAGATAGACCCCGAAATCCAGTGCGTGGCGCAGCGCCGCCTGTTTCGTGTCCACCACGATCCGCACCCCCTCGGGTACCGCGTGCAGCAGGTCTCCATACCATTCCGGTGGTATACCCGCGGGCAAGCTGCCACTGAAAATGACGTAGCCGGCGGAAGAGGGGATCTGTCGCACCTGCTGTATCCACTGCTGACGCTCGATCTCCTGGAGCAGGGGGCCCGGCATCCCAAAACGGAACAGGTTGCCACTGGCAGTCTCGCGAACGATCAGGTTCTCCCGCACAGGTTCCTCGATCGCGATCGGCTGGTGCCGGACGCGCTCATTATCGAGGAACTGTGCGAGCCGGCGACCATTTTCGCCGCCACAACTCCAGTAGGCGCAAACATCCCCTCCCAGGCGACTGATGACCCGGGCAACGTTGATACCTCCTCCACCCGGATAGTCGTGGACGTCGCTGCAGGAAAGCTTGCAATCGGGGAGGATCTGCTCGACGGATACGGTCCTGTCGATGCATGGATTGAGCGTAACCGTCACGATGTTCATGCGGTCTATTCCTCGCGATGCTCGCGGCCAATCTGGAATCTATCGCCGCTACAGCATCCTCGTAATCATATCGACACAGCGTTGCGCAAAGGCCCACTCGTTGTCATACCAGGCGAGCACCTTGAGGAACCTGTCACCCACCATATAGGTATCTTTGGTGGTGACGATGGCGCTGTAGGGTTTACCGACAATGTCGCTGGACACCAGTTCACGATCATCCACCGCGAGGATGCCCTTCAGGGGGCCTCCGGCCCAGTGCCGGAAGGCATTGTTGACCTCATCGACGTTGGTGCCTTTCTGCAAGGTACAGGTGAAGTCCAACAGGGAACCACATTTGATCGGCGCACGCACCGCGCAGCCGTGCAGTTTACCCGCCAGCGCGGGGAGAACCAGTCCGATGGTGGTTGCCGCGCCGGTGGAAGTGGGCACAAGATTTTCCGCCGCCGCACGACCGCGCCGGCGCTTGCTGTTCCACCCATCAACGAGATTCTGTGAGGAGGTATACGCATGGATGGTGTTGATCATTCCATGCTCGATGCCGAATTCGTCGTTCAGTACCTTCGCCACGGGCGCAAGACAATTCGTGGTACAGCTGGCCATCGAAATGATATTGTGGCGGTGCCGGTCATAGCGCTGGTCGTTGATACCGACAACGAAATGGCCATCGAGCATGCTTTTCCCCGGGGCAGAGATCAGCACCTTTTTGGCGCCTGCGACAATATGTTTCGCGGCGCCGGGCCTGGTGCGAAACTGTCCCGTAGACTCGAGCACCACATCTACGCCTTTCTCACCCCAGGGAATCCTGGCGGGGTCACTTTCCGCGCTGACGGAAATGGATTGGCCATCAACCATCAACACATCATCTTCACCGTGCACCTTCAGGTCTCGGGTGTGATAGGTGGTATCGAACTCCAGCAGGTAGGCGAGGTCCTCTGCACTGGCGAGATCGTTTATATGCACCACTTCCAGACCGCCGTGATGCGATTCAAATGCAATACGCAGTACCTGTCCGCCAATCCGACCAAGTCCATTTATGCCGATTTTCATGGTTTACATCCTGGCGTCCGTTTGCTTTAACGGCAGTGAAAAAGTACAAACAAAAATTGTAGTTACGCCCTGTTGGTGCGGCAAGATTGCAGCCTTTTCAGAACCAGAAACGTATGCCCGCGACTATATAGGTGAATTCGGTGTCTTCCCCGTCTGCCTCGATCAGCTCCGCCGTGTCTCCGTGCTTACGCTCCCAGGACACACCGATGTAAGGCGCGAATTTCCGGGTAATCATGTAACGCAGGCGCAACCCAAGCTCAATACCGGTAAAACCCTCACCGAGGTTGTAGCGGGGGACATCCGAAAATGAAAATTCGGTTTCCAGGCGCGGTTCCAGCTCCAGCCGCTGGCTGAAATGAAAACCCCGTTCGATTTCCAGTCTCCAGGAACCGTCGCCATCTTCACTGACATATCCGGTGAGATCGGTTTCGAACCCGTAGGGCAATATTCCCTGGAATCCGCCAGCGAAAAAGGAGCGACTCTGGTTGGGGTTGGAGTCGTGTCGCATGCCCAGTTGCAGGTCCCAGAATGCGCGCACCGTGTGGTTCCAGAATACCTCGAGCGAGGCCGACTCGGTCTTGCCGCCGGCTTTCCGCTCGCCCTCGGACTCCAGGTACAGTTGGTTGTAGTCGCCGCCATACCAGGCGTCCACTTCCCAAACCTGCTTGTCGAGATCGCCGTCCTGCTGATATTCGAGCCGCTTACCCAGCACCTGGAAGAACTTCTGGTTATCGTGGATGGGAATAACACCGAAATTGCCCTGTGGTCTACCCGCGGCGTCAACGGCATATTTCCGGATCTGTTTACCGGGCTCGGGAGGGAGAGGAGGGCTGCGATAATCTGCCGGCTTCGGCTCGGTGCCGTCTTGCGATGCCTGTATCGTTACTTCTCCGGGCGGTCCTTGCCCCGCATCCACATAGGGCGATAACAGGGAGCTAACGAGCAGAAGATTGGTGTATTTCATAAGCTGATTCAGGCGACGCGAACCACCTGGAACATCCCCGCTTCCATGTGGTAAAGGAGGTGACAGTGAAACGCCCAATCCCCTTTCTCGATCGGAGTGATCAGTACCGACAGGGCCTCGCCGGGCTTGATCAGGATGGTGTGCTTATAGGGAATCTTGTCGTTGCTGGCACCATTTTCCAGTTGCATCCACATACCGTGTAAATGCATCGGGTGTTCCATCATGGTGTGGTTGACCAGAAACAGCCGCAGTCGCTCGTTGTGCCTGAACAGGTAAGGGCCGGGTTGCTGGGTGAATTTTTTCCCATCCAGGGAGAAGATAAAGCGCTCCATATTGGCGGTGATATTGATGCACATTTCCCGATCTACCGTGGCCTTGTAGGGTTGCGGCTCTGCCGAAACCAGGTCCTTGTAGGTAAGCACCTTCCATCCGTCATGGCCAAGGCCGACCCCTGCCTCCGCGAGCCGGTTCTGGGGATTCATCACCGCCATAGCGACGTTCGGATTGTCCTTGTCCGGTATGAAGGGCGTCGGGCCATTGGGTCCGGGAACGGCGTCGTTCTGCATTCGCATGCGTTTGCGGTGCAGTTTTTTCTTCATCGCGTCGTTCATGCCACCGAAGTACTTGCCCTTCATCATGCCCATACCGATATCTTCAAGCCTGCGGTCCGGAGTGGGGCGCGGTGACGGCACCGCCGCCTGCATACCAATTTCCGGTGCGAGGGTCCCACGTGCGTAGCCACTGCGGTCGAGGGACTCTGCATACACCGTATAGGCGCGCTGCTCGCGAGGCCTGATCAGAACGTCGTAGGTTTCCGCAACACCGATGCGGAATTCATGGCAGCGCACCGGTTGAACCGCCTTGCCATCGGCCATCACCACTTCCATATCCAGCCCGGGAATACGCACATCGAAATTACTCATGGAAGACGCATTGATAATCCGCAGGCGCACGGTTTCGCCGGGCAGAAAACGGCCACTCCAGTTCATATCCGGCGAATGGCCGTTCATCAGGTAGGTGTAGATATAGCCCGTGACGTTGGAGAGGTCCCGCGGGCTCATATTCATCCTGCGGAACGGCAGCAATTCCGCATTGGCCTCGGCAAAGCCCTTGTTTCGAATGTCCTTCAGGTAATTAAACACCGTGCGCTGGTAATAGATGTAATACTCCGGTGCCAGGTTGATGTTGCGAAAAAGCGTTTCCGGATCGGTAAAAGCCCAGTCCGACAGCACGATGACGTGATCTCGTTCGCAGTGGAATGGCTCGCCGTCCTTTGGATCGATCACCAGTGGCCCATAAGAGCCGGTCTGCTCCTGGAAGCGCGAGTGACTGTGATACCAGTAGGTGCCAGCCTGCACCACCTTGAACCGGTAGCGATAGGTTTCCCCGGGCTGGATGCCGTTAAAATTCACCCCGGGCACGCCATCCATACGGAATGGCACCAGGATCCCGTGCCAATGGATAGAGGCGTGCTTGGTGTCTTCAAGGTAGTTGGTGACATCCATGGTCACCGTATCGCCTTCGCGCCAGCGGATTAACGGCCCCGGCACCGTGCCATTGATCGCGGTGGAGGTAGCGGTACGCCCGTCAATGGATAACGGGGCATAGCGGAAGGCCAGGTCGAAATAACTCTGCGGCGTGTAGTCACCAATACCCTGATGCAGATTTCTGGGTGAAGTCAGCGCCCAGGATGCAAGCGGAAATGCGACGTTTATCCCACTGGTGAACATACCCGCGCCAAGCATGCGCATAAATCGGCGCCTGCTACCAAATAGCGGCGCATGCATGCTCTCTTTCCGCTTGTCCATGGCCGACGTATCCCGATATCAGAAGCAATTTTTTGTGGATGATGCCTGCCAATGTAGTCCATGGGCCGGAATGACAGCACTTTGAGGCCTGCCCCTTCTAAATTTTTACCGTCATTCCAGGGACATTCCGTCCAAATATTTGGTGGTCAATTCGTTTTTGGCTAGCGATCTGTCGGCTGTTCAGCGTTCTCCACAAACCGCCAGACAAAAGATAAATGGGCGACTAAATTGCCCTAACGTTCTAATTTGAAATCTCAAACTGGTTACTTTTACTACAATTTTGATGGGTCTGATGACGCTTTTCATTTCTCAGGTATACAAGGAGTTCTTACCTATCATGAAAAGACTACTTAAATTTTCACCTATCATAGCTCCGTTGGCGCTTGCATTTTCCAGCACAGCATCTGCGGGCGTTCTCGGTCTGACTGGTCCCCAAGACTTTATTGTCCGTGTCGGCGGTTCATATATGTCGCCAAGGCAAGACCAGGTGAGTTTCGTCGACGAAACATTCCAGTACTTTGATGCCTTCCGCACCACAGTTGACCCGGATGCCGAGTGGGGTTGGTACATAAACGCGGAGTGGAAGCCTATAGAGCATTGGGGCATCGAGCTCAGCTATACCGACGGCGACAAACATGCCAGCGGTAGCGCAGATGGATACTTTTCTCTCTTTTTCGACGGTGTCGAATTTGGTGATGTTGCCAGTTTTGATGCCGACATCAGTACGGCCAGCTTGAAATTCTACCCGTTGGATGAGAGCTGCATGGTACAGCCCTATATCGGTGGTGGTATTAGCTATACCGATTTCAGTGAAGACGGCTTTAGGCGTTCACTGCGAGATGAACTTGCCGAAGTTGGTCTGCAGGGGAATTTCGATATGGGATACTCCTGGGGTTATACGTGGCAGGCCGGTATTGACTTCAATTTCGGTCGTGACAGTTCCTGGCTGGTAAATGTCGCTGCAGTTTACGCGCGATCCGTAACAGATATGCGGCTGCAGCTACTTGATGATGTCCCACCGCCCGCGGATGTAGAGCCATTCTTCGAATCCTATTCCGGGGATTACATCTATGACCCGTGGATGTTCAACCTTTCTGTAGGCTACAAGTTTTCTTTCTAAACCTCCGAATTCGGCAGATTCAATTGGGCGCAACTGCGCCCATTTTTTTGGGCTAGCCTGACGCAGGATTGAGCTCAGAAATTCCGTTTTCTCACGTCAAAACCGATACAGTAGCGTTAATTCGGTAAAATTCAGATCCTCTGAAGGTCCAGTTTCGCGCAGGAACTTCTCTGGCTTACCAAATGTATGTATGGCGGTAAATACCAGACCGCGACAGAAAGTATATGAGGCGGTTAGCGACAACGCAGTGGCTGCGAAGTGAGCATTGCTATCTCCCGGCGCCCGAACTATCCGGCCACCGGGGCTATAGAGCCCATCTTCAGTTTCCAAGCGCCAGAAAAAATTCAAGTCCGTGGTGATTGAGAGTGCCGCTGATGGCTGCAAGTAGAGAAACGTGTGGAAGTTGTAAAAGTTTCTGGGACCGAAGACTGCGGCCTCGGAAAAATAGTTCCCGCGGGGATATAATGGATTGAATGTACCCAGATCGCTATCGTCCGGATCGTCGTCACCGCTGGCGATATTGATACTGATCTTCACCCTAGGCTGCCAGAGGGTATCCCCCCATTGATAACTCGACTCCGTCGCCAGGGTCCAGGCGCTGATCTCGCCGCGCCCGAAGCGGCCAGACTGATATAGCACCTCCCAGTTCCAGGACCAGTTACCCGTTTTGCCCCAGTAGCGAGCACCGAAAGATTGCCGGTCTTCATGAGCGGAGCCCTGCACATAGGTCGAATCTTCGTTCTCGTAGCCCAGGTAGTAAAGATCGAGATTGCCGGGAAGTTTTCCAGAAGAGCGCAATGGCTTTTCGAGTACGCTGTAAATACCCCATAGTGCCTGAGTGTTATTGGTCTTGTCGTCGAATACCCCGCGCCGGTCGAGCCGCGGTCGAGCGGTGATGACATCGACCCGCCAACGTTCGCTGGTGACAAAGCCGCGCCCCCCATCGAAGGTGCGCCGGACATTGGGTCCCTCGCGGACGTCCACAAGGCGCCCTGAACCGAGCACTATTTCCTGGCGCCCGAGGCGCAATGTTGCTTCCCGTCCGTCCGATTCGCCCGCGCTCAGGTCGACGAAGGCGTTCTGCCACTCAAGCTTGTCTTCATCCACAGGGCTTGGGCCTTCTGCGCGCCCGGCCTCTAGCGCACTGGTAAGTTGGCCGAAAATACGCAGATGGCGACTCCAGTGAAAGTCACCGAGCACGGAGTACCGCTGTAGCCACACACCGTGCTCGTCTTGCGGATCCTGGCCATAGGTCGGGTTATTGGTATATTCGTAGCGCTGCCTCACCTCGCCGCCGATGGTGAGGTAGGCGGCGGCGCTATTGTTCAGTGGGAGGTACTTCCAGCAATACGGCCAGCAGTGAGGGCGCGGAGCAGTGCGGAGGTATGAATAATCTTCGTCGAAGCGCAGCTTCTTGATGGGGGGGGGCTCCATCTTGTGCAACCCCCGTCATACTGAACAGGATAGCGACAGCTGCTATCACAAACGTTTCCCAAAGCATGGCATCGGGTGATATCAAAAAGCAGTGACACGGTGGCGGGGAAGGCGTGGTCTTCGCTGGTCGCTTGCAGTTTACACAAGCCGTTGGACTGCGGATCGTCACCGCCACCGAAAGGGAATCTGTTTCGGCCGATGAGCCAGTCAGCTCTTGTTTGATCGCGCTGGTTGTCATTGCGAACCGTTATCAATGTTTCACCTATTGGGTCGGGCTACTGTATAGAGCCCCGCCCGGGCATACTTTTGTCTGGGGTAGCCTGTCCTGGCTCGGGAGAGAGTAGATGTGTCACCAATGGTTGTTTACCGCCGCGATGGAATTTGACCACGCGCTGTTGAATCTCACGGTCCTGTACTGATACACGCTGGTGGTGTCGCAGATGGGATAACCAGGAGTCTTCTATAAAATATTCGATCATGCGACCCGGTTCCGCCACATCCTCGAAAAGCCCCCAGGCAAATGCGCCATGTCGCTCGCGCGAGGCCTTGAGGCTGTTCATGGCGGCAAGGAAGTCCGCGGTATCTGCAATATCAATACGGTATTCTACCGTGACCATGACCGGGCCCCGGTCGAGGCTGATATCACTGGCAACCAGTGGTTGGGGCCAGTATCCACTGGGAGTGTGATCAAGACCTTTTCCCTGTAACAGCTTAAAACGCCAGCTGAGAACAGCAGCCAGAAGGGCGCCGGTGGCGGCAACCAGCAGGGTCAGAGATATCCCAATATAGTTGGCAACCTGCCCCCAGAGGATGCTGCCGAATGTCATGGCACCAAAGAAAATGATGATAAAAATGGAAAGGCCGCGGGCCCGTACCCAGTCGGGTAGGGCTAGCTGTGCGGCTATGTTTAGTCGGGATAACACCGTAATCCAGCAAAATCCCGCCGTAAGGCAGGCGATAATAGCTACATCTGTGCGTTTGACCAGCGCCAGAGCGGCGAGAACCAGTGCGCTTCCGAGGGTCCCGATAAATACCAATCGGTCGGAACTGTACTTACGTGCTAGCCGCGGTAAGAGCGCCGCTCCCAGCACGGCGCCAATACCGACGGCGGTGAGTATCGAGCCATACAGCTGCGGGCCTCCCTGTAGCTCCGTTCGGGCGACCAGTGGCAGAAGCGCCCAGAAAGCACTGACGAACGGAAAAAATGATAACGCGCGCAACAGTGCCGAATGCATAGACCCGCTAGCGCGTACGTAGCGTAAGCCGGTACGCATCGCACTCCAGAAGCGCTCCGCCGGCAGGTCGCTATTCTTCGTCGGTGGCGGCTTCCACCAGAGGAGGGCGGCAATAACTACCAGGAAACTCGCGGCGTTAATGAGATAGGGCCAGCCGATACCGATGGATGCAATGATGGCGCCGGCGAGGGCCGGCCCAATTGCACGGCTGATATTGATGCCCATACTATTCAGGGCAATGGCCGAAGCGAGGTCCGAACGGGGGACCAATTGAGGCACAATCGCTTGCCAAGCAGGGGTAACAAATGCCGCGCCCGTGCCAGACATCAATGTAAACAGTAAGAGTCCCACCGGAGTAATCCTGTCCGAAAAGACGAGACTTGCGAGAAATGCAGTGACTATTGCCAGGATCGCCATCACGATAATCAGCAATTTGCGCCGGCTCACCAGGTCAGCCAGGGCTCCGGCGGGGAGCGCGAACAGGAATACCGGTGCGCTGGTGGCAGCCTGTACCAGCGCGACCATCAGTGGTGAGGGATCAAGGGAAGTCATCAACCAGCCGGAAGCGACATCGTGCATCCATGTGCCGACATTGGATATTACTGTCGCCGTCCACAGAACTGCGAAGGCAAGATGGGAAAAGGGGCCCCACGCAGATTTGTTGACCGTCTCATTTTCTTGCTTGTTACATTTCTTCAACTTGTAGCTCTCAGAGCGTGTAACACGGGCAGCGGTGCGAGCGGGTCACAGCGCATCTGAGCTAGGTGATCGGAAACTGGCGGAATCCTTTTACCTCAGTAAGCCCTCCACGAAAGAGGGCACATTTCACACACGTTACTGCTGTTGCGACGCGTAACTCTGCATCAGATTGGCGTAGTGGGGTAAATGGTTGGCTAAAATTCCGCCAAATCCCTCTATGTCATTTCGCCAGTCGCGGTGCAGTTCACCCGCAACGGCGAACCAGTTTACTAGTTGCGCACCGGCTGCTTGCATTCGGCTCCACGCTCCTTCACGAGTAACCGGGTTGAAAGTCCCGGAGGCATCAGTGACAACAAAAACATCGAAGCCTTCTTCGATTGCCGACAAAGCTGGGAACGCAACGCAAACTTCAGTGACTACCCCCGCGATAAGCAGTTGCTTCTTCCCGGTCGCTTTCACAGCATTCACGAAATCTTCGTTATCCCACGCATTTATCTGACCAGGGCGAGCGAAGTATGGCGCATCGGGAAACGCCTCCTTAATTTCGGGCACCATCGGACCATTCGGTCCATCCTCAAAGCTGGTAGTCAGGATAGTGGGTATGTTGAAGAACTTCGCGATATCCGCCAGCGCCAGAACATTGTTCTTGAAGTCGTCGGGGGAAAAATCGCGAACGAGGGAAAGCAACCCTGCCTGATGATCAACCATCAAAAGGGCTACATCGTCCTTGTCCAATCGCTTGTACTCAAAACCCATGATTACTCACCTCTGTCGTTGAATGTGGGGACATATTTTCCCCGGATACCACCAGTCTAGAAGCCGCATTTAGCAACTACATAACCGAAACCGACCTAAGGACTGCTTGTGTAATTTACTGGCGACCAGTTGGGGATAGCTTGCAGGGTCGGTTTACGATATTGCGGATAGGCAGCGGACGCGTGCTCGATTTCGCCGTTGACTACGGTGAGATCGGCGCTGGTACCTAGTAGCTCCTGCTCTTTTACCTTCAGGATGTCACGGTCCAGGATAGCGAAGTCCGCCACCATACCGGGTGCTATGTCGCCCTTGCTACGCTCCTCACCAGAGAACCAGGCAGAACCCATGGTGAACAGCTTCAGTGCTGTAAGCCGATCGAGGCGGTTATCGGCATCATACAGTTTGGTACCGCCCACTGTCCGCCCAGATACAACCCAGTAATAGGTGGCCCAGGGATTGAAGCTGGACACACGGGTTCCGTCCGTTCCCAGGCCCACGGGGATACCCAATTCGAGCATCTTGCGTATCGGTGGCGCGCGGCGCGCGGCATCTTCGCCATAACGTTCAATAAAGTATTCACCGGCAAAAGCCATGCGTCCCTGTACCGCGATACCGCCGCCCAGCGCCTTGATCCGCTTCAGGTTTTTATCGGACACCGTTTCTGCGTGGTCGAACGACCAGCGCACCTTGCCAAGAGGCTGGGTCTTGTTGACCCGCTCCAGCACATCCAGCATGCGTCCGATGGATTCATCATAGGTTGCGTGAATACGAAAGGGCCAGCCATTTTCAATATGCAGGCGGACCACCACTTCCAGCTCCGTTTCCGCTTGCGCCTTGAGGTCCGGGCGGCTGGACGTGAAATTTTCATAGTCGGACGCAGACCACACTAGTAGCTCCCCGCCGCCCTCTATTACATAACCGTTGTCGTGGTCGCTGTGGAAGTTCTGGTCATGGTGATAGTCGGCCATCCACGCCTCAAACTGCCTGCGCTCCTCACCCGGCTTCTGTGGAAAAAGGAAAGCCGATATGCGTATCGGCAGTTCGCCGTCCTTCGCCAGCTTTGTTGAGGCCGCATAGTCCCTGGGGAACTGGTGACCACCGCCGCCGGCATCCACCGCACTGGTTTCGCCAAGGCTCAGCAAGTGCCGGTAGAACTGAATGGAGGAGTTGTACTGTTGCTTCGCATCAAGCGGCGGCAGGGCGCCGATGGTGCGATACAGAATCATCGGGTTTGGATCCGCGATCAGGCGCCCGGTAGGATTACCATCCGCATCGCGCTCGTAACGACTGCCCTCTGGCGCCACACTGTTGCGGTCTATCCCCAGCGCCCTCATGCCGGCATTATTGAGTAGACCACCCGAGTAGAGGAAGAGTATGAATACCGGCGTATCCGGTGCCGCCGTGTTGAGCTCGTCAACACTGGGCATGCGCTTCTCTTTGAATTGATAGGGTGACCAGCCGCCAATCACTCGCACCCACTGGTCCTCGGGAGTGCGCTTGGCCTGTTCGCTGACGAGGTGCAATGCCTCCTCGAGGCTGTCGATGCCCTCCCAGCGGGTTTCACTGTTGTAGAAGCGCCCGCCGCGCACCACGTGTAGATGGGAATCGTTGAGTCCCGGAATCACGCGCCGGCCTCCGGCGTCGATGACTTTGGTGTCCGGGTCTTTATCTGCCAACAGGCTCGCAGCATCCTTACTCAATGCGGTAAAGACGCCATCTTCGACGGAAAATGCGGTCAGGTTTTCGCCACCGTGGAAACTAGTGACTTTGGCATTTGTGACGATCAAGTCCGGGGCCCCCAGCGCCGGGGTGGCACAGCCTATACACCCGGCAAGAAGGAAGCAGAGGAAGGCTCTCATGCTGTTTTCCGCGTTTCAGTACCGAAAACGCCCCGGCGCGGGTCGGGGCGTCTTGGCATTTTTCTGCCCAATTTTGTGCTAAACATCTCTAACAAGAACGCACGCCGGTAATGATGGTGCACAATTTCGCCACACCGTAGGCCTCTCTACTGACACGACCGGAAGCGACGATGAAGAAATCAACGACCTGGTGATCGAGACTGGCAGACCGTTTTCCCACCTATACCGCCGAATAGACGTCATGCCAAGATTTCATTGTAGTTCGTGGGACAGGGACCAGCTGTGAGAATTCCGGTGCTAGCGTGGGAAGAGGTACTGGACACCACCCGTGCGCCTCTATTGATTGGGTGTGTAGAGGGGACCAGTTATGTCTGGTTGTAACCGCCTTCTATTCAAAAGGTCTTCGACGATAACCTATTGTTGCCACTAATTTGGAGCGAGGAGGGCATTGCCTTCTGCCATTTTTCGTCAGCTACACCGACGTCGATAGTCTGGGTCCGGCATCTCGAGAATTGCTCGGGGAATTACATAATTAAAAACAAATCGATGGATTAAAACTCAGGAATACAGCATAGAAATGACTTTCCGCTTAGGAAACAGGGGGCTTTTTCAACTTTTCGGTGCCGTCACGCTTTTGTTGTTTGTGCTGGGTTGTGAGCAGCAGATTTCTCAAAATTCGTCTTCCGATAAGTCGCGGTACGATGTCGATCGAACCGATATCAATGACTCTCTAGATTTCATGAATTATCGGGAGGTCGGCGATTTAGAATCTTTGAAAAGGCGTGGGTTTATTCGCTTTGCTACCTACACGTACTCGTTGGACGACCAGCTTCCACGAGCCTCCGTTGTCAGTCAGCGGCATCGTGATTTGGCCAGGCAATTCGCCAAAAGATTAGGATTACATCCCGTTTGGATTCAGGCAAATTCTCCGGCACACGGCATTGAACTATTGCGCAGTGGCCTGGCAGATGTTATCGCGGACAATTTTACGGATACTCCACAACGACATCATCTGATCGGCACCACACAAGCGATATTCCAAGCCTATCAAGTATTGATCACGTCTGCGGATGGTCCCGAAATCCAGAACCCAGAAGATCTTAAAAAAGCCACCATTTTAGCCATAAGTGGAACCGTTTTCTCGGATACCGCGAAAAAGCTCACTCAGATGTACCCGAATTCTGGTTTGACCATAAAAGAAATCGAAATACGAGATAACCCTGACGAACTTATGGATAGCCTGAACCGTCATCCAGGATCCATCACCATTCTTGATAGCAACACCGTGCAAGGCATCCTCGAATACCGTAATGATTTTAAGATGGGGGCTCGCGTCAGCGAGAAGGAGGGCATCGTATGGGCTGTGCGCAAGGACGCATTGCGTCTGCGTACCCGTCTGAACAACTACCTGACCCGTAGACTGGTTTCAGAGCATGAAGTACGCACATCAGACTGGAATGATATCAAGGATTCCGGAGTTATCCGCCTGCTGACCCACAATACCGCAACCAGTTACTACCTGTGGAAAGGCGTACTGATGGGTTTTGATTACGACCTGGCCAAAGCGTTTGCCGATCACCATAACCTGGAGCTACAGGTTGTCGTGGTTCCCTACGGAGAAGATCTTGTTGAATGGCTCAAGCAGGGGCGCGGAGATATTGCCGGATCTTCAACAACAATTACTCAGGCACGCAAACAGCAGGGCGCCACTTTCAGTATCCCGTACTTGAGAATATCCGGACAAGTCCTAAGTAACAGGAATCAGCGGCCAATTGAAACGCTACAAGATCTCGACGGCCGCACGCTCACCGTACGCTACAGTTCTAGCTTCTCCGATGTGATAAGGAACCTTCGCCGAAATGGGATTGACGTAAAGCAGGAAATTGCTCCAGTGTCTTTTGCACAACTTGTCAATATGCTTGCGGAAGGGGATCTGGATGCTATTGCAGGAGATTCTCACGCAGTGGAAATTGAAGCTTCGCTACGTCCGGAGCTGCAGGCCGGTGTCATGCTAACCGCGCCCAGATCACAAGCCTGGATGGTTCTACCTAAGAACACCGTATTACTAAAAAATGTAAATGTTTTTTTGAACGACTACAAGACCACCAGCGCATACCGACAGAAAGTCGATGCCTATTTCAAGCCCAGTGGCCGGTATGGAAAACGTGCGAAAGCGCGCATTGATCCGGATAGCGACCTTTCACCGTTTGATACTCTAGTACAATCATCATCACAAGTTTATGATTTCGATTGGAAACTAATAGTCGCTCAGATGTGGCAGGAGAGCAGCTTCAACCCGAGTGCCGTTTCGCCAGTGGGGGCTCAGGGTCTATTGCAGGTTATGCCTGGCACAGCGGAGGATATGGGTTTTACGCCACCACTCTTTGATCCAGATCGCGGTATCCAGGCAGGAGTGAAATATCTCAGCTGGGTGCGAGACCGGTTTGATACCACAATGCCAGTAGATGAAAGATTGTGGTTTAGCCTAGCAGCCTACAATGCCGGATATGCACATGTTCTGGATGCGAAGCGACTTTGCGAAAAGCTTGGATTAGACGCAAACATTTGGTTCAACAACGTCGAAGTAGCAATGCTTAAACTGTCGGAGCCTCGCTATTACAACACTGCCCGGTATGGATTTGTGCGCGGTGCGGAGCCAGTTCGCTACGTGAGAAACATCAGAGAACTATATAGAGCATATACCAGCCTCTCTGAGGGAAGAGTTATTCAAGAATAATTGTTGAGCCGTTAGTCAATGCATTTATATGAAAAAAGAGCGGTGCAAATACACCGCCCAAACAGGGGTACACGAGAATTCTTACGCGATTTGAGCAATGCTATTCCTGGCTGCTAGCAAGCTATCAGTTTTAGCCTCATCATTCACAGCGAGCCCCTCTGCATGTATGAACTCAACATCAGATATCCCGATAAAACCCAGGAATTGACGGATAAAGCTCGTTTGCCCATGATTTTCTCCGTAAAAGCCACCGCGCGTAATTACCACATAGGCCTTTTTTCCGGTCAAAAGACCGACTGGGCCTTCGGGTGTATATTGAAACGTTTCGCCAACACGAGCGACATGGTCGAAATACGAATGCAGGCTTGAAGGCACGCTGAAGTTGTACATTGGAACCCCAAGTACCAGCACATCTGCATTGCGGATCTCATCTATTAAAGTGTCCGAATAGTCAACGACCGCCTGCTCATCCACCGTTCTCTCCGACCATTTGGTCGAGAAGGCCTGAAATCGAGGCAGGGTTAAGTGAGGGACCGGATCAACTGCCAGGTCACGGGTAGTCACTGTCCCATTTGGATGAGCAGACAGCCATTTCTCTTTGATCTCTTCAACAAGCTGCGACGATTGTCCATCTTGCTGAAAAATACTTGTTTTGATCTGGAGTAAATTTGCCATATCGATACCTTTAATCAAGGTTGGTTTTGAGTTGGCGGAATTTAAGCACTTACGAGATGGATAGGGAATTGAATAAAATAGGGCAAAACAATCTAATTACTCGAACGGATGCGACCACACTGCTACTGCACAATGGCTACACAGCGGCTCAATAGCGCCAAAACTTAACATCTACGGCCGCTGAATTCCTGCCACAAAGATTGATTCGAATATCATCAGGTATGAAAATCGAATGACATAATCGGATTTTTCAAATATTCAGATTGAAATGAGAGGCATAGAATCTGCCCCAATGTTGCGTAGCGGGTATTTCGCTAACGCTTAAATTGGAGAGAACCATGGAATACATCCGCCTATCTGACGAACGCGGTCGCGCGAACTTCGGTTGGCTAAAAAGCCAGCACACGTTTTCATTCGGTTCGTATTTCGATTCCGAGCATATGGGCCTATCCAGCCTTCGAGTTCTCAACGACGACCGAGTGGCCCCGGGTGCTGGATTTGGCACTCATGGACACAGGGATATGGAAATAATTTCCTACGTAATAAAAGGGGAGATTGAACACAGAGATAGCATGGGAAACCACTTTGTGATCCCCGCAGGTGAAGTACAGCGCATGAGCGCAGGCACAGGCATCACTCACTCAGAGTACAACCCTTCAACGCACCAAGAATTGAGATTCTTGCAAATTTGGATACAGCCAAATAGAAAAGGTATAGCACCGAACTACGCCCAGAAAAAAATTGAACAACACGAAGCCTTGACAGCCTTAATAACCCCCAAAGGAGAGCATGGCACGCTAAGTATCAATCAAAACGCCAGCATGTATCGAATGGCACTAAATCGTGATGAAGAGCTTACATTGAGCATTGATAGAAAGAGAAAAGGGTACTTACATATTCTTTCTGGTGATGCACAAATTGAGTCAGATATAGCCGGAAACAACGGAATATCTAGCATCGAACTAAGTTCCGGGGACGGAATTGGCAGTGCTCGGCCACGGAAACTACTTATTAAATCCAGATCCGAATTTTCGGCGCTCTGGTTTGACCTTCCTGGATAACCGTATATTTTCTGCCCATCATGAAAATAGAGCGTTCAATATTTTAGGTTCATACGGACAATTTTTTTCAATTCAATATTGAATCAAATACAAATAGGATGGACCCGTCCATCAAGATGGCAGTGACAACTGTCGGATTTAACTTTTATTTGGAGAAAATCATGAATACTTATCTTGAAAGAGTGTTGCATACAAATAGCAATATAGCAGCACTTATTCTGCGGGTTCCCGTCGGGATTATACTTTCTGCCCACGGGGCACAGAAACTGTTTGGTGCATTTGGAGGCTATGGTTTAGAAGGTACCGGTCAGTGGATGGCGTCTATTGGATTGGAACCCGGATACCTTATGGCTTTGCTAGCAGGAAACGCAGAGTTTTTTGGCGGAATTGCGCTAGTGCTAGGTCTGCTGACTCGGCCGGCCGCACTTATAAGCGCGTTTACCATGCTGGTCGCTCTATTCGTGGTGCATTTGGAAAACGGTTTATTTATGAGCAATAACGGCTACGAATTTGCGCTCGCCCTATTGATGTCAACAACGGCATTGGTATTCCAGGGAGGCGGTACGTTCTCATTAGATCGCGCCTTCACGAAGAAGGACAACTTTACTTCCATGCTATCGAATGACATTAGAGAAGCCTAGATTGGTTAGGTAGTATCCAATGTTTTTTTGCACAATGGCCCGCTTAACAGCGGGCCATTTTTTTTAAATCCAAATTTCCATAGAACACAGAACATCAATCCATCTGAGAAATAGCAAAGCGTGTATTCTTTACACGTTTACTGAACATCCATTTTTTCTCACCAATACCTTGATTCTAGAACGTCGAACAATTTCACAAATTTTTGCTGATTTTTCATGGGTCAATCCTGGATTAGCATTCCCCCTAAATCAGCAGATGGTAAGAAGCTCTGCAAAAGTCGAAATAAAACTGATTCAATTCAGGAGGACGTTTCCGGTGTATCAAACAGATATTCCTAAGTGTTTTGTAGATTTAAGGCATTTTTGTAAGAATTTATTCAAGCGTAAAGCTCTTCTCTAGGTTGGCGTAACAGCAGCAACAAGTATTTCAATAGCGCTACCTGTCTGGGTAGCAATTGCTGGATGGTTATCGTATTGCTCACGCGGCAGCTCAATAAGAGACGGGGTCTATAATCATGCCTGTCTAGTGACAGGGCTTGGAATCGGAATAGCGGCGCAATCTGTAGTAGGGCAGTGGGATCCCACATATGAATTGTGGCCTTTACTTAGTTCTGTAATCTTGGCTGTCAGCGGTGCCTGGTTAATGAATATTGCTACCGGTGTACGGAATTTGCTCAGCTACTTGATTGGCATATCAGTTGTTGCCATTGCAGGTTTGGATATATCAATCGGTAGTTATCTGTATCTGACGGTCGCTACGACCCTAGGTGCCGCTATCGCTTTATCCACGGGTGTTCTTTATCAAACATTTTGGGATGGAGATTAAAAGATGAATGCAATACACACGCTAATTGAATCGCTAAACAGCCACTTAACTGATGTTGTGCGATCCACAATAACGGATATTGGCCTGATGCGCGCCCACGAAACAATGAGGAACCTTGACCAGGAGTACGCCAGAGAAAATCCGGGAGGTACTGAAAATGTTTAGGCGCTTGGCATTCGTAGTCACGGTCTCATTTATTACTGCAATAGCCTTTACCGGACCAGTAGTATCTGACGAGGGCCTTCCGTTAGACATCAGTACAAGCCAAATGTAAAAGATGGGTTGCATCGCGAGTACCTCGATGCCGGGGTATTGATGCCGGGGTTAAAAAGTCCTTGGGGCACAAAAGCCATATGCAGGACAGCGTACATTGCAGGATTGAGCCACCGTTCCATATATTAGTGCGCATAATATAGATTATGTTAAATACTGCGCCTGTTTCCAAAAAGTCAATACCCGCCAGCGCCACACACGCCCCAAACCCCGCAATTGCACACTAAATCGCCGTTATCGATAAAAAAATACCATGAATAAATTTTGCCGATTTGGCGCGTGTTTCGTCTTTTGTGACATAGTACCCGGCGCTTTTGTGAACCAATAAGAAGGAAAAGAAGCGCATGGAACCCATCACCAATAATCACCCGGACTTTGGTCATTTCTATCTGCCGCTCGATGCCGCGACCGTTGCGGATATCTGCCGGGTCAGCCTGCGCACGGCGCAGCGCTGGTGGAACGGCGACAGCCGCCCGCCCTATTCGGCAATTCAACTGGTGCGACTGGTACACGGTGGCCGGGTGATGCCCGGGGGCTGGCCGGAGCACTGGCGGTTTGCCCTGGGGACGCTACAGACGGGCAGCGACTGCGACGCAATACGGCAACAGGATATTGCCGCGTATCACTGGGTTAAAAACAGCTGGTATGAGGCGCTGGCGCTGATTACACGCACCGAGCAGCAGATCAATGCACTGCTGCCGCTGCTGCGGGAATCAGACCGGGAGAAATTACAGGATCACCGCCTCGCCCTGGGGGAACTGCGCAGCCGCGACCATATAGCGCGGGAATGGCGATTGCGGCAGCGAGAAAAGCACCGCGCCAGCGGCTGCTAATTCTGAATGGCACGGACAAGCCTTGCGGTCTCTTCGTGCTTCAATTCGACTGCCAGCAATCGGCGGTCGAATTTCCACAGGCACACCACCAGCGCGACGGTGGCGATATCTCCGGTGGCCTGCAATGCCTGCAAAAATTCCATTACCGTTTGAGCCTCTGAAATTTATCAATGCCGAGCAGGGTTGCGGTGATGGTCACCAGCAGGCCCAAATACCACTCCGGCTGTGCCATGAGCAGCTGAAACCCGGCCCCGGCGCTTTCACGCATAAACGGCAGGTAACAGGCGATTGCCGGATAGAACCAGAACAGCACCAATATACGCCCGGTCCAGCCGGTAGCGCCCGCTTTTTGCAGTTCGATTTTTGCCTCGGTTTTTGCCCTGCCGAGCTGCTGGCGATTGTTAAAAAAACTGGTACCCCAGCCGAGAATGGTTGTCAGCAGGGTAACGACTGCGGCACTCACTGCTGGCCCCGCTTGTTCATGTGCTTCACGATCAATGCGACGGTGATGCCCGCCGCGACGGTGATTGCATACTGTTTCACATCGCCCCCCATCCGCTGTAGTTGCTGCCGGTATACGGCTGAATATCGTCTACCGGCGTTGGTTGAAACAGCTCTTTTTCCGCTGCCATCTGTTCCGGGTGCGTTTTCTCATACAGCCACACGCCGAGCGAGAAATCATCTTCACCCGTGACGGTGGACCCCACCGCGTTTACACCCTTGTAGGCAATATTCTGGTCACTGGTCGGGTTCAGCGCCTGCCCGATTGCGCCGCGCTTGGCATACAGGAACAGGCCCCCGCCAATCGCCGCGGCGGTCAGCACCATTAGGCCATCAACTTTTACTTTTACGCCCATGATACGCCCTCGCGAATAAAGTCCAGTGTGTAGGGCTGCTCGCCGTTTTCGTGCAGGGTCATTGCCTCGAATAACTGCGGGTACAGATCCCGGGTGACGGTTTGCATCGGCAGAATGCCCGAGCGGTTCGACACATGGTCGATGTACGCGCGCAGGTCGTTTTCACTCTTTGGCGCCCAGGCGCCGAGAATGCCCGCGAGCGTATCCACGCCCCGGCTTCGATAGGCACCGCCGACGATGCGCGTCGCAGCGCGGAACCCGTAGCGGGCATCGATAAACTGCGCAAAGCGCGGGTCGGTCTGGCTCGCATCCAGCCCTAGCCAATCGTCGCCCTTTTCGATATTCAGCGGGTTATTGTTGCGAATCCCACGCTTGGTGGAATTGGCCCCCGGTTCAGTGGTCAGCGCTTCGGTTACGTTTTCCAATCCCATCACCTCTAAAATACTTATATTTTTTTCTGGCTCTTTATTCTGCGGCGAATCGGTCACCACCACTTGCCGCCCCGCCCTCGCACTCAAAAACACGGCGCCAGCAGTCAGCGCCGCCAGCGCCAAACCGCCCGCGCCACGCATCACGCTACCGCCGCCGGCAAAATGCTAATCTCAAAAACGCTTCCGTCTACCACTGTCAAATCCGGCACCGACATACCCCGACGCGCAAAGGTTTGCGTGCCGGAATTAACGGCAATTTCTGCACGCCCGTTGTCATACTTGTACCCTGTCAAATAATCCAAGTAATCGGTACCTCCGCCGACACTGGAAACAACAAACGGCAGCCAATCAAAAGAAACTACGGTTGCGCCGTAACGGTCGAAACTTGCCACCCGGTCAAATAGTTTCTGTGTGACTCGCCGCGACGCGTCACCAACCGGCTGCGAATAAAGCTCCCCATAGGTTGTAATATCCCGCGTCTCTTGTATGCCCGTCCAGCGGATACCGTGCAATGTATCCGGTGTTATTGCTTCATAGTACGACGCGCCAGACACCCCACTTCCATAGGAAAAATCTAAAGACTCGTCACGAACAATACCGTTCGCCGTAATCCGATACCCGGCAAAATTTTTCACCGAGTTGAAATTGCTATATAGCCGATCCTCTGCACCCAACAACATAATCGAATCCGTCGCGTGCGAAATTGCAATTTCCTCTCGCACATCCTGCCCGAAAAAATCGAATGATAAGATTTTTGTTCCGTCACCATGCAGGCAGTAAATCCGATCACCCCAAATATGCAGCCCGCGCCTTGTTGTTGTTATATAACCTCCGAGCGTCCCCGCCGGAGCAATCGGCACTAAATCCGCGCCCGGATAATCTGCCTTATATATAGCCCCGGCTATGTGCCGCATAAATACGCGGAAACCGTCTGTAATTGCGAGACTGTTCATATTGCTTGAACTAAACCCGGCGCTTGCTGGATAGGTAAAATCAACCCCAGATACAGTATCCAAACCCAGTTCTACGATTGCGCCGGTGCTGATTACCGCGTAAAACTTACCATCCTTATAGGTCGCCCCGTAGCACGAATCCATCCCAGATGCTACAACCTCATTACCTCCCACCATCACCTCTGTGGCCAACGATACCGCGCCCACCTCACGAGTAATATCGGCTGGCAACGCATCAGCAACCCCGCCCGACTGAGTGGAAATATACGCGGAAACATTCAACTCACCGGATACGATCAATCGGGAAAACTCGCCAAAGCCCAATACCAGTTTTATCACCTGATCGTAGGGACTGACCACGCGCACGGACTGCACGGGTCGATCAAAGCGCGCGAAGTCGCCCGCCTTGCGACCGGACAAACGGGAGTCGCCAATTACAAAATCAAGGTCGGTACCCTGATCGATGAAAATAAATTCACACGGCTGATCGATATTCAGCGGTACGCCCGCTTTCAGAATTTTTGTGTGTGTCTGCTGCTGCTTGTTGCCGGTCATTCCATCCACCCGTTGCCAACTACCAAATGCACGTTACCGGCAGAGGTGGCGCGCAGTGTTTTGAATTTTTGATCCAGCTTGACCTTTTCGGCTTGCAGCAATTCCAGCTTTCCGCCATCGAACTCCACCGTCACGGCGGCGGCGGTTTTGTTCAGAATGAACGATGAAGGCGGGCAGATGATACTGGTCGGAATGCCGTTGCTTGCTGTTTTGTAATCGCGCATCACTTGCCCTTCCGGTTTTTGACCACGGCGGCGACGACGATACCGGCAGCGGCGAGACCGCCAACCACCTTTAACGCCTTGATGCCTTCGGTGGTGACCGCTTCGCCTTCGCTGCGGCTGTTCAGCATGGCCAGTTCAAAACCGCGTTCTATGGTTTCCACATTCTGCTTGCTGGCAAATTCGGTGCTTTTGGTGATTGCGCCGATGGCCTGCGCGAGTGTGTCGCTTGCAAACTGGTTATTTTCTTCCAGGGCACCGAATGACAGCGCCCCGAAATTCTGCGCGGTTGCAAATGCTTCTTCTGTGGCGGTCAGCCCCAAGTCCAGCGCGCCCTGGTTCATTTTTATTGCGGCATCGATTGCGCCGTAGTCGGTGCTTGTGATATTGCCGACGCTCGCGCCTTCGGATAGCGCGAGGTTCACACGGTCACCGTCTCCGGTGCCTTCCACAAAGTTGAACGTCTGATCGACCTGCGACGAACTTTGCGAGCTGCTGCTTTTGGAATCTCCGCCCATTACAGTTCCATCCGGTAAACGCTGCCCGCGTATTGCAGGCCCACGCGTTGATAAAGTGACTCAATCCGCCAGTCTCTTGTGTGACAGCGAATCGACTTGAATTTGCCCAGGGCCCCGGCTTTCACCGCGCGCAGCCCCCGCACCAGTCCGGTGCCGATGCAGGCACACAACACCAGCTCTTCACCCTCGATTCTGGTGACAAAAAAACCGGACGCGCCGCCGCCGATTGCATACAGCTGCGCCGCTCCGGTCTCCAGTTCCCGCTCCACTAGTGGCGACAGCACACCGGGCGCGGCATCGAATGCGAGCGCGGCGGACTGATGTGGCCACGGTAGCCGGGTTATTTCTTCCACAGGTAAACGGCTCCCAGCAGTACCGCGCCGCCAATCAACAGCGTTTGCGTTGACAGCCCGGAAGTGCCGCCCGCGTTGTTAAACGTGAACGTTTTATTGCCGCTGCCGCTGCCGCCTGCGCTGCCGCCTGTCGCGGAGGACGGGCCACCGCCCCCCATATCCAGACCGCCGCCGCCCGTGAGCGATGTCAAACCACCAAACATGTTCTACCCCTTGGCGAGTTTCACCACCGCCATGCCGGCCAGCAGTACCCCGGTGAATTGCAGCACCCGCTTATCCATGACAATGCCGCCTACACTCACCGTATTTTTGGCGACTGCGGTTTGCCCGGCATTGACCTGCCGCGCATCTGCGCCCGCGTAGGCGGCGGGCGAGCTGCTGGCATCGACATAAGCGTTTGCGTTGTCGGGTTGCGGTGCTGCCTGGGTCACTTGCGGCGTCGGGTTCTCCGCCGCCAGCTTGCCCAGATACAGCTCCCCGGCCCAGTCGAGAAAATTGGAACCTGAAGAGGCCATGATTTACCCCCTTACACTTCCAGCTCGCCGAGGTACTCCGCGAGAATTTCCACTGTCTCCGCGCCGGAACTGGTCAGCTTGAGTCGCAGATCCTGCGCGGTGCGCACGTCCAGCTTGTTCTCGCCGTAGCCATCTTCGGAGAAGTCCACGACCACCCAACCGGCTTGCGGGCTGCGCTCGGAATCGGCGAGCATGAAATCATTCAGGGCGGTGGTGCGCTCCCAGACGGTGCGACCGTCGCGCTCAATCTCAAGGTCTGTGATGTTTGCGGCCTTGATGAAAATGCGACTGATCCACTGGTGCGAACGGGTACCCTTCGGCAGCTTGTCAAAGTCCCAGCGACCGGCGAGGCCCTGCGCATACAGGCGGCGCAGCGAGCGAATCATGCCCGGCCCACCCTCGCGCACCGGCGATTGGATTGCGTAGGCGTTGGTAATTGCCGGAGTGGTGGCGGTACCGTCGATATCTACCTCCAGCGACAGCGAGTCGATAATCTGGCCGGTTTTCGGGTTCAGGCTGCCGATATTCAGTGCGGTCAACTCTTCCAGGTCGCGGCGCTTGAGGCCGGTCTGGTCGATGCAGATGCGAACAAAGGAACCGTCACCGGCTTGCAGGCCATCGAACTCGTTCATCACGTCCAACGCTTCACCGGAAAACGACATGATGGCCTTGGCGTTGGCCATCACGCGCACTTCATTGATTTTGCTGGTGGGGATATTGGTTGCCAGCACGAACGCGTGATACGTGCGCGGCTTTGGCAGTTTGATTGTCGCGGTCTGGCCAGGGGCCACACCTTCGGCGGGTGCGAGTCGAATCGTCTGGCGCATTACTTTTTCGCTCCCTTGGTGGCGACATTCGCGGCGGTTTGCAGGGGAGCAATGCCAGATTTTTTGAGCAGGAACGCCACGCCCATAAGGCCAGCGATACCTACGGCAGCGGAAAACGCAATACTGCCGTTAAAGTTGTCCTGAACGGCCGATTTGGCCTTGTTCACTGGGTCCATGATTGGAAGTCCTCAGATTTGCCCCTTGTCGGGTTGTCGGTTTTCGGAGGCTTCACATTCGGCGGGCGACAGGCACAAAAAAACCGGCGCAATGGCCGGTTAACCTAAAGGTCTGGATTCGGTCGGGATTCGGTTAATTTTTTTGGTATTTGAGCTGGTATTGCTGCGGCTCGCGGTGGTTGGCCGGGTCGAATCGCCAGAATTGCAGCGGCTGCTGGTCGGCAATGGCAGGGCCCGGGATTCCGTAGCGCTTGCCCACCTTGACCGAGGTATCCCCGAGAATCGAGCCAATCACGGCTACCTCGCAGGCATTCAGCACCGTTTTTGATGTCTCCTCTGGTTTCTGCGCCACCGCGTGATACCGCAGTCCGAATTTGCGCCCCTGATTCAGCAGGCGCATGTGCTCCGGCGCGGCCGCGCCGCTGCGGGTACCGCTGCCGGTCAGCTCCTCATCGATCACATAGGTGATCTTGCTGCCGTTTAGCACCGCCCACACCAGCCGACAGAAGAACTCGTGTTCCTCTTCGTTCTGGAATACTGGCGAGTAGGCAATGCGGAAACCGCGGCCCGACTTGACCGCGCGCAGCACCGCCGCCGCGAACGCTTTTTGCGTGTGGTAGCGGTGCGCCTTGTGGTCATAGTTCGGGTCAAATATTAGTACCCTTGCACCCTGCTTTGGTATCTCGCTGTTCTGCTTGACCGCCTGGGACTTACCTTGCCCACTTCGGGCAAGGTAGATGGTATTGCGGTTTGGCAGTGACGGGTCAGGATTCGTCGCCATCCGGGCGCACCCCCTGCTGTATGGTCTCCTCTGCCTGCTCCGCTTCGGCTTCGGCCTTGGCCCGGTCGGCCTGTTTCAGGCCCACCACATCGGCGGCGGAACGCCACACCAGTTCCCCGACAAAGGCGAGCGCGTCGGCCTCTTCGGAATACTTCAGCACCGCCGACTCTTCCAGCTGGTGCTTGGCCAGCGCCGGCGCCAGCCGGGTCTCCGATTCTTTGTACACCTCTTCCGGGTACTTGATGCGCTTATCCAGAAACCCGAACACGCCTTGCAGCGCGCCGACGATATTGCGCGCCTTGGTGCGCGCTTTTTCCATCGGGTCTACTTCCACCGCCTTCGGTGCTTCCGGCAGTTCCTGCCCCTGCTCGGTCTCGCCGGTTTCGGCTCCGGCCACTACGGCTTCTATATCGGCGATATTGTCGCCCTGCTGCTCTACTGCTACTTGATCCATGTGCGCCCCCTTTAAATTGCGCTTTTTATAATCAAACCGAGGCCGGCCACCAAGCCAACCCCGGCCAAAACTGTGCCCGCCGCTGGCTTGGCTTTTGGTTCCTCAGCCCGCGCCGCTGCTGGCTCCGCCTGTTCCATCTCCGGCGACCAATCATCTTGCACGGCGGTCGGTTTGGGTTTCGGTTTCTCCCCGGCCACCAGTTCGCCCTCAATATTGCTTGGCGGCGTCGGCGGCTCGCCCTTCCAACTGGCCGCGCGCCAGATGGCCAGCTGCACCCGCTTCCCGGTGCGCTGATCCATGCCGCAATCTGGGCAGCTGGTATACAGGTGCGCGCCCTTGCGCCTGGCTTGCATAATCGCCGCCTGCTGATCGCAGGAAGGACACGCCATATAACCTAGAATTTCATTTGCCATTGGTGCACCTTTTACAGCTACAGCAGCTATCCCGCGCATCGGTTCCTACTCGCACATATTGCCGATGCACACCACCGCCCGGCCCATTTACAAACCCCGCTTCTATCTCTACCACATTGTCACCATCACCATCGAGCAGCATCCGCAATTGCTTCCTGCTCAACCGTATTGACAGCGTTCTAGTTCCTGACACAGTTGTCATACTCCCCCCTGAATTGAAATTGAAGCATCGCCCAGCACCACCGAGGCGCAGATTACCAGCGGCGTCACCGCCAGCAGGACGCGCGACACGGCACCGGACCAAACATAAACGCGGGCGAGCTTGCGAATATCATCCATGCCCTGCCCCCTCTCGATTCACTCCCAGCGCTACCGAATAACCAACTTTTGGCATCTCAAAAAGTACCCTCTCACCCGCTCCGCCCTCTTTGCGTATTTCACTCGGTAATGCCTCAACCACCGCGCCGATATTTACCCGCCCGCATGGCCTGCCCGCTTGCAGCAATACCAACTCAGACCGCCATAACAGCTTCTGCATTGCTGCCCTTTCCGCCTTGTACCTGACTGAATCCAACACAGCCTGCGCGTGCCTTACGGCAACATTCGATAATGCGGCCTTTTCCCGCGCCACTACCGCAGCGAGCACCGATAACGGCAGCAACATAACTAACACGCCAAAACAAAAACTTTCCCAGTCCATTAGCACACTCCCGCCGCTGCACAGGCACCCGACGCCAACAGATAGCCAGCGAACCAAACCGCCGCGCACGACAACGCCAGCACCACAAAAAGGCACACCGCCCCTACCGCAAATCCCACTAAATCGCTCATTACATCCCCCTGGTTACAGTTATTGACACAAGTCCAAGTGGCCCGGCTGCGCCGCGCCTTTTTGACGCGCCATGCTGGCGCTAATTTGCTGCGCCATTCGCTCCTCGAATGGCTTTTGCGCAAAAGTGAGACCGGGCATCAAGCGCGCCCGATTTTCTGCGGTATCGTCCGGCGCTTGCAGTTGCTTGCGCTTGCCCTGCCGAATCGTCCACACATGCTCGCGGGTGCGGATAAATGTCGAAACCCCGCGCATTACAATCCCCAGCAGGCGACGCACCTCATCACCGTATGCCGACTGACCGCCATCAAAGTGCATCGGGCGCAGCGCCAAATCTTCGCGCTTGCAGGTCGGCCCGCCCATTAATTCAACAAAGGTTCGCCAGTCGCCCGCGTCACAAGCCGCGCGGATCGCTTCGGCCTCTTCCGGCTCCCACTCTTCCAGCGGTTCCTTTCTCCGGCGCAGTTCGCGCCAAACCGTCACCGATACGCTGCCGATTTGCTGGAATTGGCGGATACCCCAAAGGCTCGCCCAGGCGCGGGCGCGCATTGCACCCTCGCTGCCGGTGCGCTCCGCTTCCTCGTCCATTTCCACCGCGTAGGCGTCGATATTTTTTGATATATATTTGGCGATATACCCGGTGGCGCTGCGCTCCGGGTCGATATCTTCCCGCAGCACCCGCACCGACTCTTTACCGGCTACCTCTTCCGGGTCTACCTTTAGCGCTTCTTCGCGGAAAATATTCCACGCGCGTTCGAGGTCTCCACCTGAAAAGAAAAGCAGCAAATGCCAGTGAGGCGTGCCGTCATGGTGAGGCTCTGCAACTCTGAATCCGAAACATCTAATTCCAGATTTAGCCCATCGTGCACGGATACTCGCCCACACACCGGACAGGTAACTTTGTACCTGATCCGGGCTGGCTCCGTTGAAATTTTCATTTTTTGGCCCGTAGTGGTGGCACGCGTGATACTTGCTCGGCGCCGTTAACGTCAGGAACAGGCCGCGCAATCCGGCCTCTTCCGCCATCTCTTCATAACCGCGCAAACGCACCATCAATTCATTGCGGCGGTTTACCGGGTTCGACACACTGCCCGCTGCGGCATCGGCGAGGCTTTTCACTTCGCCAACCTCGTTCACCGCTTCCATCTGTTCCAGCATGGCCTTTGCACTGTGCTGCGCCGCCATCCAGCGGTTTAGCGCCCAGTTGCTCACATAGGGTTGTTTTGACTTTTGCACCCTGCCCAGGCTGCGCAATACACTTTCCGCCTTGCGCCCGTTGCGTCTGCGAATCTGCCGACGCCACCAGCGCGCGCATTTGGCACGGGCCACGCCGCCCAATTGCTTGTCACGGATTTTTTCGGGCGAATCGCACGGGCCAATCTTTACCGGCCATTCGGCCCCCAACTCTTCCACCTGCGCCATTACCTGCTCGATCATCTGCCCCATATCATCGGCAGTCGCGGCAATATCGCCGATTAAATCCGCCGCCGCCTCTGCTGCCGCCTTCACCTCATCATCTTCCATTGTTGCCGGTTTGTTTTTGAGCTTTCCGTATTTCCAGACCGGCGCGCGCATGGCGTCGGTCACAGACCGCAGATTCTTATTCGCTTGCACATAGCCGCCGCCCTCTTTTATCGGCTTTCGACAGTCGCTCGCATACATGGCTATAAGGTCTCCGCGAATCGGTGCGAATTCATTTATAAGCGCATCCCGCCACTGCCAAATCTCGCGCGGCATACGCTGGTTCAACGGTTCCAGCGCTGTAATATTTTCCATTGACCAAATCTTCGATACCGGGCAGGGCCACCACCAAAACGAAAATAAGAGCCAGAAAAAAGCCCCCGAATTTATCGCCGTTTTTATTCACTGCGCCCCCGCTGAAATAAAAAAGGCCCGCGCACGGGCCACCTGTGAGAGTTAACTGGCTGTCACGCCCTGCTGGCGCAATCCGATATTCACAGACATTAGAATGTCCCGCGCCTGTCGGTATGGTATGGGCTGCCCCTGCACCACTTTACTGGTCGCGCGGGCCATTGCTGCGGCCTCAGCAGGCGTTAGCAAAATTTCCAGCTTTACTAGCTTTTCTCCATTCACGCCGCCACCCCCTGCCCTGCCAGTTGCGACTGCACCCATGCAACCATATCGAACTGCGCACCGAAGCAACGCGGGCAAGGCACACTGCCGCCCATGCGCACGGCGCCGCCGCTTTTGCGGGTTATCGCTTCGAGCTTTCCGGTTTTGATATCGAGTGAATAGAGGTCTGAGGCGGTATAGAGCCAACCGGCACCCTTGCAACACGGGCACGGGAATTGCTCGGCTTTTGGTGGGAGTGTGGTGCTCGCAATCTTTTCCTCGATGCCTTGCGAGACACCGTCGATAAAGTCGGCGAGTGTGCGGCCTTTTGCAATCCGGTTCAGTTCGGATTCAATAAAGGTTCCAGATAATTCGGGTGTGCTTTTCATGGCTGTCCCCTTGCTTGTTATTAGTCGGCCCGCTCGACTGCCCCCCGGAGGGGGCTACCTAACAAGCAGGCGCAGCCAGACTATAAGCGGCCGCTTATATACACAAGCCATGACTTAGCTAACTGGCCATTTGGATAGCAACTACAATAGGGAAAATCAATGAATACAGGGACTCGCCCGATGCTCTACACCGTGGACATTCTGGACATGATGAAAGAGAAGCTCGGAAGTTATTACAAGGTTGCCCAGGTACTGGACGTACATCCAAACCGAATCAACCAGCTGCGGCACCGCGGCGGAATTATGACAGACGAGCAAGGACTAAAAGCCGCTGAATTTTTAGGGTTTCCAGCCGAGGCAATCATCCTGTCACTTGCCGCCGAGCGTTCGCTAAACTCCCCGGCATTCGACCTGCTGCGACAGGTAGCGGAGGAACACACCCCAAAGATAATGGCCGCAGCTAGCGCTTTAGCTGTGGCCATTTTGGCCACCACACAAACCGCCTCATTTTTGCCCTGGGCGTGACAATCTGTCATAGCTAAGCCATTGATTTATAAGGAATCTGGCGACAGGCGCAGTATAGATTATGTTAAATCGTATATATGGAACCCAGATCGTCGACTCGATAGCCGACTCGCCCAACCTCCATCTCCAGGCCCGATTTCTGCTCTCCCAGAATCCGGTGACGTGGACTTTCACGGCACATTCGTGGCCTCTCCTGCCAGCCAGAAAAAACTGTCGTCCGTTTCGTGGTGACCGGCCCTCCAGCGCTTTTTCATCGCCCTGCTCTCCATTAGCATGCGCGCCTCTTTTCAAGGGGGGAAAGTTATGAGTATTGGACAAAAGATCTATCAAGCAATCGAACGCCTGGCGGTGGCACCGCGTCAGTGCAATGAATTCAAGAACACCTTTTCACAGTCACTGGTGCACGAAGGTGCGGATTCCGGGCTGGCGGAACACCTTGCCGCTGTTGCCCAGGATGCGCTGGCGAACCACCGGGACAATGACCATCACCTGGGGATGGTTGAATTGATCGCAATGCACCCGGAATTCGGCAAGCTAATGCTGCAGGACATCGCCGCCACCACGGCGCTGCACAAGTACATGTCGTTTTATCTCGATCTCGAAGCCATGCAGCCAGCTTGCGCAGTCAATCACTAGTCGTCGTGGGCTCGCTGAATACCGCAATTTTGCTGCAAAAATTGCGGTACTCGCTGCTCCAGCCAGTATTCCGGCCGCCACAAGCTGCCGGCAACGAACCCTACGTGACCACCGCGCCTGGTGATATCAAGGGTGACTTCGGAACTGATCTCGGCCTTTGTCGGGATTGCGCTATTGCATACAAACGGATCATCTTCCGCGTGAACAATCAGCGTTGGACGCCGAATATCCTTGAGTAGCGGCTTGCTGGAGGCCCGGGTGTAGTAGTCATCCACACCGAGGAATCCGTGCAACGGCGCGGTAAAGTGATCGTCAAAGTTGCGGAAATTGGAGAAGTAGCGGCTTTCGTCCAGGCTCGGCATCTGCCGTGCGAGCTCCGGGTCCTGTGCCTTGGATCTGAGGCTGAGCTTGAGGCTGTTGAGCAGGTGGCGCTGGTATACTCGGGAAAACCCCTGCCCCATACGCCTGCAGGATGCGTGCAGATCAAGGGGCGCAGATACGGCGACTGCCGCTGCCAGCGGCGAACGTTGACCATCTTCTCCGAGCCATTTCAGCAACACATTGCCGCCGAGGGAATAACCCACGGCCATTAGCGGGGTATGCGGGTAGCGCTCTTTTAGCTGTGCAGCGAGCCAGCGGGGGTCATCGCTGTCGCCACTGTGATAGGCCCGGGGCAACAGGTTCGGCACCCCGCCGCAACCACGAAAATGCATCACCGCGACCTGCAAGCCCGCGGACAGCAGTGCCTGCATAATGCCCTGTACATACGGCGATTCCACCGAGCCTTCCAGGCCGTGCAGTACCAGCACCAGAGGAGAGTCCGCATCGTCCCGCAGGGGCGCCGGTGTGTGCAGTGCCAAGCGATCCCCGTCCGTTGTCTGCCACCAATGACACTGGGTGCGAATCCACGGTCGCGGGCGGTGGTAACGGGGAAAAATGGTCTGCAGATGGCAGTTTCCCAGACCAATGGCGGGTTTAAACGGGTTGGAAATGTGTGGTGAGTGACTACTGGACATGGCATTTGGATACTTCACGGGCCGCCCAGATTAGCCGCCCGCGACCGCAAATACCAGTCTCACGATTCCTCGGGCTCGGTAACCGCCTCATACAATTTATAGTCACCACCGGGCAAGATCAGGAAGACGTTAAACGGCTCGAAATCCCGGCCGCGGTACATTCCGGGGCTTCCCTGTGGCATGCCGGGCACGGCCAGGCCAATGGCATTTTTTGGAGGATTGGCGAGAAACTTGCGAATCAAGCGGGCGGGCACATGCCCCTCAAACACGTATTTCCCATCCATTACGCCGGTGTGACAGCCCTGCAGACTCGCGGGTACATCCATCGCCCGCTTGATCTTGGCGGTATCCAGGGTGTTTTCGCTGGTCACGGCAAAGGCATTCTGTTCCAGGTGCTTGATCCAGTCTTTACAGCACAGACAAAATGGTGATTTGTGCACCACAATCGAAGACGCGGGCGCAGCCGGTTCGGTCTGATCAGCGTGGCTCGGGGTCGGAAGCAACCAGCAGGTAAACAGCAATACCAGCAGGCGATACGTCGGTTCAGGGAATTTCTGCATAACAAAGGGCGTAGTGTTTATTGTTGTCGGTCCAGTATTGCCGGGATTCAAACCCCGCGTGGGTGAGCATTGATTCCAGGGATTGCAATGTGTATTTGTGGCTGTTTTCCGTGTGAATGGTCTCCCCTTCTTCAAACTGGACAGTTACCCCAGCAATACTTACCCGCTGGGGTTTCAGGCTGACCAGGTGCATTTCAACCCGCTGCCGCAATGGATGGTAAAAGGCCCGGTGCGCAAACGCATCCAAGTCAAAATCCGCACCCAGTTCACGATTGATACGCTGTAGCAGGTTTTTATTGAAAGCTTCGGTAACGTGCTGGTCGTCGTGATATGCCCGCTCCAGAATCACGGAATCTTTTACCAGGTCCACTCCCAGCAGCAACGCATCGCCGCCGCTCAACCGTTTCGCAAAATTTCCCAGCAGGTTTTTTGCCTGCTCCCGGGTAAAGTTGCCGATGGTAGAACCGGGGAAAAAGATAACCTGGTTTGCTGCGGCAATTTTTTCACCCCAGGTATCCGGCGCGGTAAAATCGCCGACAATGGGGGTAACTTGGAGCCCCGGCAACAGCGATTCGATACGGGACTCTGCGGCCAGTAATATTTCGGGGGAGATATCTATTGGAATGTAGGCCCTCGGGCTATCCATAACCGCGAGCAGCGGCTGCGCTTTTTCGCAATTACCCGCGCCCGGTTCGATCATGGTCACATCCGGCCCCAGTGTTTCAGCAATCGCCTGTAAGTGCCTGCTGAAGATTTCCGCTTCCGTCCGGGTCAGGTAGTAGTCATCCAGTTCACAGATCTGCTCAAAGATTTTCGAACCGGTTTCGTCGTACAGGTATTTGCACGGCAGGGACTTTTGCGGGGCGGAAAGGCCGGCAATGATGTCTGCGGAAAAGGTTGACGCTGCACCGCCCTCTTCTTGCTGGTCGAAGGAAGATGCTGGCTTCCCTGAGGCCACTGGCGTCTGCACTGCAATATTCAATCTGAATCTCCTGCCAGTCGAATCCCGGTAAATTGCCAGGCCTGGTGAGGGTAGAAAAAGTTGCGGTAACTGATACGGATATGACTTGCCGGCGTTACGCAGGAGCCACCCCGCAGTACCATCTGGTTGCACATGAATTTGCCGTTGTACTCACCGACCGCGTCGGCACTGGCCCTGAACCCCGGATATGACAGATAGGCGCTGCCGGTCCATTCCCACAGGTTGCCCAGAAACCGGGGGCTGCTGGCTGTTTCTGCGACAGCGCGATACCTGCGCTTTTCCAACAAATTTGCCGATGAAAGCGGGTTCGGCTGGCGGTGCAACCAGGCGGCCACTTCCCATTCAAACTCTGTGGGCAGCCTGAACCCGGCCCAGCTCGCAAAGGCATCCGCCTCGTAAAAGCTGACGTGGCTCACCGGCGCATCGAGGTCGAGAGGGAGCAGGCCGGCGAGGGTAAACTGGTACCACTCCCCTCCCCGCTCCTGCCAGTAAAGGGGAGCGACGGCATGATTTTGCTGTACCCATGCCCAGCCATCCGACAACCACAGCCTTGGCTCGCGGTAACCGCCATCAAGAATAAAATCCAGATATTCCCGATTGGTGACAAGCCGGGAGGCAACGCAAAATGCGTTCAAATGTTGTTGGTGTGCCGGCGCTTCATTGTCGAAATGGAAGTCGTCCCCTTCGCTTCCTAAAGTGTAGATATCTTCCGGAACCTGCAGCCACCTGATCGCGCTCTCCCCTTCCGGCACAGGCTCCGCATCCGTTTGTTCGTCGAGATACCCCGGCAACAGTGGATTGATGGAAAATGCATGGAGAATATCGGTGAGCAACAGTTCCTGATGCTGCTGCTCGTGATTCAGCCCCAGAGTCAGCAAACTGGCGACTTCCCCCGGGCATTCCTCCTCGGTCAGCAACTGTTCCAGCGCCCGGTCGATATGCCCGCGATAGGCAAAAACCTGGTCCAGATCAGGGCGGGATAGCAGGCCCCGCTGCGGGCGCGAAAATGGCTGCCCCAGGGAGTTGTAATAGGAATTGAACAGGTGGTGATAGTCGGGATCAAACACCCGGTAACCCTGCAGGTACCGTTGCAGGATGAATGTCTCGAAGAACCAGCTGGTGTGGGCGAGGTGCCACTTGGTCGGACTGGCATCCGCCATCGACTGCAGCTGCATATCTTCGGCGGTGAGCGGGTCGGTGAGAAACACGCTTTCTGCCCGTACCTGCTGATAGCGATTGAGCAGCGCTGCACGGGTATCGAGGGACAACTCGGAAGTCGCGTCCATCCCCATCCCGAGAGATAACGACTCCGTAGGAGAATTACCGGATTTTTCGGATACCTCTGATCCAGCCTGCGTAATCAGATTCATGCCCGGTTCTCATTCCCGTTCAACGTGGCGAGTCCTTATTTGATCATACATGCATTGTGGCGCATTCCTATCAGTTCGCAGGCCTCAGTGGAGATTCCGACGCCAGCAATTTTCTCTCCAGCAGAATTCCGGGCACAAAAAAGGGCCGGCAATGCCGACCCTTTGTGATTGCAATGGAACTGCAATCAGAAGCGAACGGTGAAGTCTGCACCGTACATGCGCGGCATATAGCGCCATGCAGGGCTTGCACCAATCGCCGCACCGGTACCGCCGTAACCACCGGCAATTTCCTCGTCGGTCGCGTTCTGCACCCACAGGGCTGCAGAGTACATGTCGGAGGCACTGTTCCAGCCTGCACGCAGATTGAACAGCTGGTAGTCCGGGATTACACGGGCCGGGTCGCTGATGGAGCCAACGCGCTCATCGGTCCAGTTGTAGTCACCACGCAGCACCACGTCGCCGCCGTTGTTCAGGGCCCAGGTGTATTCAGCCATCAGGTTGAATTTGTTCTTGGGCGTGCCGACACGGGGCTGGCCTACGCGGGAGTTCTCTTCCTCGGTTTCACCGATGGATTCGATGATCTGGTAACGGGTGTACTCGGTATCCAGCAGAGAGTAGTTACCGGCAATGAACAGGTTGTCGGTTGCCGCCCACTGGATTTCCACCTCGGCGCCCTGACCTTCAGCGTCGGCGTTACGCAGGTAGTAGTTCGGGATCGGCGCACCGACCAGGTCCAGCTGCTGCAGGTTGTCGTATTCGTAGGCGAACACAGACGCGTTGAAACGCACCGCGTTGTCGAACAGGCTGCTCTTCATACCGATTTCGAGGTTGGTCACACTCTCCTGGTCGAAGGACGGGTCGATACCCGGCGCAGCACTGAAGCTGTTGAAGCCACCGGCCTTGAAGCCGTCCGCCAGGGAGATGAACGTCATTACGTCATCGGTCCAGCGGTAATCCAGCACGACACGGCCGGACAGGTCGCTCCAGGAATCGCTCAGCTCCTGATCCAGGTCAGCGATGCCGTTGTTGTTGAATGCCATGCCGAAGCGCGGTGCCGGAATTGCACCAACGGGCAGTGTCGGGATCGGCAGTTGGCCAATCACGCTGCCATCCTCGCCCATGATGTCAACCATGCCACCGGCCAGCGCCAGCGGCAGCGTGTTCTGGTAGGAGCTGTGGATGGAGAAATCTTTCTCGTCGGCGGTGTAGCGCGCACCAACGGTCAGATCCATCTTGTCGGTCAGGCTCCAGGTAACGTCACCGTAGATTGCCGCGGAGCTGTAATCGCCGGTGTTGGTTACGGATTCATTCCAGGGCGTGTCCGCCATTACCCACGGAGCGATACCCGCCATCAGCTGGCCGATCATCTGCTCGCGGTTCAGCATGCTGGCAGTGACGTAGCTGGGCGCACCCAGCCCCTGCAGCAACGCGTCAGCCTGACCGGACTGCAGCATCAGGTCATAGACAAAAGTGGCCACCGCAGAGCCTTCCGGCATTGTGGGAACCATACCTGCCGCCATCGCAGCGCGTGCCTGTACAGCCGCTTCTTCCTTCTGCGTGGTCGTCATCTGATCGAACACAGCCTGCGGAATGCCAAACGCTTCGGGGTCCGCTTTCAGGCCTTCGTAAACGGCGAAGGATTCCAGGGAACCGGCGGTGAAGTACGCATCGGTTACGTGCTCCAGCTCCTCGCGGGAATAGGAAGCACCCAGGGTCCACTTCAGGGTGTCGGTAGCGCCATTCAGACGGAATTCCTGAGAGAACTGGGTCTGGTCGTCGAAGTTCGCGGAACCGAACATGTAGTCCGGGTTGGCAGTACCGTCTTCATCCTGCTGCAGGTGGGCTTCAAAGCCGCGGTAAGCAGTGATGGAGGTGAAGGTGAAGTTGTCGAAATCGTGCACGACGCTGAGGGAGCTGCCCCAGGAATCGCGGTCTTCCACGGTCGGGGTATCCAGCGCGTAGTCACCGAACACATCGGTGCCACCAGCCTGCGCCTGCAGGGAAGGCACGATGGAGGTACGCAGCGCACTGCCCTGGTCCATGATGCCGTATTCGGCGCGCCACAGGACTTCGGTATTGGCGGACGGTTCCCACACCAGGGACGCGCGATAGGTCTGGGTGTCGATGTTACCGGCGGTGAAATCTCCGGCCAGGTTATCGGCAAAGGAATCGCGGCGGTTGGTGGATGCGGTGAAGCGACCAAACAGGTTGTCAGCCAGCTCGCGGTTTACCAGCAGGTCGGAAGACATGCGGCCGTAGTTGCCCGCGGTCAGGTTCAACTCGGTGGTGTCGTCGGCCTGGGGCTTCTTGCTGATGATGTGGATTGCACCACCGGTGGCGTTACGGCCGAACAGGGTACCCTGCGGGCCCTTCAGCACTTCGACACGCTCGATGTCGGCCAGCGGGATTTCAGCGCCGGCGCCGCGGCCGGTGTACACACCGTCCACATAGACGGCTACCGCCGGGTCGGAACCCACGGTGAAGTCGCCGGTCTCGATACCGCGCACGCTGTAAGTCGGCTGCAGCGGGGTATCGTTGTTCATTTCCACGCCCGGGGTGAATTTACCCAGGTCGGTGAGGCTCTTGACGCCCATGGCCTTCATGTTGTCGCCGGTGAAGGCGGAAATGGCAATGGGAACGTCCTGCAGGTTTTCCGCACGTTTCTGTGCGGTTACTACTACTTCTTCAATCTCCGCAGCGTAAGCGGTGCCGCTCAGGGCAGTGGCAACCGCGATGGCTCCAGAGAGTGTGGACAGTGAAAAGGATCGGTTTTTACCGGACTGATCGGCGTTGTGCATCATCGCGTCCTCGCGTTTATTTTTTTAAAGAAAAAGCGTGATGGAAATTGTCGTTTATTGATAGTTATGTTCGGCCATATTACGGCTGGAAGTGTCCCAAGGAAAGCTTGTTGTGACTTTTTTCTTGTGACTGGTCAGTTTTCACCTGGAATTTTGTGAACTACTGCGCCAAATTGGCGTTACCCTCTACCTAACCAGCATATTCGTGACCGAATATTGTCCCACGGTAACGAAATTTCGCGCCAGGTCAATTAATAGACTCGACACTGGTAAAGTCCGAAAATAACAACCTATTCTATTCTGCACTGGAAACTTGCGATGACCGACTCCTCCAGAATCCTGCCTCGGCTGCTGCGTTTGTCTGTGGCCATTCTTGTCCTTTTAATGCTAGTTACGCTTTGTGTCTGGATCTGGCTCCGGCAGAGCCTGCCCCTGCTCGAAGGGGAACTGGATACCGGTGCCCTGACCACACCGGCGGAAATCCGCAGGGACCAGCAAGGCGTCCCCTTCATTCAGTCCAGTGACCGCGGCAGCATTGCCTTCGCATTGGGATTCCTGCACGCGCAGGAGCGCTTCTTCCAGATGGACCTGTTGCGACGCAATTCGTCCGGGGAACTGTCGGAGCTGGTGGGCGCGGCTGCCCTGGAGCACGATCGCGAAGTCCGCCTGCACCAGTTCCGCAAGCGTGCCGAGCGCAATGTGGCGGCAATGCCGGAGTCACAGCGGGAAATTCTCGAACGCTACGCGGCGGGGGTGAATTCCGGGCTGGAACAGCTGGGTGCCAAGCCGTGGGAATACGCCCTCCTCGGCCAGGAGCCTCGGGCCTGGGTACCGTCGGACAGCCTGCTGTCGATATTCAGCATGTACCTCACCCTCCAGAGCCAGACCGGCAAATTCGAACTGCGCGATAACGCGCTGGCCGAGCTGCTCCCACAGGATCTCTACGAATTCTTCGTACCCAAGGGCGGCATCTGGGACGCCCCCCTGATTGGCCAGGCCCGCGGCCCGGTCACATTGCCGGAAACTCATATCGCCGCACTGGTGAGCGATAGCGAGCCACTGGCATATCTGCCGATGCAGAGCGAAGACATGATTGTCGGCAGCAACAACTGGGTGGTAGGCGGTGCCCTCACCGAGCACGGCAGTGCCATCATAGCCGACGATATGCACCTCTCTATCACGGTACCGAACATCTGGTACCGCGCCGGCTGGAACGTGCCCGGCTCCGAACGCAAAATGCGCGGCGCCACCCTCCCCGGCGGTCCCATCATCGTCGCCGGCAGTAACGGCCAGGTGGCCTGGGGCTTCACCAACACCACTGCAGACTGGGGAGACCTGATCCCCCTGGAGCTGTCGGAAGACGGCAGCCAGTACCGCACACCGGATGGTTGGGCAGATTTCACCGTGGAGCGCGAGCAGATTGCCATCAAGGGCGAGGCGCCGGAAACCCTGGAGGTGCGCAAGACCATCTGGGGTCCGGTAGTGATCAAGGATTATCGCGGTCGCCCGCTGGCCTATCGCTGGGTCGCTCACGATGTGCGCGGCGCCAACATGAACCTGCTGCGGATGGAAGATGTCTCCAGCACCGAGGAGGCTTTGAACCTGGCCCCGCAACTGGGTATCCCCCACCAGAATTTCGTGATCGGTGACCACGCCGGCAATATCGGCTGGACCGTGGCCGGTCCCATCCCCCGCCGCGTAGGCCTCGATGGCAGCCGCTCGGTGAGCTGGGCGGACGGCTCTGCCCGCTGGGAAGGTTTCCTCTCCGTGGAAGAGCAGCCCCGGGTCTACAACCCGCCCTCCCATCGTATCTGGACCGCCAACTCCCGCACCATGGATGGCGAGTTCCTGAAGGTAATGGGCGACGGCGGCTACGCCCTGGGCGCGCGCCAGCAACAGATCCGCGACGACCTGTTTGCGCGCGAACAGTTCACCGAACAGGATCTGCTGGATATCCAGCTGGACGATCGCGCGGTCTTCCTCGAGCGCTGGCAGGAACAGGTTTCATCCCTGATCGCCGGCAACGACGATTACGCAGCGGTGGCGAAGCAGGTGAAGAACTGGGGCGGGCGCGCCAGCGCCGATTCCGTGGGCTACCGCATCGTGCGCAATTTCCGCCTCAAGTTCATCGAGCTGGCCACGGCGCCGGTACTGACTTATATGCGCCGCCACGATGAAGGTTTTTCTTTTGGCCGGGTCAATCGCCAGGTGGAGTACCCCGCCTGGGAAATGCTGGAAAAAGAGCCCGCACACCTGCTGAACCCGGACTTTGAATCCTGGCATGCGCTCAAGCTCGCGGCACTGGACCAGGTACTGGCGCAGATGGCGGAAGGCGGACTGCCCTTGCACGAACAGACCTGGGGCGTGCAGAACACCGCAAAAATCCAGCACCCGCTGGGCCGTGCAGTGTCCGCGGTGAACTGGTTTACCGCGATGCCGGCAGATCCCCTGCCGGGCGACTCCCATATGCCGCGGGTCCAGTCTGCCAGCAAGGGCGCCTCCGAGCGCATGGTCGTGGCACCGGGGCATGAGGAGCTGGGGGTTTTCCATATGGCCACCGGCCAGAGCGCGCACCCGCTTTCGCCCTTCTTTGGCAATGGCCATCGCGACTGGGTGGAGGGCAATCCCTCCTCATTCGCGGAGAAGGAAGTGCGCTATACACTGACTTTGAAATAACCGGAATTCCAGTGTAGACAGCAGCAGCGGCCCGCACTCAGGGCCGCTGTTTGCTCAGGCAGTTTCGTCAAGGATGGCGAATGACAGGAGTGACGTAAACAGGCCCACCGCCAGCACGAATGGCAATAGTGGGAAACAGATCATCAGCAGGGAAGAACCGATCCAGAGGTTTTTGACCCAGCCCTTCTTGACCTGGTAGCGACGGGAATAGCGCCGCAAATGGTCGTCTTCTTCGTTTGGTACAACGATTTCACTTTCCCGGGGCAGAAAGCTGCGCACCAGAAGAGTGCAATAAAAACGAAGCAATATCCAAAGCATACTGGCCACCACTCGTGAACATCCCACTCAGTATAGTTAGGGGATGCGCGAGTGATGGGGCAGTAGCTGCCGCTTCCGTGTGCGGCAGCTGCAGACAGGAACCTAACGATACCAGCCGAGGCTGTCGCGCAGCGTGACCACGCCGCCAATAATGGTGAGCGCCGGCGCTTCCACCTTGTGCTCTTCCGCCAGTGCCGGCAGGGTGCCGATGGTACCGGTGATCACGCGCTGGTCCCTGGTGGTGCCCTTCTCCACCAGTGCCGCCGGTGTGTCCGCGGCCATGCCGTGGGCGATCAGTTGCTCGGAGATGGTCGGCAGGCCGGTGAGGCCCATATAGAACACGATGGTCTGGTTGGGGGTAATCAGTTCTTCCCAGGGCAACACCAGGTCACCCTGTTTCAGGTGGCCGGTGATAAAGCGCACAGACTGCGCGTAATCCCGGTGGGTCAGCGGTATGCCGGAGTATGCGGAACAGCCGATGGCCGCGGTAATACCGGGCACCACCTGGAACGGCACCCGGGCCTCCGCCAGCTTGTCGATTTCCTCTCCGCCGCGTCCAAACACAAAGGGGTCGCCCCCCTTCAGCCGCAGCACTTTTTTGCCCTCTTTGGCGAGATCCACCAGCAGCTGGTTGATATCGTCCTGGGGCACCGAGTGGAACTGTTTTTTCTTGCCTACGTAAATGCGCTCGGCATCCCGACGTACCAGCTCCAGCACTTCGGTGGATACCAGGCGATCGTACAGCACCACGTCCGCCTGCTGCATCAGGCGCAGGGCACGGAAAGTCAGCAGGTCAGGATCACCCGGGCCACCGCCCACCAGGTAAACCTCGCCACTGGGCGCCGGCTTTTCCTTCCACCGCTGCAGTTCTTCCAGCAGGGTTTGCTCCGCCTCCGCCGCGTGCCCGCGCTCAACCTGACCGACGATCGGGCCGTTGAACACCCAGTGCCAGAACTCCTTGCGCTGGACTTCCGGCAGCGCAGCTTTGACCTTGTCGCGCATGCGCCCCGCGAGCTCGGCAATGACACCGAGGCCCGGCGACAACAGGGTTTCAATCTGTGCCCGCAGCATACGCGTGAGGACAGGGGCCGAACCGCCGCTGCTGATACCGATGGCCAGCGGACCGCGCTCGATGATGGAGGGAAAGGTGAAGGTGCAGTGCTCCGGGGAGTCCACCACATTGACCGGCAACCGCAACGCCTTGGCATCCGCGGAAACCTGGGCGTTGACCGCACCATCTGCGGTGGCAGCGACCACCATTTCTGCGTTTTTCAGCAGATCGGAATGGTAGCGACCGACGATATACTCACCGCCGCTCGCCATTACCAGCTGGCGCAACTCGTCAGTTATATCCAGAGCCACCACCAGCAGGCGGGCCTCCGCTTTTTTCAGCAAGCGCGCTTTGCGCGTGGCGATGGCACCACCCCCGACAATCAGGCAGGGGCGGTTTTTCAAATCAAAAGCGAGAGGCAGGTAACGCAAGGCTGTCTATTCCATACTGCTTAGCCGATCTTGGTAGCGCCCCGCATATATGGACGCAGTAATTCCGGTACTTCGATACTACCATCGGCCTGTTGGTAGTTTTCCAGCACCGCGATCAGCGTGCGGCCCACTGCCAGCCCGGACCCATTCAGGGTGTGCAGCAGTTCCGGCTTGCCCGTTTCCGGGTTGCGCCAGCGGGCCTTCATACGCCGGGCCTGGAAGTCGCCCATCAGGGAGCAGGAAGAAATTTCCCGGTACTTGTCCTGAGACGGAATCCACACTTCCAGGTCATAGGTTTTGCGTGCGCCAAAACCCATATCGCCACCACACAGCACCACGGTGCGGTATGGCAGGTTCAGTTTCTGCAGAACCATTTCTGCATGACTGGTGAGCTGTTCGAGCGCGTCTTCAGACTGATCCGGGCGGGCGAACCAGACCAGCTCCACTTTTTCAAACTGGTGCTGACGGATCATGCCGCGGGTATCGCGCCCGTGGGAGCCGGCTTCGGAGCGAAAGCAGGTGGTGTGGCTGACGTACTTGTGCGGCAGCGAGTCGGCATCTTCGATGATCTCGTCGCGGTACAGGTTGGTCAGCGGTACTTCTGCCGTGGGGATGAGGTAGAAATTACGCTCGTCCTCCAGCTTGAACAGGTCCTCGGCAAACTTGGGCAGCTGCGAGGTACCGAACAGGGAATCGCTATTTACTATGACCGGCACATTGGCTTCTTGATAGCCGTGCTCTTCTGTATGAAGGTCAAGCATGAACTGTGCCAATGCGCGGTGCAGCCTGGCAACTTGCCCGCTCATTACCGCGAAGCGGGAGCCGGTGAGCTTGGTCGCCACCTCAAAATCGAGACCCTTGAGCTCCGCCCCCAGGTCCACGTGATCGCGCACTGCAAAATCAAAGCTGCGCGGGGTGCCCCAGCTGCGCACTTCGACGTTGTCGTCTTCGTCGGCCCCTTCCGGCACGGACTCATCGGGAATATTCGGGATCGCCAGCAGGATGTCATCGAGCTCCTGCTGCAGTTCTGTCAGCGCCTGCTTGGCTTCGCTCAACTGGCCGCCGAGGGATTCAACTTCCTTCAGCAGCGGTGCAATGTCCTCGCCCGCCGCCTTGGCGCGGCCGATGTTCTTCGACTTGCTGTTGCGTTCGTTCTGCAGGGATTCTGTGCGTACCTGCAGCTCCTTGCGACGCTCTTCGAGCTGTTCCAGTTTTGCCGTGTCCAGCTGCATACCGCGCTTGGTCAGCGCCGCTGCTACCTGGTCGAGTTGTGAACGAATCAGTTTAGGGTCGAGCATGTCTCTTGATTTACCGCGTTACAGATATTTCATTGCCAGTGCGATGGCCCCGGCGGTGGCCGCCAGGCACACAAGGAAGCTGACCACAACATAGGTCAGCGCCGTTAAAGGCTGGCCATTGTGCCACAACAGCACAGTTTCCAGCGAGAAGGTAGAGAAGGTGGTGAGGGCACCGAACAGACCGGTCATGATCATCAGGCGCCACTCCTGCCCCAGCAGGCCGCGCTCCACGATCAGCACATAGGCGATACCGATCAGAAACGAGCCGAGCACATTGACGATCGTGGTACCGAGGGGATATCGCCCTTCGAATACCGGGTAGCTCCAGATACTGATCAGGTGTCTGAGAATGGCGCCAAAGGCGCCGCCGATGGCGATTGCAATCCACTGCATGCGGGGTCCTGGGGTCTTTATTGTCGGTATTGGCCGTGCCGGTGGGATATTGTGCCGGTTTTACGTGGTTTTGGCACCGGGGTAGCGCTGCAGCGGGCTGCTTTCATTGCGTGCGCGCAGGCGCTGCAGCTTCTCCTCGATCTTGAGTTCCAGCCCCCGGTCCACCGGGTAGTAGTAGCGCCGGCCGGCAATAGGCTCCGGGAAGTAGTTCTCCCCCGCGGCAAAGCCATCCGGCTCGTCGTGGGCGTAGCGATACTCGGCGCCGTGGGCCATTTCCTTGGCGAGTTTGGTGGGCGCATTGCGCAGGTGGATCGGCACCTCGTAACTGGGCTCGCGGCGGATATCCGCCAGCACCCGCTTGTAGGCGCTGTACACCGCGTTACTCTTGGCGGCCACCGCGAGATAGGCAATTGCCTGGGCAATCGCCAGTTCCCCTTCCGGGCTGCCGAGGCGCTCCTGCACATCCCAGGCGTTTAGGGCAATTTCCAGCGCTCGCGGATCCGCGTTACCGATATCCTCGCTGGCCATGCGCACCGCGCGGCGGGCGATATACAGCGGGTCGCAACCGCCGTCGATCATGCGTGCAAACCAGTAGAGCGCGGCATCAGGATCCGAACCGCGCACGGATTTGTGCAGTGCCGAGATCTGGTCGTAAAAGTAGTCTCCGCCCTTGTCGAAGCGGCGCACGTCCGCACTCAGCACCTCTGCCAGCACCGCCTCGTCGATGACCATGCCGCCCTGCTCTTCCCGCGCCAGGTCACAGGCGATCTCCAGCAGGTTCAGTGCACTGCGGGCATCGCCATCGGCGCTGAGGGTAATCTTGTCGAGGATCTCCGGGGCCATGTGGATGTTGCGCTGGCGCAACTCCTCGTCCTCCTGCAGCGCCCGCTGCAGCAGCCCGGAGAGCTCTTCCTGACCGAGGCTGCGCAGCAGGTATACCCGACAGCGCGACAGCAGCGCGTTGTTGAGCTCGAATGCCGGGTTTTCCGTGGTGGCACCGACGAACGTCACCGTACCCTCTTCCACGTAGGGCAGGAAGGCGTCCTGCTGGGACTTGTTGAAGCGGTGCACCTCGTCCACAAACAGGATGGTGCCGCGACCGAACTGGGCACTGTGCTGCTCCGCCTCGGCCACCGCCTGGCGGATTTCCTTGACGCCGGCGAGAACCGCAGACAGGGTGGCGAAGCGGGCATCACACTCCTGTGCCAGCAGCCGTGCAAAGGTGGTTTTACCCACCCCCGGTGGCCCCCACAGCACCATGGAGTGCAGCTGGCCCCGCTCCACTGCCTCCCGCAGCGGTTTCCCCGGGCCCAATAAATGCGTCTGGCCCACATAGTGGGCCAGAGTCTGCGGCCGCATGCGCGCGGCCAGGGGCTGGTGCCGGGGTGGCGATTGAAAAAGATCACTCATCGCGAATAACGTCGGTACCTTTGGGTGCCTTGAAATTGAACATGGCGGCGGACAGGCGCGGGTTGGCCTGCAGGCCGCTGAAATTGATATCGGTGGTCTGGCCCATACCGTCGCGTACGGTCATCGCCGACGGCAGTCCGGCATTGTCGAAGCGGATTACCATGGTTTTGAACGGCGCCGACGGACGCTTGGCGGTGAGGTAGTAAGCGCCCTTCTTCTTGTCGACATTGAAGGAACCGCGGATCTCCTCCACCTTGCCGCCGAGCAGGAGCGCCGGGGTATCTTTCATACGCTTGTCCACCGGGCGAATGGTCACCTGCTCCAGGTCCGGGTCATACAGCCACAGCTGCTTGTTGTTGGTCACCAGCAACTGGGAAAACGGCTCGCCGGTTTTCCAGCGCAGCTTGCCCGGCCGCTGTACCGAGAAATTGCCGCTGCTCTTTTGCAGTACCTTGCCCTTCTGGTCCTTAAGGGTCTGGCGGAAATTCCCTGAAATGGAGCTCAGGGGTTGCAGCAAGCCGCTCAGTTCATCACTGGCGTCCGCGTGGCTGACACTGGCGCCAAAACCCAAGCCCAGCGCAACGATCAGTGTGCTCAGAATTCGTTTCATAGTGGCCTTCCATAAAGTGTTCCGGGAGTGTCCCTAAAGACTAGTTGGCGCCAGGTGAACCCGGCCTGAACCGGGCCCGAAATAACCCAATCGTCTATGCGGGCGGTGGCGCCAGTACTTCCCGGTTGCCATTGGCCTGCTGGGCGGAGACCACGCCGGCAGCTTCCATCGCCTCGATCATGCGCGCGGCGCGATTGTAGCCGATGCGCAACTGGCGCTGCACGGATGAAATGGATGCCTTGCGGGATTTGGTCACAAAAGCGACAGCCTCGTCGTAGAGGGCATCGGCTTCCGGATCGTCCTCGCCGCCTTCGGTGGCCATGCCGGGCACCGGAATACTGTTGTTGGTGTCGTCGGTAATGCCTTCGATATAGTCCGGCTCGCCGCGACGGGACCAGTCTGCCACAACCTGGTGCACTTCATGGTCGTCCACAAAGGCCCCGTGCACCCTTATGGGCACCGCTGTACCCGGCGGCAGATATAGCATATCGCCGTGTCCGAGGAGCTGCTCCGCACCCCCCTGGTCCAAAATGGTGCGCGAGTCGACTTTCGACGAGACCTGGAAGGCCATGCGGGTGGGTACGTTGGCCTTGATCAGGCCGGTAATCACGTCCACCGACGGCCGCTGGGTCGCCAGCAACAGGTGGATACCCGCCGCCCGCGCCTTCTGCGCGATACGGGCAATCAGCTGCTCGACCTTCTTGCCGACGATCATCATCATGTCGGCGAACTCGTCGATCACCACCACCACTGCCGGCAGAGGCTTCAGGTGCGGTGCGGTCTGCTCGGCCTCGGGGACGCTGGACATGGGGTCCGGCTGCCACAGGGGGTCTATCAGGGGCTCCCCCGCCGCCTCTGCGTCCTTGATCTTGCGGTTAAAGCCCGCCAGGTTGCGCACACCCATGGCGGCCATCAGTTTATAGCGGCGCTCCATCTCACCGACACACCAGCGCAGGCCGTTGGCCGCGTCATTCATATCGGTGATCACCGGGGTCAGCAGGTGCGGAATCCCCTCGTACACCGATAGTTCGAGCATCTTGGGGTCCACCAGGATCAGGCGCACTTCTTCCGGGGTGGACTTGTACAGCAGGCTCAGCAGCATCACGTTGATACCGACGGACTTACCGGAACCGGTGGTACCCGCCACCAGCAGGTGCGGCATCTTGGCGAGGTCCGCCACCACCGGCTGCCCGGCGATATCGTGCCCCAGCGCCAGACTGAGCGGGGATTTCGCCTTCTCGTAGACTTCGGCCCCCAGTACTTCCGACAGGCGCACCATCTGGCGGTTTTCGTTCGGGATCTCGATACCGACCACCGATTTGCCCGGAATCACTTCCACCACGCGCACGCTGATCACCGCCAGCGAGCGCGCCAGGTCTTTTGCCAGGTTGGTAATACGGCTGACCTTGACCCCCGGTGCCGGCTGGATCTCAAAGCGGGTGACCACTGGGCCCGGCAATACCGACACCACTTCCGCCACCACGCCGAAATCCTTCAGCTTCAATTCCAGCAGGCGCGACAACGCTTCCAGGGATTCCCGTGAGAATCCGGCCTTTTTGTCCGCATCCGCCGGGTCCAGCAGCGACAGCGGCGGCAGTGTGCCGGTCACGGGGCCGGTAAAGAGCTCGCCCTGCTTCTCCTTCACCGCCCGCGGGCTCTGTTTCACCGGCGGTACCGTCGGTTCGATCTTCGGCGGCAGGCGTTTCGCGGTGCGCTGCTTTTCTTCCTCGACCGCGGCCTTGCGCACAACCACGGCCTCGCGTGCGACCCGCTTTTCCTCCCGCTCCTGGCGGGCACGGACCAGGCGGCGGCCAATCCACGCGAATACAAACAAGACGCTGCGGCCGATATCCTCAAACAGTTTCAGCCAGGACATGCCGGTAAATACCGTTACCCCGATGGCAAACAGTGCCAGCAGCAGAATGGTGGCGCCGACATAGCCGAGGCCCTTCTCCATGAATGCGGAAATGGCAGCACCGATAATGCCGCCATTGGAAAACGGCAACGGTTGCTGGGACTGCTCGAAGCACAGGGTGGCGATGGCGGCACCGGCCAGCAGCAACAGGCCGAGGCCGGCTACCCGCAGCGCGAACAGCGGGCCGTGAAAACGCGCATTGCGATCCCGCAGGATGCGCCACGCGCGCCAGCCGATCAGGACGGGAAACAGGTAAGCCATCCAGCCAAGGAGAGAAAGGCACACATCCGCCAGCCAGGCGCCGGTGGGCCCAATGGCATTCGCAATGGCACCGCCGTCGCCGGTGTGCGACCAGCCGGGATCGCCCGCGTCATAGCTGAGCAGGCTAATCCCCACCAGTAGCGCCCCCGCGAGCAGCGCAATCAATGCACCCTCACGCAGAATTCGCGCGATCAGGGAATCGGGAATGGCGTTTGCCGTTTCGGCATCGCTTTCAGCCTTCAATGGCTTACCTCTGGTCTTTTCGTTGGTCTAAACGTCACCGGTGGCATCTTTCGCGCGCGGGAACTATCACGCCTGTGTACTACAGACGCCGACTAAAAGCCACCGCAGGGCCACTCTAGAATCGACTTTAAGTCTCATTAATTGGTTATAAAACAATATGTTACAGGAACCTGTTAATTTCATCTGTGAAGTAACTTTAACTTTATGGAGGCCGACATTGGAGAGCCGAGAACACTGTGCGCCTCGGCTGTACCACAGCCGCCTGTTATTTGATCACACTATAAAGCGCCGCAATGAGATAAATAAGGCCAAACTATTTGGTCACCACCACCGCATCACCTATCATTGCCGGCAATTTTTCGCGGGACCTTGAAGACTGCGGCAGTCGCTACCAGATACCCTGTAAAGAAAGGTCCCGCGCAGGGCGCCTCGATTCTGAAGTGGTTTCCCGGCACGGCCCGACTACCCGGCAGTGGCGCCCCGCGCGTTGAATTCTGAAAACCTGAAGTTTGCGAGTATTCCATGAGCAACCACCACCGACTGATTATCCTCGGATCCGGTCCCGCCGGTTACACCGCCGCTATCTACGCGGCCCGCGCCAACCTCAACCCGGTAGTGATCACCGGCATGCAGCAGGGTGGCCAGCTCACCACCACCACCGAAGTCGAAAACTGGCCAGGCGGCGTCCACGACCTGCAGGGCCCGGACCTGATGGTGCAGATGCAGCAGCACGCGGAGCGCTTCGAGACCCAGATCCTGTTCGACCACATTCACGAAGTGGATCTGAAAAACCGCCCCTTTACCCTCAAGGGCAACGAAACCTACACCTGCGACGCCCTGATTATCGCCACCGGCGCCTCAGCCCAGTACCTGGGCCTGCCCTCCGAGGAAACCTTCCAGGGCCGCGGCGTCAGCGCCTGCGCTACCTGTGACGGATTCTTCTACCGCGACCAGAAGGTGGTCGTGGTGGGTGGCGGCAACACCGCGGTGGAAGAGGCTCTGTACCTGTCCAATATCGCCAGCGAAGTGACCCTGGTGCACCGCCGCGACGAGCTGCGCTCCGAAAAAATCCTGCAGGATCGCCTGCTCGAAAAGGCTGAAAACGGCAATATCAAGCTGTGCTGGAACCACACCCTGGAAGAGGTGCTGGGTGACAACAACGGCGTAACCGGTGTACGCCTGAAGAGCACCAAGGATGGCTCAACCCAGGAGCTGGATACCGCCGGCGTATTTATCGCCATCGGCCACAAGCCCAACACCGATATTTTCGAAGGCCAGCTGGAAATGAACAATGGTTACATCATTGTTGAAAGCGGGCTAAACGGAAACGCCACCCAGACTTCGGTGCCGGGCGTATTCGCCGCCGGTGATGTGTCCGACCACATCTACCGTCAGGCGGTAACCTCTGCCGGCACCGGCTGCATGGCGGCCCTGGACGCCGAGCGCTATCTGGACGCGTAAGCCGAGAGCGACACCAAGGCGGCCCTGTTGGGGCCGCCTTTTTTATTGGGTGGGATTTTCCGGCAGAATCCGTATCGTTATGACAACCCGGTCCGACGAGTACCCACCCACGCGATGAGCACCCAGCAAAACATGACCCTCACCCTGCTAAACGAGGATCTTGTCGACTTCCCTTCCACCGCCGATGCGCTCGGAGAACCCAATGGCCTGCTGGCACTCGGCGGCAGGCTAACGCCGGAATGGCTGCTTGCCGCCTACTCCCGGGGTATCTTTCCCTGGTATTCGGATGATCAGCCCATTCTGTGGTGGAGCCCCTCCCCCCGCTGTGTGGTGTTTCCCGCGCAAATCCGCTTTTCCCGCAGCCTGCGCAAGACCCTGCGGCGCGGCCACTTTCAGGTCACCTTCGACCAGGATTTTGCCGGGGTGATCGACGGCTGCGCAGCGCCTCGCGCCGACGGCGGCGGCACCTGGATCACCGCGGAAATGCGCGCGGCCTACCTGGCCATGCACCGCCTCGGTCACGCCCACTCGGTGGAAGTCTGGGAAGGTGGCGAACTGGTGGGCGGCCTCTACGGTATTGCCATCGGCAGGGTCTTTTTCGGCGAGTCCATGTTTCACCGCGCCACCGATGCATCCAAGGTGGCCTTCGCCAGCCTGGTGCATCAACTCCAGACCTGGGACTGCCAGCTAATGGATTGCCAGGTAAGCAATCCGCACCTGACCAGCCTGGGAGCGGTAGAAGTTTCCCGGGAAGTATTCGAGAGCCTGCTGTCGCGGGAAGTAGAGCGGCAAGCCTTTCCCCGGCCGTGGCCGGTTGCACCACCGCACGCAGCACAGTGACCCACCCGGGCCGGTGTGGCTTGGCGCCAGCCGCAAGACAAATTACCCTGTGGATTGGTTCTCTTACTGGCAAGGCCCTAGAGTGGAGCAAAGCGGCTTGAGCAATTATTCCCAACTGGATTCCGTGCGACTGCTGGCGACCCTGCCACACCCCTGTGGCTACCTGGAAGACCGGGAGGCCACGACCGTGTTTGTGGACCCGCAGGTCCCGGTGGATCAACGACTTTACAGTCGACTGTCCGAGCTCGGGTTCCGCCGCAGCGGGAATTACCTCTACCGCCCCCAGTGCAGCAATTGCCAGGCCTGCATTCCCGCCCGGATCCCGGCAGACCTCTTCATCCCCAATCGCAACCAGCGCCGCTGCTGGAAACGCAATCGGGACCTGGATGTGTTCCACAAGCGGGATATCGACTGCGACGAGCACTACGCACTCTATGCCCGCTACATTGAACAGCGGCACGCGGACGGCGAGATGTATCCCCCCAGCAGGGAGCAGTTTCGCAGCTTTCTCAACAACCCCTGGGGAAGCACCCGTTACCTGGAGTTCCGTGCCCGTGAACGGCTGGTGGCAACCGCGGTGACCGATGTTCTCAGCGGCGGAGTGTCCGCTATCTATACTTTCTATGATCCGGAAGAAGAGCGACGCAGCCTGGGGAGCTATTCCATCCTGTACCAGATTGAATGGGCTCGCCGGCTCGGGCTGCCAAGTGTGTATCTGGGGTACTGGATCGAGTCCTGCCAGAAGATGGCGTACAAGAGCCAGTTCCAGCCGCTGGAAACCCTGCAGAATCACCGCTGGTCCCTGCAATCCGATTGAGCGCCCCCTTTTACTGGTAGCTTTTGCTGTTTTTGTCCACTCTCGCCCCGAGCCTTGATAGCGCTTGGCCTGAAGGCACTTTTCGTGCAAAATGCACGCCCGTCGCACCGCCGGCCCCCAAATGCTCACCCCACAGGGCTCAGTTAGCTGGACAGGCGGAAAAGATAGTAGAAATCAATCAAAGGTTCCTGCCGCATGGCAAAAGACGATTACATTGAAATGGAAGGTGAGGTGATCGACACCCTGCCGAACACCACATTCCGCGTAAAACTGGAAAACGGACATGTGGTAATCGCACATATCTCCGGCAAAATGCGCAAAAACTACATTCGCATTCTGACCGGCGACAAGGTCAAGGTAGAGCTTACTCCCTACGACCTGACAAAAGGCCGGATCACCTACCGCGCCCGTTAAATCCGAAGCGTCGCGCTCTATACCCGGGAGCAGGATTCCCGAAGGCCCACAGCCCTGAATCCGAATGCCTGATTCCGAGATAAAGCCGCGAACACAAAAAAAGCCACCAACACTGGTGGCTTTTTTTGTTGGTTGCGGGCCCGGCCGCAAAGTCAATGCAGTGCGGGTACCGCAGTATTGATCTTGATCTGATCGTTCTCCACGGTCACTTCCACGCGCCCGCCCTCTTCCGAGAGATCGCCAAACAATACCGCCTCCGCCAGTGGCTTGCGGAGTCGATCCCGTATCAGCCGGGCCATGGGGCGCGCCCCCATTTTCTCGTCATAGCCGTTCACCGCCAGCCACTCCCGGGCCTCGTCGTCGACCACCAGGGTCACTCCGGACTCGTCCAGCTGCGCCTGCAGTTCCACGATGAATTTATCCACCACGGTTTTGACCACCTGAATATCCAGCGCGCCAAACTGGATGACGCTGTCCAGTCGGTTGCGGAATTCGGGAGTGAACATCTTCTTGATGGACTCCATGCCGTCGGTACTGTGATCCTGACTGGTAAAACCGATAGACCGGCGACTCATCAGTTCTGCCCCCGCGTTGGTGGTCATGATCAGGATGACATTGCGGAAGTCCGCCTTGCGGCCATTGTTGTCTGTCAGGGTACCGTGATCCATCACCTGCAACAGCAGGTTAAACACTTCCGGGTGGGCCTTTTCGATTTCATCGAGCAGTACCACGCTGTGGGGGTGCTTGGTTACCGCATCGGTAAGCAGGCCGCCCTGGTCGAAGCCGACGTAGCCGGGTGGCGCGCCAATCAGGCGCGATACCGTATGTCGCTCCATATACTCGGACATATCGAAACGGATCAGCTCGATCCCCATCACCTGCGCCAGCTGGCGACACAGCTCGGTTTTACCGACACCGGTGGGCCCCGCAAACAGGAAGGAACCGATCGGCTTCTCCTCTGCGCCGAGACCGGCGCGTGCGAGCTTGATGGATGTAGCAAGCGCGTCGATGGCCTGATCCTGGCCGAATACCACCATCTTGAGGTTGTCTTCCAGTTTGGCCAGCTGTGCCTTGTCGGAAGCGGAGACACTTTTCGCGGGAATACGGGCCATTTTGGCGACCACATTCTCGATCTCGGTGACCGAAATGATCTCCTTGCGCTGGTCTTCCGGCAGCAATGCCTGGAAGGCGCCGGCCTCGTCGATCACGTCAATCGCCTTGTCCGGCAGGAAGCGCTCGGTGATATGGCGGTTTGCCAGCTGCGCGGCCGCCTCCAGCGCGGCGTCGGTAAAGCGCACCTTGTGGTGATCCTCAAAGCAGGACTTCAGCCCCTGCAGAATCTGCACGGTTTCGTCTACCGATGGTTCGTGGACATCGATTTTCTGGAAGCGACGGGAAAGTGCGCGATCCTTCTCGAAAATTCCGCGATATTCGTTAAATGTGGTGGAGCCGATACAGCGCAGCTGGCCGCTGGAAAGAAGCGGCTTGAGCAGATTGGAGGCATCCATCACCCCACCGGAAGCGGCACCCGCGCCGATAATGGTGTGGATTTCATCGATGAAAAGTACCGCGTGCTCGCGCTTCTTCAATTCCGCCAGCAGCGCCTTGAAGCGTTTTTCGAAATCGCCGCGGTATTTGGTTCCGGCAAGCAGTGAGCCCAGATCCAGAGAGTAAATGGTGCTCTCCTGCAGAGGTTCCGGCACTTCGCCATCGACAATACGGCGGGCAAGCCCTTCGGCGATCGCGGTCTTGCCCACGCCGGACTCGCCCACCAGCAGCGGATTGTTCTTGCGCCGGCGTGCCAGCACCTGGGTGACCCGCTCCACTTCGGGGCCGCGCCCTACCAGCGGGTCGATACGCCCGAGAATCGCTTCCTGATTGAGGTTGGTGGAATAGCTTTCGAGCGGGTCGGAACCGCCGGGCTCGGAAGTGGTACCCAGGTCTTCATCCACCTGCTCAGGGGACGGGTCCGGATTGCTGTGGGCGTTGTGGCCACCGGAGCTGACCCGGGAGATCCCATGGGTGATGTAATTCACCACATCAATACGGGCGACACTCTGTTGTTTGAGGTAGTACACCGCCTGACTTTCCTGCTCACAGAAGATGGCGACCAGCACGTTGGCACCAGTCACCTCTTTCTTTCCGGAGGACTGCACATGGAAAACGGCCCGCTGCAGCACCCGCTGAAACCCCAGGGTTGGCTGGGTTTCGCGCTCGGTATCGTTTTCAGGAATCAGGGGAGTGGTCGAGTCTACGAACTCGAGGAGCTCACGGCGCAGCGCACTGAGGTCCGCACCGCACGCGTGCAGGACATCGGCGGCCGATTCATTGTCCAGCAGCGCCAGCAACAGGTGTTCTACGGTCATGAACTCGTGGCGTTTCGCCCGTGCACCTTTGAACGCTAGATTGAGCGTTACCTCTAAATCCTTGCTGAGCATCTAAACCTCAAACCTTACTGGCCAATGTCACCCGGGAGCCATAGCCGCTGCCCGGTATTTGCTGATCTGCTGCATGCCGGCGGTACCGGCTGCGAAATGGACGCCCGAATGCGTACAGGCGCCGGAACAGTGGCTTTACCCCTCTTCACCGTTTTCATCTTCTTCATCAGCCTCGATTTCACACAGCAAAGGATGCTCGTGGTCTCGCGCAAACTGATTCACCTGAGCGGCCTTTGTTTCCGCTATATCTCGAGTATAGACACCGCAGATCGCTTTTCCCTTAGTGTGTACCTGCAACATAAGTTGAGTAGCGCGCTCCCTGTTCACAAAGAAGAACAGCTCCAGCGCCTCCACCACAAAATCCATCGGGGTGTAGTCGTCATTGAGCATGACAACCTTGTACATCGGGGGGCGTTTCAGGCGCGGTTTCGCCTCTGCGACCGCGGTATCCCCCTCCGCTCCATGGAAATAGACGTCGTCTCCTCCCTCGCCTTCGTTCGAGTGTAGTTTAATGGTTTGTAATTTTCCCATAGCGCCAATCAATAAGAGTTCGGGGTCAAATTCGGGATCCGCAGGGCGCGGTTTCTCGATGGTGAAACCCGTAACGCCCCTTCGGCATGAGGGGCCATTGTAACCCCATTCAGGAATGCGCACATTCGCAGCAAGCGGTTCTCCTTGACAAGGGAGAATGTCTTGGCTACAAGAGGTAGTAACCGCGCCAAAGCGGTTTCAGGCAATAAGCCAGATAGTTGTGCAAGACGAATTTGTACCAATAAATGAGGCGCATGAAGCGCAATAACAATAAATAAGACAATTCATAGGCGGCCAGCAGTCGCCCCGGCAATATTAGAGGGATTTCGCCATGCCTACCGGTACCGTTAAGTGGTTCAATAATGCCAAGGGATATGGATTTATTCTCGCGGATGAAGGTGGAGAAGACCTGTTCGCACACTATTCCGCTATCCAGATGGAAGGCTACCGCACACTGAAAGCGGGTCAGCAGGTCAACTTTGACATTATCCAGGGGGACAAGGGTTACCACGCAGCCAATATCACCCCGGCTACCGCAGATGCGCCGCAATCGGCTGCCCCCTCGGCACCTGCCAGTGCCGAGCGCATCAAGGAAACGGAAGAAGCGCTCGACTGAGCGCCACGTCGCCCGGCGCCCTGGTGACCCAGGGCAGCATCGCCTGACCAGCTGTATTAGCAACCTGGTTGCAGGACCGCAGTTCAGCCCGGCAATACGGGCTGAATTTGTTGCGTCCCCGCAAATTTCGTGACCAACCTCCAATATTCGGTCAACTGGCCCCGAGGCGATTTTCCCAAACAAAAAAGCCCCGCCTCCGTAAAGAGGCGGGGCTTTTTAGTTCCGTTCCCGGATTAAGCCATGTGCTTGATGACTTCGTCACCGAATTCGGAACAGGACTTCAGCTCGGCACCGTCCATCAGGCGCTCGAAATCGTAAGTCACGGTCTTGGCCTCGATGGCACCTTCCACGCCCTTCACAACCAGGTCTGCGGCTTCGTTCCAGCCCAGGTGGCGGAGCATCATTTCAGCAGACAGGATCAGGGAACCGGGGTTTACCTTGTCCTGGCCCGCGTACTTGGGGGCAGTACCGTGGGTGGCTTCGAACAGCGCTACTTCGTCGGACAGGTTGGCACCCGGAGCGATACCGATACCGCCAACCTGGGCAGCCAGGGCGTCGGACAGGTAGTCGCCGTTCAGGTTCAGGGTCGCGATCACGTCGTACTCTGCCGGACGCAGCAGGATCTGCTGCAGCATGGCGTCAGCGATCACGTCCTTAACCACGATTTCCTTGCCGGTGTTCGGGTTCTTGAAGCTGCACCAGGGGCCGCCGTCGATCGGCTGCGCACCGAACTCTTCACGGGCAATCTCGTAGCCCCAGTCGGCGAAGGCACCTTCGGTGAACTTCATGATATTGCCCTTGTGCACCAGGGTCAGGGAGTCGCGATCCTGATCGATGGTGTACTGCAGCGCCTTGCGTACCAGGCGCTTGGTGCCCTCTTCGGAAACCGGCTTCACACCGATACCGCAGTTTTCCGGGAAGCGGATCTTCTTAACACCCATCTCTTCCTGCAGGAACTTGACTACCTTGTTCGCTTCGTCGGTGCCAGCTTTCCACTCGATGCCCGCGTAGATATCTTCGGAGTTCTCACGGAAGATCACCATGTCTACCTTGTTCGGCTCTTTGACCGGAGAAGGTACACCGCTGAACCAGCGCACCGGACGCTGACAAACGTACAGGTCGAGCTCCTGGCGCAGGGCGACGTTCAGGGAGCGGAAGCCGCCACCTACCGGCGTGGTCAGCGGGCCTTTGATGCTGACAACGTATTCCTTGATGGCTTCCAGGGTTTCAGCCGGGAACCAGTCGCCGCTGTAGGTTTCGGCAGCTTTCTCACCACAGAAGATTTCCATCCAGGCGATGGATTTGTCGTCGCCGTAAGCAGTGTTGACTGCTGCGTCGATGACTTTGCGCATTACCGGGGTGATATCCACGCCAATGCCGTCACCTTCGATGAACGGAATGATCGGGGTGCTCGGTACGTTCAGAGAACCATCTGCGTTGACTGTAACTTTTTCGCCGTTGGCCGGCACTTGGATATGACCCATTAAGTTGACTCCCGTAACTCTTTTGCTAAACGTCCGGCTTTGTCGGTGGAAAACCGGCATAATGCGCCGAAAATCCACTGCCGGTCTTGGTTGCCGCCCATTGTTTGCGCCGTTGCATACGCCGAGCCGGCTAAAAATCGGCGGGATTATATCAGCATCAGGCTGATTTTGTAGTTTCATTACAACTAAAGCACCAGCCATACCCATGAGCCAGCTTATTCTGTTCAACAAGCCTTACGGGGTCCTGTCACAGTTTACAGATCCTGACGGGCGCCCCACCCTGGCTGACTACGTGCGAGAGTCCGGAGTCTATGCGGCCGGACGGCTGGATTTCGACTCCGAAGGACTGTTGTTGCTGACCGATGACGGCCAGCTACAACACACGATTGCACACCCGCGCAACAAGCTGCCCAAGACTTACTGGGTACAGGTTGAGGGGGCCATCGACGCAGAGGCGCTGGCAGCATTGCGCGCGGGCGTCACCTTGAAGGATGGCAAAACCGCGCCCGCCAAGGCCCGGCAGCTGTCTGAGCCGGTAGTCTGGCCGCGAACACCGCCAATCCGCGAACGCAAGTCCATCCCCACTTCGTGGTTGGAACTGACAATCCGAGAGGGTCGCAACCGGCAGGTGCGACGCATGACCGCGGCGGTGGGCTTCCCTACCCTGCGGCTGATCCGGGTTGCCATCGGCAACTGGAAGCTGGATACACTGCAGCCGGGAGAATACCGAAAAGAACAGGTCACCCTGCCGCGCGCCCCGGGCGGCAACAAACCCCGCAATCCCGGCAAAAGTGGCAGTGACAACCGCTCGGCCAGTCGCGCAAAACCGCGTGACCGCACAAAGCCGGGAACCACCGCAAGGCCGGCGGGCAGGCCCGCTGCCCCCCCGCGGCGGCCGCGCAAACCCTCCCGCTAGACCACGGTTTCCGGACATGGCGCCGCGCCACTCTTACTGGTCAAGTCCGGCTAGTCTGTAACTGAGACAAAGGTAAAAGAGCACCCGCAACCGGCGGATTGGTCACAACCGACAATCGCAGGTAAAATGCGGCCCCATTTTATCGGCTCGCAGCGTCAGGCTGCTCTCAACTCTCATTGGCGGAGTCTTCTGTGCCCCCAGATTTACCTGCACACGCTTCCGAATCCAGCACCGTCCCCTACCTTGCGGCGGGGTCTCGGGTCATCGTCGGCATGTCCGGTGGTGTCGACTCATCAGTCGCCGCCCTCCTCCTGATGCAACAGGGGTATCAGGTTGAGGGGCTGTTCATGAAAAACTGGGACGAGGACGACGGCACCGAATACTGCACCGCCAAACAGGACCTCGCGGACGCGGAATCCGTGTGCCAGCGCCTCGGCATCAAGCTGCACACCGCCAACTTTGCCGCCGAGTACTGGGACAATGTCTTCGAGTACTTTCTCGCCGAATACCAGGCGGGCCGCACCCCGAACCCGGACATCCTGTGTAACCGGGAAATCAAGTTCAAGGTATTTCTCGAGTACGCGCAGGTTCTCGGCGCCGATGCCATTGCCACCGGCCACTACGCCCGCCGCAAAGATATTGACGGCCGCACCTACCTGCTGAAGGGGCTGGACGCAAATAAAGACCAGAGCTACTTCCTGCACGCCGTTGGCGAGGCAGAATTTGCGCGCTCCCTGTTTCCCCTGGGGGAACTCGAAAAGCCGGAAGTGCGGCGGATCGCCGAGGAAAACGGCTTCATCACCTCCACCAAGAAAGACAGCACCGGAATCTGTTTTATCGGCGAGCGCCGTTTCAAGGATTTCCTGGAGCAGTACCTGCCGGCCCAGCCCGGGGAAATGCAGACCCCGGAAGGCGAGGTCATGGGGCAGCACGCCGGCCTGATGTACCACACCATCGGCCAGCGTCAGGGCCTGGGGATCGGCGGTGTCAAAGGTGCCGGTGACCAGCCGTGGTATGTAGTCGGCAAGGATCTCGCGCGCAATGTCCTGCTGGTGGCCCAGGGAAAACACCACCCCCTGCTCTATTCCACCGGCCTCAAGGCTTCCCAGACCCACTGGATCAACGGCGCGCCGCCGGCCAGTGAATTCCGCGCAGGCGCCAAGACCCGTTACCGCCAGGAAGACCAGGATTGCCTGGTTACCGTCGACAGCGACGGCAGCCTGAGCATTGCCTTTGACCAGCCGCAACGCGCGGTAACCCCCGGCCAGTCAGTGGTGCTGTATCAGGGCGATATCTGTCTCGGCGGCGCGGTCATCGACGAGGCCACCGGCATTGGTGAAACCGAAACGCAGGCAGGGAGTAATACTTGAGCAACTGGAAAGATCAGGCACTGGCGCTCGCGGGCGTTTTCCAGGCCGCCATTCTCGTTGAACGCCTGGCCAAAACCGGCACCGCTCCCGCAGAACAGCTGGAAACCGGTGTCTACAGCCTGTTCCAGCAAAACCCGGAAACCACTGAAGATGTTTTCGGCGGCGTCGAAAAGCTGCTTCCCGGGCTGCGCGGCGCTCGTCAGCTGCTGGCAACCCGGCAACACCCGGAATATACCGACTGCCTGCGCTATGTGCTTTCCATCCTCTATCTG
>Ga0207814_100164_pt1 | contig 62324 bp, 49 predicted proteins | sample TtaePargueraPR_7_FD_187755 | JGI IMG/M metagenome (GOLD analysis project Ga0207814, IMG submission 187755) | Aerobic enrichment media microbial communities from Bioluminiscent Bay, La Parguera, Puerto Rico - Tt and P1 (2) (SPAdes) | ecosystem: Environmental > Aquatic > Marine > Unclassified ... | reverse complement strand
AAGCCGCTGGCGGCACCGGTAATCAGCGCCACCTTACCGGTAAAATCCAACAGTGGATCGCGATTGTTTGCGTTCATGGCTTACAGTCCTCCACAGGCGGTGAGGCCGCCGTCCACAACCACGCATTCACCGTTGGTGTAACTGCTGGCATCGGAAACCAGATACAGGACAGTTCCCGCCATTTCCTCCGGCTCAGCGTGGCGATGCATGGGAATATGGCCGATGGCGGTGTTGTAGATTTCCTCGTGGGAGAACAGCGCACCGGCAAATCTGGTTTTGGTCAATCCCGGCAACAGTGCATTCACGCGGATATTGAACTGGGCGCACTCCTTGGCGAACGCCTTGGTCATATTGACCACCGCCGCCTTGGTGATGGAGTAGATACCCTGGCCAACCCCGGGCTGCAGGGCATTGATGGAAGCAGTATTGACGATGCAGCCACCACCGGCTTCCCGCATCAGTTTGCCGGCTTCCACCGACATAAAGAAATAGCCGCGGATATTCACGTCCACGGTCTTCTGGAAGGCACCCAGGTCGGTATCCAGAATATGGCCAAAATAAGGATTGGTGGCCGCGTTGTTCACCAGAATATCCAGCTTGCCGAATTTATCCCGGATATGGGAAAAGGCGCGGTCAATTTCTTCCATACTGCCGATATGGCAGGGCAGCGCTTCCGCTTTGCCACCGGCATCGATAATCGCATCGGCTACCGCCTGGCAGCCTTCAATCTTGCGGCTGGAGACCAGCACATGGGCCCCCTGCTCCGCCAGTAATTTGGCAATGGCCTCACCGATACCGCGGCTGGCGCCGGTAACCAGTGCAATTTTTCCACTGAGGTCAAAAAGATTCGTCGCCATTAGTTTTCTCCCGATTCCTGTTATCACTGTTCGTTTTCAATCACACCCAGCGCCAGTTGCGCCAGAGGCGCGACAAACGCGCCGAGCTGCGCCGCGTTTTTGCTGGATGCGTTACCGTCGTGGGCGCGCTTGGCGACCCCCTGAATGATGGCCGCCAGGCGGAAGAAACTGAACGCTAGGTAAAACGCCCAGTTATCGATTCTGTCGATGCCCATGCGCTCGCAGTATCGCGCTACATACTCCTGCTCCGAGGGAATACCCAGCGCGGACCGCTTCACTCCCATCAGCCCGGAAATATTGCCGCTGTCCGCGGGCATTCGCAGTTGCATGCACTGGTAGGCCAGATCGGCAAACGGATGGCCGAGGGTGGACAACTCCCAGTCCAGCACCGCGATGGCGCGGGACTCGCCGGGGTGAAACATGATGTTGTCGAGGCGATAGTCTCCGTGCACCAGGGATACCCGGCCGTCGTCCGCGGGCAGGTGCTGTCCCAGCCATGCAATCAACTGATCCATGGCCGAAATCGGCTGCAGTTCCGACGCCCGGTACTGTCCCTGCCAGCGCTCGAACTGACGCTCGAAATAATTACCCGGGCGGCCGTAATCGGCGAGGCCGACAGCTTCCACATCGACGCTGTGCAACGCCGCCAGTACCCGGTTCATTTCCTCATAAAATGCACCGCGCTGGGTATTGTCCAGCTCCGGCAGTGCCGCGTCCCAGAAGATGCGGCCCTCGCAATACTCCATCAGGTAGAACATGGAGCCGATCACATCGCGGTCTTCACACAGATGCAGCACCTTGGGCACCGGCACTTCTGATCCGGCAAGCGCCTGCATCACCCGGAATTCCCGGTCCACCGCGTGGGCGGATTTCAACAGCTTGCCGGGGGGCTGGCGGCGCAGCACAAAAGTGCCACTGCCGGTCTGCAGTTTGAAAGTGGGGTTGGACTGGCCACCGGAAAACTTGCTGGCCCGTACCGGGCCGCGGAAATCCGGCAGCACATCGTTCAAATACGTTTCCAGCCCGTGCACATCGAGCTGATCTACCTGGCTTTTTTCGCTATTTTCGGTAGCTGACATTCACCCCTCCCCGGCGGCATAGGCCGCGGCCAGATTGCGCCCCAGCTGCATCATGTGCACCTGGTCCGGGCCGTCGGCAAGACGAATGGTGCGGGCGTAGGCATAGGCGCTCGCCAGGGTGAAATCCTGGCCGAGACCGGCGGCCCCGTGAATCTGGATTGCCCGATCGATAACGTTGCAGGCCATCTGCGGTGCCACGATCTTGATCATCGCAATCAGGTCGCGGGCAGCCTTGTTGCCGTGACGATCCATCTGGTCCGCGGCTTTCAGGGTAAGCAGGCGCGCCTGTTCGATCTCGCAGGCGGATCTGGCGATATCTTCGCGTACCGAGCCCTGCTTGATCATGGGGCGGCCGAACACCACCCGCTGCTCCGCACGGATAGACATCATTTCCAGCGCGCGCTGGGCCTGGCCGATCAGGCGCATACAGTGGTGAATGCGTCCCGGCCCGAGCCGGCCCTGGGCAATTTCAAATCCGCGCCCTTCACCGAGGATCAGGTTTTCCGCCGGCACCCGCACATCGTCGAAGACAATTTCTGCATGGCCTTCCGGCGCATCGTCGTAACCGAACACCGTCATCGGGCGAATCACCTTTACTCCCGGCGTGTTCATCGGCACCAGGATCTGTGACTGCTGGCGATAGCGGTCCTGGCTGTCCGGCGCGGTCTTGCCCATCACAATCAGGATTTCACAGCGGCGGTTGAGGGCGCCGCTGATATAAAACTTGTGCCCGTTGATGACGTACTCGTCACCGTCGCGGACGATGGAGGTTTCGATATTGGTGGCATCGCTAGAAGCCACCTTGGGCTCGGTCATGGCGAATGCGGAGCGGATCTCTCCCTTCAGCAGCGGTTGCAGCCAGCGCTTCTGCTGCTCCGGCGATCCGTACTGGGCCAGTACCTCCATATTGCCGGTATCCGGCGCGCTGCAGTTGAAAACCTCGGAAGAGAACAACACCCGCCCCATCTGCTCCGCCAGCGGCGCATATTCGAGATTGCTCAGGCCCGCGCCGAATTCATCGCCCGGCATAAACAGGTTCCACAGGCCGGCGTCGCGCGCCTTTTGTTTCAGGGTTTCCATTACCGGCGGCTCGCCCCAGCGATCCTGTTGCAGTTGTTCGTAATAGAGGGCTTCCACCGGCAAGACCTCTTCCGCCATAAAAGACTTCAGGCGCTCCAGCAGTGCCTGAACCTTCGGGGAATACTCAAATTCCATGACGCTTCCTCGATAAAAAGTGGGTTAACTGTAGGTAATAAATTCCCGCCGTTCGCGGCGATCCAGATGGGGGACATGATTGAAACTGTGCAGGCTGTAGCCACTGGCGCCGGCAAAGAAATGGCTGACCGCGGTATTTTTTATCTGCATATTGAGCTGGATAACACTGTGCACCGGCGCCCCCAGCACCTGGCGCACCATCATGGCAATGGCGCCGCCGGAACTGACCACCAGGGTTTTTCCACTCCTGCCCCCGGTACCGATTACACCGAGCGCTTCCTCAACCCGTTGCTCGAATTGCGGCCAGGTTTCCGCCGCGGCAATTTCTCCCGCCGACCACGCGTGCATGGCCTGTTTCAGGAGACGGTAATAGGTCTTTTTGTCGGTGTTCCGACTGGGTGCGAGCTGCGGATTTTTCTCTACATTGTTCTCGACATAGGCGCGCACCACACTCTGGAAATCAAATTCGTTCAGCTGCGGCAACTCTTCCACGCGAGCGGCATCCAGCCCCAGTCCCTCGCAGATACCGCGGGCGGTTTCCCGATGGCGCTGCAAATCGCCACACACCACATGGTCAAAACCGTGTCCGTCCTCCGCCCAGTGCTCACCCAGCCAGCGCGCCTGGCGCCAGCCCAGCTCCGAGAGCTGGTCGTAGTTGTCGCTGCCAAAGGACGCCTGGCCGTGGCGCACCACAAAAATTTCCGGCACTGAAATCTCTCCTGCGCAAAGGGAGCCGAGCGCTCCGGTTTACCTCCCGGGTTATTCACGTCCGGGGGACAGGGAAATAAAACTAACCAGTCCGAATGGATCATCAAAGTTTATTATGTAAATATCCAATCATTCACAGTGGTGATAGCGGAGCAAAGTGTGCAACTGCAACAGATCGACATGAACCTCTTCCCGGTGCTGGATGCCATCTACGCCACCCGCAACCTGACCCGCGCCGCCGAGCGTCTGCACATCACCCAGCCCGCGGTCAGCAACGCCCTGGCCCGGCTGCGCCGGGCGCTGGATGACCAGCTGTTCATCCGCACCCCCAGTGGCATGAGCCCCACCCCGCTCACCGAAAGCATCATGCCCCGGGTACAGCAGGCACTGGGTCTGCTCGGCAGCAGCATCGCCGAACAACACCAGTTCGACCCCGCCACCGCCACCAAAACCCTGCGCCTGTCCATGAACGACATGGCGGAAACCCTACTGCTGCCGCCACTGCTGGAACACCTGCAGCACACCGCCCCCGGCATCAGCGTCGAATCCTATTACGTGCCCCGGGACCAACTGGTCAAAGAACTCGCCGCCAACAGCCTCGACCTCGGCCTCGACATCCCCATGGTCTCCGCCACGCAACTGCAACAGCAGCGCCTGGTCGCCGACCGCTACCAGGTCATGCTGCGCCCCGACCACCCCCTCGCCAGCCAGCCCAGCCTCACCCTCGAGCAGTACCTGGAACTCGAACACGTCCACGTCTCCAGCCGCCGCAGTGGCCCCGGCATCGCCGATGTCGCCCTCAACAAACTCGGCCGCCGCCGCAAGATCAAACTGCGGGTCCAGCACTACCGGGTGGCCCCGCTGGTGGTCCTCAAGACCGACCTGGCACTCACGGTACCCGTCAGCCTCGCCCGCCAGTACCCGGCCAAACTGTTCGAACTACCGTTCCAGATTCCACAGATGGACTGGCACCTGCTGTGGCACCGCAGTCAGGACGACGACGGGGCGAACCGCTGGTTGCGGGAGCAGATCACGGCGCTGTTTAGCTAACCGCTCGTTAGTAGCACAAGACCGTGATGCGAAGGCTGGGCTCCCGGTACTTGTCTGCGAGACCTTCACCGCCATGGATGGCGGTGCAGAGCCCCCAGGGATGGGTGCACGGCGTGTCTCGCAGACAAGTACCGGGAGACCGGCCGCCAGAACCCCGAATTCAAGGCCACCATAGGCCAGAAGATTAGGTCGTTTCTGTCAGTGTCCCCTAGCGCTCTTCCCTGCTAATCTTCACCTCAGGATATGCAACTTTTTGCATATGAGACACATTAGCAACTGTCGCGCCGACGGTGACAATGACAGAAAGAGAATGACCGCTATGTCACAGACCTACCCGCACCTGCTCGCCCCCCTGGACCTGGGCTTCACCACCCTTAAAAACCGCGTCCTCATGGGCTCCATGCACACCAACCTCGAAGAACACGCCGGCGGCTTCACCCGCCTCGCCGCCTTCTACGCAGAGCGGGCCCGCGGCGGTGTAGGCCTCATCGTCACCGGCGGCATCGCCCCCAATGAAGAGGGCGGCGTCTTTCAGGGCTCCGCCAAAATGACCACCCCGGAAGAAGCCCAGCACCACCGGGAAATCACCGACGCCGTGCACAGCGAAGGCGGAAAAATCTGCATGCAGATACTGCACGCCGGCCGCTACGCCTATAACCCCGGCCTCGTCGCCCCCTCCGCCATCCAGGCCCCCATCAACCCCTTCACCCCGAAGGCGCTGAGCGAAGAGGAAGTAGAGCAACAGATCGACGACTACGTGCGCTGCGCCACCCTTGCCCGCGAAGCCGGTTACGACGGCGTCGAAGTGATGGGCTCCGAGGGCTACTTCATCAACCAGTTCATCGTCACCCGCACCAACAAGCGCGAAGACCGCTGGGGTGGCAGCTTCGAAAACCGCACCCGCCTGCCGATCGAAATCGTGCGCCGCATCCGCGAAGCGGTGGGTAACGACTTCATCATCATCTACCGCCTGTCCATGCTCGACCTGGTAGAAGGCGGCAGCGACTTTGATGAAGTGGTCGCCCTGGGCCAGGCCATCGAAAAGGCCGGTGCCAGCATCATCAACACCGGTATCGGCTGGCACGAAGCGCGCGTCCCCACCATCGCCACCAGCGTCCCCCGCGCCGCGTTCAGCGAGATTACCGCCAAGGTGAAAAAACACCTCAGCGTGCCGGTAGTCACCAGCAACCGCATCAACATGCCGCAGGTAGGTGAAGATGTGCTGGCAGCGGGCCACGCGGACATGGTTTCTCTTGCGCGCCCGTTCCTGGCGGACCCGGAATTCGTCAACAAGGCCGCGGAAGACCGCGCCGATGAAATCAATACCTGCATCGGCTGTAACCAGGCCTGCCTGGACCACACCTTTGAACTGAAACTCACCTCCTGCCTGGTCAACCCCCGCGCGTGCCACGAGACAGAACTGAATTACCTGCCGGTAGCAGCCGCGAAAAATATCGCGGTGGTCGGCGCCGGTCCCGCGGGCCTCGCTGCCGCCACCGTCGCCGCCGAGCGCGGCCACCGGGTAACCCTGTTCGAGGCCGGCGATAAGGTGGGCGGCCAGTTCAATATCGCCAAGCAAATTCCCGGCAAGGCGGAGTTCGAGGAAACCCTGCGCTACTTCAAGCGCAAGCTGGAACTGACCGGTGTTGCGGTCAAGCTGAATACCCGCGCCACTGCAGACGACCTGGCGGCGTTTGACGAGGTGCTGATTGCCACCGGTATCGAACCGCGCACCCCGCCTATCGAGGGTATCGAGCACGGCAAAGTGCTGAGCTATCTGGACGTACTGAAAGATAAAAAGCCGGTAGGTAAAAAGGTGGCCATTATCGGCGCCGGCGGTATCGGCTTCGACGTCGCCGAATACCTGACCCATCACGAGGAACCCGCCGCCGAGCTGATTGCCAGCAGCAAGCAAGAGTTCTTTGACGAGTGGGGTGTGGATATCGCACTGGAAAACCGCGCCGGCCTCAAACCACAGTCTGCGGTGACCAGCCCGCGGGAAATCTACCTGCTGCAGCGCAAGGCCTCCAAGGTGGGTGCCGGCCTCGGCAAAACCACCGGCTGGATCCACCGCAGCAGCCTCAAACACCGCCAGGTACGCAATATCGCCGGCGCCCACTACGAGAAGATCGACGATCGCGGCCTGCATATCCGCATCGGTGATGAGCAGCAGGTGCTGGAGGTGGACAATGTGGTGATCTGTGCCGGGCAGGAACCGCTGCGCGCACTGCACGATGAACTGCAACAGCGCGGTGTCAGCAGCCACCTGATTGGCGGCGCCTTTGAAGCCGCAGAGCTGGACGCCAAGCGCGCCATTGACCAGGGGTCGCGACTGGCTGCCGAGCTCTGATCAGAAACAGCCCGAAACCGCTCTGGTAAAAAATGCCCTCATGCGGAGGGCATTTTTGTTTTTCACAGTTAAGCGACAGCTTCCGTTGACGGGGCGGGTTTCGCCTGCGGCAATTCCCAGTCCGGCCGCGGCAGGCCTCGACTGTAGCGGTACAGCAACAACACCACGCCACACAGCACAAACATGGCCCAGTAGAGCGCCGGACCACTCCAGTACTCCACAAAGATGCCACCGACGAACGGTGCGGCAGACCATCCCAGCGCATAGAAGGAAGAAGCACCGAAATAACTGCCCCGCAGGTGATCGGGAGCCATCCGGTCCACCTGAACGCTCATCGTCGGAAACAGAATTGTCTCGGCAATACTGACAACGAATGTGGCTCCCAGCCAGCCGGCAAAAAAGTCCAGCGGGTTGAGTGCAAACCACACCTGTCCCACAGCCAGAATCCCGATACCCAGCACAATGCGCTGATTGATACCCAGGCCCTTCAGTACCCGCAGCAGTGGAAACTGCAAAAAGACGATGGTGGATGCATTCACCAGAATCATGCTCGAGATCAACTCGATCAGGTCCCGCGCCCCGGCCTTTGTCAGGTATTGCACCAGGCTCGAATCCATATGGGCATAGATAAACAGCGTCAGAATATTCGCGACAATAATCACCAGGAACACATGATCCTGCCCCAGAACCTGAAGGGTACTGCGCAAGCGGCTGCCGGCATTTTTCTTGAGGTGGGCCAGGCGACCACTGGCGGTATAGCGGAACCCCCAGATAAACCCCAGTACCAGGCACAGGTAACTGAGAGACGTCAGTCCGAAGGTAGATTGCTGGGCACTGATTCCCGCCCAAACGCCGACGATGGGACCGAGTGCGGCCCCCACATTGATCAGGAAATAGCGAAATTGCAGCGCCAGTTCACGGCTGCTGACATCACTAATCAGGTCCCCAAACAGCGCCCCCGCAGGCGGCTCCCAGATGGCCCGCCCCACGGAACACAGGGCGATGGCCAGCACAAACCAGGACACCGTGTCTGCAAATGCCATCAGTGCGAATGCAAGCGCATTGATTCCGGTCCCCAGCAGCAGGATATTGCGGCGCCCGAACCTGTCCGACAGGGTGCCCACGTAAAACCCCAGGACCGCGGCCCCCATGGCCGAAAGGCTCAGAATCAGGCCAATCTCTGCCGGGGAAAGCGCAAATTTTTCGTGCAGCAATATCGCCAGGAAGGGCCACACCATAAAGTAGGTTCCGCGACCAAAAAAGCTGCCTATCAGTACAATCCATATCAAAGGCGGTAGGTTATACAGCCTCTGCCACCACTGCCTGTCCATTGCATAATTCTCCCATCTTCAGTTTCACCAGGTAAAAAAAAACCCGGAAGGCGGACCTTCCGGGTTTTTTCTCTGGAAGGTCTATTACACCTTCCAGCACAAATGTGTTTCGGGTGTCAGGTTTTCAGCTTCACTCGCACCAGCGCCGGGCGGATGGAAATCAGCTGCCACGCCAGGGATTTGACATGACAGGTCATGGTTGCGGCGGCGGTATACATTGCAGTCGCGGAAGCAGTGACAACAGAAGTTCGAACCGGGGAGCACTTTCCTGTAGACAGCACAGACTGCGGCAAATAGCTGTTCACGCTATGCCACAGGACGCTGCAGATGTAATAGGAAGTGCGGTTCATAAAATCCCGGATGTCTTGAAACAAATTCGAAAAGCCTGAGGCTCGAACTTCCCGTCACACAGGTTTTGCATTTTGCCGAAGGCAGGTCCGCAAAACCGGAAAAATTGACTGATACCTGACAGGAACATTCATTGTTAACCGGCGGCAGGGGCTTTGCAACCGCAAGCGGGCAAAAAAACGCGAATTTGGGAAACAACGGGGAAATGTTACAGCAACTATACTGAGACACATTGATTCAGCGCCATCAGACAGAAGCGCGACCGGGTTACCGAGGCAGGGACACAGGGAAGATGCCCAAAAGCAGCAGCACCAGAATTAACCACAACACTACCCCGATAGTGCAGGCCCCACAGGGGCCGATCATTGGCCGTATCGATACAGAGGCCGATGTCCGCCAGTTTCTCGGCATTCCCTATGCACTCCCTCCGGTGGGCAGTTTGCGCTGGGCACCCCCGCAGCCGGTTCCCCGCTGGTCCGAGCCCTATCACGCCTTCCGCTACGGTATGCCGGCACCGCAGAACCCCTCCCCCCTGTTTCAGGTCCAGGGTCCGAACGGTGAGCCACCGGAGAATGAAGACTGCCTGTATCTGAATATTTTTGCGCCGGACAACCCGCTGGCGGACAAGCTGCCGGTAATGGTATGGATTCATGGCGGCGCCTTCTATCTGGGCTCCGGTTGCCAGTCCCTGTATTGCGGCAACAATCTCGCCGCCAGTGGTCGGGCCATTGTGGTCACGATCAATTACCGCCTGGGGGCGCTCGGATTTCTGCGCCTGTGTGATATCTCCGACATTGACGCAAGCGGCAACGAGGGACTGCTGGATCAGGTGGCAGCGCTCAACTGGGTACGGGAAAACATCGGGGCTTTCGGAGGCGACCCCGAAAATATCACCCTCTTCGGGGAATCTGCCGGTGCCATGAGCATCGCCACCCTGTTGGCGCTGGAGAAATCCGCACAGGCTGAACCCGAAGCTCCGCTGTTTCACAAGGCGATTGTGCAGAGTGGCAACCCGGCGGCACTGCACACGCCACTGCGCGCCGGGCATATGGCAGAAGCCTTCTGCCAGCACCTGGAGCAGATCACCGACGGCAAAGCACTCGCAGACGCCAGCACCCGGGAATTACTTCGGGCCCAGGAGGCGGTGCTCAGCGACCCCCGTATGGAACGCGAGTGGGGGCACCTGCCGTTCAAGCCGGTGCTGGACGGACACCTGATCCCCAGGGCACCGGTTGACGCCCTGCGCGACGGCGCCGGGGCAAAAATCAGCGTGATGGTCGGCAGCAACCTGGACGAGTGGAATCTGTTCAGCGCCGCACGCCCGGAAACCTATACCCTCGACGACACCCAGATTCGCGCCCAGCTAGAGCACCTGATTCCCGGCCCCCTGCTGAACGGATTACTGAGCCACTACCGTTCCCGCGCCGAATCCCTTTCCGCCAGCCCGTGGCCGCTCTGGAGCCGCACCTGGAACCTGCTGCTTACGGACATGGTATTCACCCTGCCCGGGCTGCGCCTGCTACAGGCGCACCAGGGCAGGCGTTACCACTACCACTTTGCGCAACCCCTGGCCGCCCAGCCGCTGCTCGGCGCCTGTCATGCGGCGGAGCTCGGTTACGTGTTCGGCACCCACGGCGATGAATCCCTCAGCCATCTTTACGGTGGCGAACCCGAGCCACACCACCTCAGCCACGCGATGCGCTCCGCCTGGCTCAATTTTGCCGAATGCGGAGACCCCGGCGACGACTGGCCACACTTCGATAGCGGAATCAGTCGCCGCTTTGGCGATCATCCGGATGGCCGCCAGATCGACCTGGCGGAACTGGAGCAGCTGTGGCGTGAGTTTGGCGACGAGCAGCTGCACGGCTACCTCTGAATATCACGGAAGCCCTACCCTGTGCGGCGGCCAACTTTCCTCGGCAGGTGAAGTGCGTACAATGACGGGTTTTCCGCAACCGGAGTCACCTGCGTGCACAGAATCCTTTTGATCCGGCATGGCGAGGCCGCCAAATCCCCCATCGATGCCGACCCGGGACTGACCGAACTCGGCCACCAGCAGGCACACACACTCGCCGAGGAACTGATACAAACACTGCCAGACCCCGACGCGGTCACCCTGATCAGCAGCCCGAAATCCCGCGCCATGCAGACGGCGCTACCGGTGGCGACGCGCTGGGGTAAAACCGTCAAGGAAGAGGAGGCGGTGATCGAAATTCCCTCGCCAGTGGGCGTAGCGCTCACTGAACGGGGCGAGTGGATTCAGGAATTACTGGTGGGGAACTGGAGTGCGCTGACACCACTGCAGCTACAGTGGCGTAAAAACATTACCCACTACTTGCATCAGCTCGACGCTCCGGAGCACAGCGGAACCGCACATACTTTTCTGGTGTTCTGCCACTTTATGGTGATCAACTCGGTGGTGGCATCCATTCGCGGCGACGACCGGGTAGCCCAGTTCTACCCGGACTACACCTCGCGCACCGAGCTGCTGCTCGGCGACGGGCAACTGGGCCTGGTTGACCTGGGAAGGGAAAAAAGCAGCGGCAACCTTATCCGGTAACCACTGCTTTCGAATCACGTATCCGGCGAACGGTCAGTACCGGTTACGCAAGGCTCTTGCTGACCACTTCATACAGATCCCGGGAAAGCGTACCGGAGTCCATAATGCGCTGTACCGATGCACGCATTTTTCCGCCCTCTTCCCCGCGATATTTTTTCCAGCGTGTCAGCGGCGTCACCAGGCGTGCAGCGATCTGTGGATTGACCTTGTCCAGGGCGATCACCTGATCCGCAAGGAACTCGAAACCACTGCCGTCTGCGCGATGGAACTGGGTGAAGTTGCGCGCGGCAAAGCCGGCAATCACCGCCCGGACTTTGTTCGGATTGGTAATCTCGAATGCCGGGTGCCGCATCAGTGCTTTCACCCGCTCCAGGGTGCCGTAGGTTGCACTGCTGGACTGCAGTCCAAACCAGGTTTCCACCACCTGGGTATCCTGCTGCCACTGGGAATAGAAGCCATTCAGTGAGGCTTCCGCCACCTCCGGCGTTGCATACTCCACCAGGGCCGCCAGCGCCGCGGCGCTGTCGGTCATGTTTTCCGCGCGCTCGAACTGCGCCCGGGCCAGGGCCAGCGCCTCTTCGGTTGCCGTGGCACACAGATAGGCAAGACAGGTATTTTTCAGGCTGCGCTCGGCAATATCTTCCGCTACAGGCGCATAGGATTTGTGGAGATCCAGCTGCCTGAAGCGCGCGAGGAATTTTGCCTGCAGTGCGTTGGCCAGGGTATCGCGGGTGAACTTGCGCGCGGCAATGATCGCCGCCGCGTCGATCTCACCCTCCTGCTCCGCCAGCTCCTGGGCCGAGGGCAGCGACAGCATTTTCGCCACCAGCGCGGGATCCAGTTCGGTATTGTCGATCACACTGGCGAAACCACTGATCAGCGCCTGCGGGGCCTGCATGGTTTCCCCTGCGCGGAATTGCGCTTGCAGCTCGCCCAGCGCATTCAGCGCCAGCCGCTGACTGGCATCCCAACGATTGAACTCATCGCTGTCGTGCTGCATCAGGAATTGCAGTTGTGCATCGGTGTAGCCGTAGTGCACCCGCACCGGCGCAGAAAAGCCGCGCAGCAGGGACGGCAGCGGGCGCATCGGTATATTGTGGAAGATGAATTCCTGCTCGGCTTCGGTCAGGTGCAGGACCAGGGTGGTCGCCCCGCTTTCATCCAGTAGCAGGTCTTCGCCATTTTCCCCCAGCAGGCCGATGGCCACAGGAATATGTAACGGCAGCTTGCTTTCCTGTCCCGGCGTTGCCGGCGTGTGCTGCTTGATGCGCAGGGTGTAGGTCTGGCCGTCGGGGTCATAGTCATCCCGGACGTCCAGCAGCGGGGTGCCCGCCTGGCTGTACCAGCGGCGGAACTGCGCGAGGTCTGCACTGTTGGCGTCTTCCATTGCGCGCACAAAGTCTTCGCAGGTTACCGCGCAACCGTCGTGACGCTGGAAATAGAGATCGCTGCCGCGGCGAAATGCATCGGCTCCCAGGATGGTGTGAATCATCCGCACCACTTCCGCGCCCTTTTCGTAAACCGTCAGGGTGTAGAAGTTGGAAATTTCCATATAGGAATCCGGCCGCACCGGGTGGGACATGGGACCGGCGTCTTCGGCAAACTGGGCGGTGCGCAGCAGGGTGACATCCTCAATGCGCTTGACCGCGCGGGAGTTCATGTCGGCAGAAAACTCCGCGTCCCGGAACACGGTAAAGCCCTCTTTCAGGCTCAGCTGGAACCAGTCCCGGCAGGTCACCCGGTTGCCGGACCAGTTGTGAAAATATTCGTGGGCGACAATGGATTCGATCCGCTGGAAGGCGGCATCGCTGGCGGTTTCCGGACTCGCCAGCACACAGGCGGAGTTGAAGATATTCAGCCCCTTGTTTTCCATCGCTCCCATATTGAAGTGGTCCACCGCCACAATCATGAAGATATCCAGGTCGTACTCGCGGCCGTAGACCTCCTCATCCCAGCGCATGGCGTGTTTGAGGGATGTCATCGCGTGTGCACACTTGCCGATATTTTTCGCTTCGGTAAACAGCTGGAGCTTGATCGTGCGGCCGCTGAGGGTGGTGAACTCGTCTTCTACCGACTGCAGGTCACCACCGACCAGGGCAAACAGATAGGCAGGTTTGGCAAAGGGGTCTTCCCAGGTCACCCGCAGGCGGCCATCTTCGGTGGTGCCGCTGTCCACCTTGTTGCCGTTGGACAGCAACACCGGGTAGGTCGCCGGTGCCACTATGGTGGTGGTGAACACCGACATTACGTCGGGGCGGTCCGGGTAGTAAGTGATTTTGCGGAACCCCTCGGCCTCGCACTGGGTGCAGTACATGCCGTTGGAGAGGTAGAGCCCCTCCAGGGACGTATTCGACTGGGGATCGATACGGGTGTTGATTTCCAGTTCGAAGGTTTCCCCGGGCGCGTCTATGGACAGGCCCTCCGGCATTTCCCGGAAGCGCTGGGCGGGCACCAGCTCGCCATCGATATGTACAGACAACAGCTCCAGATCGGCGCCGTCGAGCCACAGCGGCGGCAACTGAGAAGGATTTTCTGCCGCCGGGTTGCGGCGCACCTGCAATCGCGAGCGCACCAGCGTCGCCTGGGGCTCCAGTTCAAAATGCAGGTCCGTGCGGTCGATCAGGTAATCTGGGGCCTGGTAATCTTTCAGGTAAATCGTGCGCGGTTGGGCTTCTTTCATACTGCTTTCTTTAGATTCGGTTTATGGTCGGGTGTGTTCAGTAGCCGGCGGCGTGGCCGTCTTTACGACTTTCCGAGGCGCCGTGATACACGCCGTTGGCGTCGCGGAGAATGCTCTGGTAGCCGCCGTAGGGCCCGCTTTCAAAGCGCAGCTGGTGCCCCATCTGCACCAGTTTACGCCGGGTTTCCATCGGGAAACCGTCTTCCAGGCTGAGGTAGCCGCCATCTTCCATCAGTTCGTCGGTGGGCTGGCTGGAACCGCTGTGCAGAATGCGCGGCGCATCCCCCGCCTCTTGCACGTTGAGCCCGAAGTCCACCATGTTGATCACGATCTGTGCGTGCATCTGCGGCTGGGTGGCGCCGCCCATTACTCCGAAGCTCATCCAGGGCTTGCCATCTTTGGTGACGAACGCCGGGATAATGGTGTGGAACGGGCGCTTGCCGGGCTGGTACTGGTTGAAATGCCCCTCTTTCAGGCTGAACATCTCTCCGCGGTCCTGCAGGATAAAGCCGAGCTCGCCCGGGGTCATGCCGGAACCCATACCGCGATAGTTGCTCTGGATCAGCGATACCATATTGCCGTCTTTATCCGCGGTGGTGAGGTAAATGGTATCCCCGTGGCGCAGGGCCACGGTGCCCGCATCGTAGCGCTTGGCTGCGCGCTTCCGGTTGATGAGCTTGCGCCGTTCCGCCGCGTACTTTTTCGAGATCAGCTCCCTGACCGGCAACTTGTTGAACGCCGGATCGGCGTAATATTTGGCGCGATCCTCAAATGCGAGCTTCTTGGCCTCGGTAAACAAATGCACATACTCCGGGCTGGTGCGGCCCAGTGCCGCCAGGTCGTAGCCCTCGAGAATATTCAGAATCTGCAGGGCGGCGATGCCCTGGCCGTTGGGGGGCAGCTCCCACACGTCGTAACCGCGGTAATTGGTGGATACCGGCTCGACCCAGTCGGACTTGTGGCTGGCGAGATCCTCGTAGGAGAGGAAGCCGCCATTTTCCTTCATGTACTGGCCGATTTCGCGGGCGATATCCCCGCGATAGAAGGCATCCCGGCCGCCATCGGCAATTTTCTGCAGGGTCCTGGCCAGGCGCGGGTTGCGAAACAGGTCGCCCTCCTGTGGCGCCTGCCCGCCCGGCATATAGGTTTCACGAAAGCCCGGATACTTCTCCAGAATCGGCACCGAGCGATTCCAGTAGTACGCCACCAGCTGGGTCACCGGGAATCCTTCATTGGCATAGCGGATTGCCGGCGCCAACAGGGTTTTCATCGGCAGGCGGCCGAACTTTTCGTGCAGCTCGAACCAGCCGTCCACGGTACCCGGTACGGACACCGGCAGTGGGCCATGGGACGGGATCTTGCTCAGGTTATTGTCGGCGAAATAGTCGAATGTCAGGGATTTGGGCGAGCGGCCGCTGGCGTTCAGGCCGTGCAGCTGCTTGTCCTTTGCACTCCAGACTATGGCAAACAGGTCGCCACCAATACCGTTGCCCGTCGGCTCCATGAGCCCCTGTACCGCATTGGCGGCAATTGCCGCATCCACCGCACTGCCACCCTGCTTGAGGATATCCAGAGCCACCTGGGTGGCCAGCGGCTGGCTGGTGGCAGCCATGCCGTGGGTCGCCAGCACCGGTGAACGGCTGGCGAACCCTTCCCCGTTTACCCGGTCATAGGCATGTGTGCCGCTCGCCGCACCCAGCGTCACGGTCGCCGTCAGGACCAGGCGGCCCAGAGTGCGCAATGTACCAAACGAGCCGCACAATTCTGTCATCGTGAATTTCACAATTACTTTCCCCGTCGTTATGCTCACAACAAGTCTCCATGTTTAATCTACCAATCACAAGTGAGCCTACGGCGGTTTTTCCGAGGAATCCGTGCGCATTTTGCCTTCCTTTGCCAAAACCCTTCTGATTCTGCTGCTTGCCCTGGTTCTGGGCGGGTACCTGGCGTGGCAGGCCCGGCACCAGTGGCTGCCGCCGGTGGCCAGCTGGTGGCTGGACGGCGCAGAGATACAACAACTTGAAGGGCTGAAACTGGCCGCCGGTGGCAGGGAACTCTCATTACAGGGGCTTACTCTTATACTGGGTGAGCGCCTGCAACTGGAACTGCGAGAGGTTCGCGTGAGCGGCTGGATGGGGTTGGCGGGGCTCTCCGACAAGCCGGCTGCCATCGACATTCAGAAAATCACCATTTCTGACCTGCCCGCGCCAATCGACTCCACACCGCAGACGAGGGCTGAAGGTAGCGGCAAAACCGCCACTAAAAACGGCGCTGCTTCCCATTCCGATGCCTCATCCGACACCCCAGCCCCCTCCCCGCAAACAGCCGACAACACGGATGCCGAGCCGGGAACACTGAGCAAATTGCTGCCGCAACTCCGGGAACTGAAACTGCAGGCGGTTCGGATTCACGATCTGCGTTGGCAAGATCAATTTACCGGCGGCCTCAAAATCGATATAACCAGGCAGGACGATATTCTAAACGGCGTAGCCACACACCACACGTGTGCCGAATGCCAGCTTCACTTCAAACTTCACAACCTGCCGGACCGGCTATCACTGGAATCTACGCTGGGCGCACCCTCTACTTCCGCACCGCGCGCGGTGCTCCGGCTATCGAAAATTCCCCCCGTCACCGCAAACTCACCGATTAGATGGAATGCAGAACTGTCACTGCAAACCGCAACCGCTCCCGCGATCAAAGTAATGGAAAACTGGACGCGGATTACCGCTAAGCCTACCTATACAGAGGCCCCGGCAGATATTGTCTCCGGGAAAATATCTCTCTCAGCAACCGCAGAACTTCCCGACAAACTGCAACAACTGGATCAAGTTGCCAACGTTGCCGCGGCGCTGTCTGCGAACAATATCCATGTACTGTTGCCACCGTCTATCAGCGGGCTCGCACAGCCACTGCACCTGGTAGCAAACAGTACCCATACTATTGAGCTGGACCTGTCGAGCCTGCATCCGTTACGGGTCAACAGCGTAATTGGCAACATTTCGCTGATCCTGGATCCGGCAGAAGACCGCACGACAAATATCGGCGCCGATATCGAACCACTTGTACAAGCGGACCTGACGCTCTCCAGCGACAAAATATCCACAGTGTCGCTGCAGGGAGCACTCAATCTTGAGCGAATGAATGGGATTATTCCGGCGCACCGCGTTGAGGCGTTGCTTGGCGGTCATACCCTGCAAAACCTGAACGGAAACCTCCATTTAACCGGCAAAGCGGACCTACCTTCCCCCCAGAATGTACTGCAACAGGCCAACTATTCTGCAGGTAATATTCGCGTCCAATTGCAATCGGGCGGAGAAATTTCGGCGCAAATCGTGCCGCAAACCGAGCAAAGTCCGCTAAAAACCCTGGGCTGGCATATGCCCCGGGTAAGCCTGAAATTGAATGAGGCCGTTTCTCTCCGGGCGACTGCATGGCCGGGACCGCTACAACTCAGCACTCAGGCACTTTCGCTGAGTGTGGAAGATCAGGCTGACTCCGCCGGCGCACCCCGCCCGCCCGAGCAAACACTGAGCGCCACGCTGTCCAATGTAAGCTGCGATAACCTGCTGACAGCCAACTGTCAGATGAACATCGACGGAAGCCTGTCCGGTGTAGAGCTACCCGGGGGGCTTCGGGGCAAAGACCTGAAGCTTGCACTCCGCGCCAAACTTGGCGCAGAGGGAGGGAAAACGATCGCAGCCCCCGACAGGGTGACCTTGCGCGACATCAATCTCGCGGCCAAGGAACTCGTGGCAAATGAGATTACCTTCGGCCAGCCAGAGCTGTTTGCGCAAAGCGTGCTCTGCAACTGGCAAAGCGACCGGTTGAAATGCGGTACACCACAGGCGGCGATCAGCCTTTCGCCCATGACGTTGCCTGGTAATCATCTTTCCGGAGTGATCTATCTGGACTATTTGACCTTTCATGGGACGACGAAAAAGGAGCCCATTTCTATTGACGCCGGATTTCGGTCCGATTCGCTGGCAATCGCTACGGGGCGAACAATCGAACTGGAACTGAGTAGTTCAGGACGATTTCACTTGCAGGGAGGTCTTCTGACCGGATCAAGCAAGGTGCAAATCGGCGATATCGCATTGAACAGTGAGTGGCGACACGATCTGGAATCGGCACAGGGGCAACTGTCCGTGAACCTACCTGAAACACGTTTTTCTACCGGTAAGACCCTCAGCCAGATCGTCAAAGGGTTGCCGATCAATATTGTCGATGGTTCCGTGACAGCGAATATGCGTCTCAACTGGCCTGAAGACCACAAGTCGCAGCCAGTCGACCGGATTCATTTGCGCCTCAATTCCGTCAGCGCCACCTACGGAGACATTGTCGCAGTGGGAATCAGCAGCGATTTAACGCTGATATCGTCCGGCGAGCAGTGGATAACTGAAAACACCAGACCGGTGACCATTCAGCGGGTAGACGCAGGGGTACCGATCGACAACCTGCACTTTGAAGTTTCACTGGCGTACAACCAGGACCTGCGGTTGAGCGGATTCTCCGGAGAACTGCTTAAAGGTGCACTGACCGCGGACGCACTGGTGTGGAACCTGAATGGCGCAGAACGGCATTCCGAACTGGCATTCACCGGGATTTCCCTGAACACCCTGGCCAAAGAAATGGAGTCGGAAAATTTTGCCGCCAGCGGCCTGCTGGATGCGCGCCTGCCAATAACCACCGACCGCCAGGGGATCACCATAGAAAACGGCACCCTGGACGCCCGCGCCCCGGGTGGACGCCTGCGCTACTACGGCGCCTTTTCCCCCAGCATGCTCACCAGCAACCCACAGCTCAAGCTGATTGCCGGCGCGCTGGAGGATTACAACTACCGGGAAATCCACGGCACCATCAACTACCCACTGAGTGGCGACCTGAAGTTGAACCTCAAGCTTACGGGCCGCAGTGAAGCAGTAGATGCCAATCGGGACCTGGTGATCAACCTCAACCTGGAGAACAATGTTCCCAGCATGTTGAAATCCCTGCAGGCCAGCCGCAACCTGACGGACGTCCTGGAGAACGCGGTACAGTAAGTGCGGTGGCCCACAAATCGGTGTCCCGGTTCGAATAGCTGTCAAAGTGATGCTGTTCAGTCAGCGTTAATCTGGCACTATCTATAGTGAACACCAAAGCCATGGACCACGCCCGTTGCGGCAGTGGCTCCCATCATCAAGGAGTAGTATGTGACAACTTCAGGATCTACCCGGCTGCCGGCGATTACCCTGGTGCTACTGTTAAGTGCAACCCTGCTGCCAGCCTGTACGCCCACCGTTGCGGTGCAGGCGCCGAGCGAGCCCATTACCGTCAACCTGAACGTGAAAATCGAACACGAAATTCGGGTCAAGGTAGACAAAGAGCTGGATAACCTGTTTGAAGATAAGGAAGGGATTTTCTGAGGCTGAAGGCCGACTGACACCCCCTCCTCGCATCTACGAGAAAAGAACGGTATAGGAAATACGCATGAAAAAGCTGATGACATCCCTGTTCGCCCTGGCCCTTCTGGTTGCCCTGCCGGCCAGCGCCATCACCCTGAAAGAAGCACAGTCCCAGGGACTGGTGGGCGAGGCCAACAGCGGCTATATCGCCATCGTCGACCAAAGCAGCCCGGAACTCGAACAGCTGGTGGCCGGGGTCAATGCCAAGCGCAAGCGCGCCTATGCGGACATCGCCAAACGCAACAATATCGACATTTCCCAGGTCGCTGCCCGCGCGGCGGAAAAACTCGAAGCCCGGCTGGGCAAAGGCGAGTATTACCAGGATAACCTGGGACGCTGGAAGCAGAAGTAACAGGCACCCACACACAACGCCAGCCATAAAAAACCCGCAGCAGAGTGCGGGTTTTTTTATGGCCAGTACTGGCCGATCTATTGAGAATCAAAGGTTAGCGAACAGTGACATACCGTCGAGCCCCTGGGTTTCCATCACTTCACGCAGGCGCTTGAGGGCATCCACCTGTATCTGACGAACGCGCTCACGGGTCAGGCCTATTTCCCGGCCAACTTCTTCCAGTGTGCTGGGTTCAAATCCCCGCAAACCGAAGCGACGGGAAACGACTTCACACTGTTTGTCCGGAAGTTCACACAACCAGCGGTCGATACTTTCATACAGGTCACGGTCCTGCAGTAACTCTGCCGGATCGGACTCCTGCTGATCGGGAATGGTATCGACCAGGGTTTTTTCCGACGACGGACCAATCGGTGTGTCCACCGAGGTAACCCGTTCATTCAGCCCCAGCATCCGCTCCACATCTTCAACCGGCTTTTCCAGCAGGTTGGCGATTTCTTCCGCTGACGGTTCATGGTCCAGTTTCTGCGCCAGCTCACGGGAAGCGCGCAGGTAAACGTTCAGTTCCTTGACCACGTGGATCGGCAGGCGGATGGTGCGGGTCTGGTTCATGATGGCCCGCTCAATGGTTTGGCGGATCCACCAGGTGGCGTAAGTCGAAAAACGGAAACCGCGCTCTGGATCAAACTTCTCTACTGCGCGAATCAGGCCGAGATTGCCTTCTTCTATCAGGTCCAGCAGGGCAAGGCCACGGCTGACATAGCGGCGGGCAATCTTCACAACCAGACGAAGGTTGCTTTCAATCATGCGTTTGCGGGCCGCGGCGTCACCGCGCAGAGCTTTGCGCGCGTAATACACTTCTTCTTCTGCGGTGAGCAGAGGAGAAAAGCCGATTTCGTTAAGATAAAGCTGTGTAGCGTCGAGATTTTTCTGCCCGTGGGCATCTTCGAGTTTGCGAACTGCAGGTTTCTGGGAGGGTGATTTCTGGGAGATTGTTTCGGAGCTTCTTTTTGCCGCCTTGCTCCGGCCGCGGCCTGATTTGGTTGTTGTTTTGGTTTCGGTACTGGTGGGTGCCTCGTGCTCTATTGGCTCGGGGGTAATATCTGATCTGGCACCGTATTCCAGGTGATCGTGACGTTGTGCTTCCATTTCCCCAACTCCTTGTACTATGCCTGTTTCAGCCGCATCAACAGCACGCGATTACTGAATCGGTCACTGTCTCTGCGACAGTCTCCGTTTTCGGCGGCTCACCTTCGTTGGTGAGCAGAGTCACTGCTTGGCAGTTACTGCCGGTCCCGGCGACTACCTCAAGTGGTATTAATAAAAATCCATTTTTATTGCACAACAGCGTAAGAACAGGCAGTTCATTGCACCCGCGAACACCGGGAAAATTACGGTAGGTAGGCCATAGGGTCTACCGGCTGACCATTCCGGCGTATCTCAAAGTGGAGCATATTGCGGTCGGTACCACTCGAACCCAGTTCCGCGATCCTTTGCCCCGCCTTGACCGCCGTACCCTCACCAACAAGTAATTTGTGGTTGTGGGCATAAGCACTGAGGAACTCCTCGCTGTGCTTGATGATCAAAAGCTTGCCGTAACCTCTCAGTGCGCTTCCGGCGTAAATCACTGTGCCGTCCGCCGCTGCCTGAACAGACTCCCCCTTTTTACCTCCGATATCAACTCCTTTTCGCAGGGGGTCATTGGAGCGAAAACCCGCCAGCAGCGGTCCCTTGACCGGCCAGCGCCAATTTATGTCATTTTTGTTTCTGGCCGAAATTGACGGTTTCCTGGCAGGCTTGGCAACCGGCCTGACGGCGACTTTCTGCGGTTTCTTCTGCACCGTCCGGCTACTTGACGGCACGCGTTTCGGCGCCGGCTTTGCCGCAACCACAGGCTGGCCATACAGCTTCAGGCGCTGCCCCGGATAAATGTTATAGGGCGAGCGAATGCCATTGACCGCCGCCAAGTCCTTGAAATCCCACCCATACCGCCAGGCAATGGAATAGAGGGTTTCTCCCCTGCTCACCATGTGGTGGCGAATTTTCTGACTGGGAGGCTGATTCAGGGCACTGGTAGGCGCCAGGTTGCTGGAACAGGATGTGATCGCAAAACAGCAGCAAACGACGGCGAGAACGGTTCGGTAAAAACCGGCCAACTGACGCCGCTTCCTCGTCAGGAGTTGGTAAAAACCAGCCGTTTTTTGTAGAAATAAGCGCCGTTTCATTATTCTCTTTTTACATCAAGGGGGTGCATTTATGGAAAAAGCGTCTAAAGAAAACTGCTGTTCCAGCGTTGTCACACGAGCAAAAAAACTGCGTCTACCAACTTCTGCAGACGTAACTTTTTTAGTATTACTTTTTGCTCATTTATGGGCCGCCGTCATCGCGCCCCAGGGCTGCCGCTCCCATTCCCAGGCCGTGTAAGACCGCGGTTATGACTCTTGTGCGATATTGCTTACATGACGCCAGTGTACCCATTCGATGACCAGTACCAGTGCCACCGCCGACAGCGCCGCAGCTACGGCACCGACAATATAGGAAGGTTCCCCTGTTACCTGGCTGAACGTGGTCGGCAAGGTATTGGACAGCGCCGGAGCCAGTTTTTCACTTTCCAGCGCCGCTGGCAGTTTCCACGGCCAGACAATTTTCAGACTGCCAATCAGGATACCCACCAGAAACGACAGGGTTATCCCCGGAAACCGGTGCATCAGCCACGACAGCAGGCGGCTGAACAGCAATAGTCCACAGGCGGCACCGGCAGCAAACCAGCCCAGCGCCAGTACGTTGAACCCGTGCACCGCGGCAATCACCTGCGGATAGATGCCGATCATCAGCAGAATAAAGGAACCGGAGATCCCCGGCAGGATCATCGCGCAGATGGCCACCCCGCCGGAAAGGAACAGGGAAAGCGGAGTGGCGGTGATCTGGGTCGGACGCATTTCACTGACCAGGATCGCCACCGCAATACCCAGAAGCAGTGCGAGGGTTGTCTGCCAGGTCCAGCGCTCTACCCGCCGGGCAATGGGTATGGTGGATGCCAGGATCAGCCCGAAGAAAAACGACCACACCAGAATCGGGTGCTCTGCCAGCAGGAAGGTGATCAACTTGGCGAGACTGAATATGCTGGTCAAAATACCGGCAAACAGTGCCACCAGGAAATTGCCGTTGCACTGCTTCCAGGCTGCGGCAATGCCCTGTTTAAATAAAACCTTCAGGGTCGCCGGACCGATACGACTGATCGAGTCCAGCAACTCCTGGTAAATCCCGGTAATAAAAGCAATGGTGCCCCCGGACACGCCCGGCACCACATCCGCTGCGCCCATAGCCAGGCCGCGCGCGGCAATACCCCAGTATCGGCTGTTCATCGTCCCGGCCATCAGCGCACGACCCCGCTCAGCAGCGGCACAAAACGCACCGGCTCCGCCTTTTCCACATCGAAGCGACTGCCGTCCTCACTGCGGGTGACGATGGTCAGAAACTGGCGCTCGTAACCGACCGGAATCACCAACACACCACCCGGCGCCAGTTGCTCGCGCAACTCGTCCGGCACACTGGCCGGCGCCGCCGCACACAGGATGGCATCATAGGGGCCGTTCTCCGGCCAGCCGAAGCCGCCATTACTGAGGCGCATTTCCACATTGAAAATCCCCAGTTCGCGCATACGCTGACGGGCCTTTTCCAGCAGCGGTGCGATCCGCTCCACGGAGTAAAGTTTGTCCACCAGGCGCGCGAGAATGGCGGTCTGGTACCCGGAGCCGGCCCCCACTTCCAGTACCCGGCTGCGGGACTTGGCCCGGCTCAGCAGCAGTTCGGTCATGCGCGCAACAATATAGGGCTGGGAGATGGTCTGGCCGTAGCCGATGGGCAGTGCGGTATCCTCGTAGGCGCGGATCGCCAGCGCCTCATCCAGGAACAGATGGCGCGGGGTCGAGGCCATAACATCCAGCACTTCTTCGTTGCTGATTCCTTCATCCCGAAGCCGCTGGATCAGCCGGTTGCGGGTGCGCTGGGAGGTCATCCCCAGGCCTTCTTGTCTCAATCGATCCATATGGACGCATGGTCTCCCTGAAGCGAATCACCGGTGTCTACTTTCCAACCACCCCACCGGTGACGACTCGGGGCACAGGTGCGGCCCCGATCACATTTGTTGTCGTTTATTTTATTGTGCCCGCGGCCAGATTGGCCAGTTCCGCCACTTCGCGCAAGATCGCGGTGGCAAAAGTGCCCGGAGGCAGGGCAAATGACAGCAGCAGGTCGTCTTCCTGCCACTGAAAGGCAAACCCCTCGGGCCGCAATATCAGCGGGCGCCGCTCCTGGCTGAGACCGCAATGCTCCAGCCAGTCACGCCAACCGCGCCAGGGCGCCATGGCGCCCTCTTCCAGTTCCTGCAACGCCCCCTGCGCCGGATTCCGGCCGCGCCCCCACAGGGGGCCGCTCGGGGCACTTTCCGGCTCTTCATCTATTAGCTGTTGCCAGTTACCCTGCACGATACGGGCCGCCAGCACCTGATTGAACAGCCAGCTGCGCGCGGCAGACATGGCAAATGCCTTCTGGTTGCGCGGGATACGACGGCGATTGCCGGCTTCATTGTCCGCCACAATGCGTTCTACCAGATCGAGGTTGCCGCCGTCGCGCCCAAAGCGCTGTTCGCCGAAATAATTCGGCACACCCGCGGGGATTTTCTCCAGCACGGCTTCCGCCGCGTCGCGGTCACCCTGGACGTTACGCAACCGGATCTGGAAGCGGTTGCCACTGTGCTCTCCCCGGCGCAATTTGCGCGCACCGCGAAAGTGCTGCAATACCTGTACTTCTGCATTATTGACGGCAGACCAGTCCGGTTCCGGGTTCTGCGCCAACCATATGCTGAACCACTGGGTGGTGACGGCGTGGCGGTCCTTGAGGCCGAAATAACCCACATCCTGGCTGCGCACGCCGGCGAGTTCCGCCAGCTGCTGTGCCACCCAGCCAGTGTTGGCGCCGCGCTTGCGGATATGCAGGTAGACATGCTCCCCTGCTGCTTCCGCCGGGGCTGCCAGTTCATCCACCACAAAGTCTTCCGGCTCGCTGCGGAAGTTGCCGCGAATGGCGGCGCCGCCGAGTGCGCGCGGCCAGTCCAGGTCCCAGTTTTGCGCCTTTTGTCCTGCGGAATCAGTCATGGATTGCTTCCAGCAGGACCACCGCCTGAGCGGCTATACCCTCTCTGCGGCCGGTGAAACCCAGTTTTTCACTGGTGGTCGCCTTGACGCTCACGACACTGGTCTCCACCTGGCAGTCGGCGGCGATATTGGCGCGCATCAGGTCAATGTGGGGGGCCATCTTCGGTGCCTGGGCAATCAGCGTTGCGTCGGCGTTGATCAGGCGGTATCCCTGCTCATGGATAAGGACGATGACGTGACGCAGCAGTGCGCGGCTGTCGGCACCGGCGTAGGCTTCGTCGGTATCGGGAAAGTGTTTGCCGATATCTCCCAGCGCCAGGGCGCCGAGCAAGGCGTCGGCGAGCGCATGCAGCAGTACATCGCCGTCGGAATGGGCGACCAGTCCCTGCTCGTGGGGAATGGTGACGCCACCGAGGACGACATACTCGCCGGGGCCGAAGGCGTGTACGTCGATACCCTGGCCGATTCTGAGGTTCATTGTTGAATTCCTGATTGGGCACCCGATTGCTGTCGATGCTGCAGCAAGGCTTCCGCCAGTACCAGGTCGGCGGGATGGGTGACTTTGAAGTTGCTGCGACAGGCGGGAACCAGCTGTGGTTTGAAACCGGCCAGTTCCAGCGCGCTGGCTTCGTCGGTGATGGCGGTGGGGTTCGCCTTGAGTCCCTGCTGCAAGCACTGGCGAAGTGTTTCGAGCGGTGCTTTCTGCGGCGTCTGGGCGAGCCAGATCTGCTCCCTGGGCAGGGTCTCGGTAACGCAGCTTTTATCCCCGCTCTGCGCGGCCCGTTTGACGGTGTCGCTGGCGGGCTGGGCCAGCAGGGCCATGGGATCTGCGGCGGCCAGTGCCCGGATATCGTCGACGGAGACCAGGGGCCGGGCGGCGTCGTGTACCAGGACGCTGGTTTCCGGCGCTGCCTGTGTACTCAGGTAGTCGAGGGCGGCGAGTACGGAGTCTGCGCGTTCTGCGCCGCCGGTGACGGTGTGTACCCGCGGGTTTGCGGCTTCTACCAATGTGGCGAAGTCGCGATCATTCGCGGCAATGGCGACGACGATGCCGGCGAGGCCGGGCCAGCTGAGTATGTTCTGCAGGGTGTGTGCGATGAGCGGTTGGCCGAGAAGTGGCAGATACTGTTTGGGTTTGTCGGCGCCCATGCGTTTGCCGGAGCCGGCGGCGGGGACTATGACCCAGTAGCTGTTATCTACCGGTGGTTGCTGGGCCGGTTTGCTTGCGGCGGTCATTGTTTTTCTCGCGGGGATTCTTTCTTGTCGGGATCGAGAAAAATAAACAGGGTTTCGCCTTCTTTGATGAGGCCGAGGTCGTAGCGGGCTTTGGCTTCTACGCCGTCGGTGCCTTCTTTGAGGCTGCGGACTTCCCGCAGGAGCTGGCGGTTTTCGCGCTCGAGGGCGGCGTTCTTCTGCTGCTGTTCGCCGAGCTGGCGCTCGAGCCGGGTGACTTCCGCAAAACTGCCCTCACCCACCCAGAGTCGATACTGGGTGATCAGCAACATCACAGCGAGGATTGCCAGCAGCCATTTCATATTTTGTGTGTTCTCTCTGGCTTTAGTGGTACTGCGCACGGCATCAAGTCCGTGGCGGCCCTGCTACCGATGGTCCTTCCCGGGACACGCCGTGAACCCATCCATGGGGGCTCGGATGCGGCCGTCCTGGCCGCATACGGTCCCGGAAAGGACCATCGGTATCAGAGCCTTCGCTTTGGAGCGTGAGCTACTAAGCGATTTAAAGCCAGTTTACCGGGCTTTCCGAATTACTTGAACTCGGCCATGCCGCGGTAAGGCGCTTTGCCTTCCAGCTCGGCTTCGATGCGCAGCAGACGGTTGTACTTGGCTACGCGGTCGGAGCGGCACAGGGAGCCGGTTTTGATCTGGCCGGCGGCGGTGGCAACGGCCAGGTCGGCGATGGTGGTGTCTTCGGTTTCACCGGAGCGGTGGGAGATGACGGCGGTGTAGCCGGCGTCTTTGGCCATTTTGATCGCGTCCAGGGTTTCGCTCAGGGAGCCGATCTGGTTGAACTTGATCAGGATGGAGTTGCCCACGCCCTTTTCGATGCCTTCTTTGAGGATCTTGGTGTTGGTGACGAACAGGTCGTCGCCCACCAGCTGTACTTTCTCGCCGATTTTGTCGGTGAGGATTTTCCAGCCGTCCCAGTCGCTTTCGTCCATGCCGTCTTCGATGGAGATGATCGGGTAGTTCTCGGACAGTTCCGCCAGGTAGGAGGCGAAGCCTTCGCTGTCGAACTCTTTGCCTTCGCCGGCCAGGTTGTACTTGCCGTCTTTGTAGAATTCAGAAGACGCGCAGTCGAGGGCGAGGGTGATGTCGTCGCCCAGTTTGTAGCCGGCGGCTTCGACGGCTTCGGCGATCACTTTCAGGGCGCCTTCGTTGGACGGCAGGTTGGGGGCGAAGCCGCCTTCGTCGCCAACGGCGGTGTTGAGGCCCTGGGCGGACAGGACTTTCTTCAGGGAGTGGAAGATCTCGGCACCCTGGCGCAGGGCTTCGGCGAAGGTTTTGGCCTTCACTGGCTGGATCATGAATTCCTGGATGTCGACGTTGTTGTCGGCGTGCTCACCACCGTTCAAGATGTTCATCATCGGTACCGGCAAGGTGTATTCGCCCGCAGTGCCATTGATTTCGGCAATGTGCTGGTACAGGGGGATGCCCTTGGCGATCGCGGCGGCTTTGGCGGCGGCCAGGGAGACGGCGAGGATGGCGTTGGCGCCCAGCTTGGATTTGTTTTCGGTGCCGTCGGCATCGATCATGGCCTGGTCGAGGGCGCGCTGGTCGGTTGCGTCCATGCCGACCAGCAGCTTGGCGATTTCGCCGTTGATGTTCTCAACCGCTTTCAGCACGCCTTTACCCAGGTAACGGCCCTTGTCGCCGTCGCGCAGTTCGAGGGCTTCGCGGGAGCCGGTGGAAGCGCCGGACGGTGCGCAGGCAGAACCTACCGCGCCGCATTCGAGGATCACGTCGGCGTTTACGGTGGGGTTACCGCGGGAATCCAGTACTTCAAAAGCTTTTACAGCAACGATCTTGCTCATTTTTATAACGGGCTCCTTGTTAATCCGTAAGTCAGAGTCTGTGAGGTGAAATATCGGCGGCCCTGCAGTGGGCCGCCTCTTTTGGTTATTCGGTTTTACCTGTGGGTTAGAAAGCTGGAATTACTTGGTATCCAGCGGCTCGAAGCCTTTCACCAGGTCGTCCACGGCTTTCATCTGTGCCAGGAACGGTTCCAGCTTGTCCAGCGGCAGCGCGCTGGGGCCGTCACACAGTGCCTTTGCAGGGTTCGGGTGGGCTTCCAGGAACAGGCCGGCGATGCCGATGGCGAGGCCGGCGCGGCCCAGCTCGGTGACCTGGGCGCGGCGGCCGCCGGAAGCGGCACCGCCCGGGTCGCGCATCTGCAGCGAGTGGGTGACATCGAAAATCAGCGGCGCGCCGCCGGAGGCGTCGATCATGGTGCGGAAGCCGAGCATGTCGACCACCAGGTTGTCGTAACCGAAGCAGGCGCCGCGCTCGCACAGGATGATTTTTTCGTTGCCGCCTTCAGCAAACTTTTCCACCACGTTCTTGACCTGGGGCGGGCTCATGAACTGGGGCTTTTTCACGTTGATCACGGCACCGGTCGCGGCCATGGCAGCAACCAGGTCGGTCTGGCGCGCGAGGAAAGCGGGCAACTGGATCACGTCCACCACTTCCGCTACCGGCGCTGCCTGGCTGGGCTCGTGCACGTCGGTGATCAGGGGGACGTCGAAGGTCTTTTTGATTTCTTCAAAAATCTTCAGGCCCTCTTCCAAGCCCGGCCCGCGGTAGGAGTGGATAGAGGAGCGGTTGGCCTTGTCAAAGGAGGCCTTGAACACGTAGGGGATACCGAGTTTTTCGGTCACTTTTACGTAGTACTCTGCCACCTGCATGGCGAGATCGCGGGATTCCAGCACGTTCATGCCACCGAACAGGGTGAACGGCTTGTCGTTGGCAACCTGGAGTTTGCCCACTTCAATGGTTTTCATAGCTCTCAACATCCTTTGCGCGACTTATGTGTTCTGCTGGCTCGCTGCGCGCCCGTCGCCTTCAGGTGATGAAGAACGAAGGCGCGCGCCAGAAGAATCTGTTTTGTTTACCGGGCCGGATTCCCGGTTTTACTTTTGCGATTCGCGGTGCTTCAGCGCAGCGGCCACATAGCTTTCAAACAGCGGGTGTCCGTCGCGCGGGGTGGAAGTGAATTCCGGGTGGAACTGACAGGCCACAAACCAGTCGTGCTCCGGCAGTTCGACCATTTCCACCAGGGTGTCATCCGCGGACCAGCCGCCGATACGCAGGCCAGCCTTCTGCAGGCGGTCAACATAGTTGTTGTTGACTTCATAGCGGTGACGGTGGCGCTCGACGATCACGTCCTTGCCGTAAATTTCACGGGCCTTGGAGTCTTTCGTCAGGCGACATTCCTGGCCGCCGAGACGCATGGTGCCGCCGAGGTCGGACTTTTCATCGCGCTTCTCGACCTTGCCTTCACTGTCGATCCACTCGGTAATCAGGCCGATCACCGGGTGCGGGGTCTTGGTATCGAATTCGGTACTGTTGGCACCTTCGAGGCCGAGTACGTTGCGCGCGTATTCGATCACCACGGACTGCAGGCCAAGGCAGATGCCGAGGAACGGGATGTTGTTCTCCCGCGCGTAGCGCACGGATTCCAGCTTGCCTTCGAGGCCGCGCTCACCGAAGCCACCGGGTACCAGGATCGCATCGGCGCCCTTGATCAGGTCGAGGCCATTCTCGCCTTCCACATCTTCCGCATTGATGAAGTCGATATTGATCTTGGTGCGGTTCTTGATGCCTGCATGCACCAGGGATTCGATCAGGGATTTGTAGGCGTCCAGCAGCTCCATGTACTTGCCGACCATGGCGATCTTGATTTCGTGCTGCGGGTTCAGCTTGCCGTCTACCACCGCATCCCACTCGGACAGGTCCGGGGCGTCGCATTCCAGCTGCAGCTTCTCCACCACGATCTCGTCGAGGCCGTACTCGTGCAGCATGCGCGGCACGCCGTAGATGGTCTTGGCATCCGGCAGCGGAACTACCGCGCGCTCTTCCACGTTGGTGAACAGGGCAATCTTGCGACGGGAGTCATCGTCGATGGCGCGCTCGGAGCGACACAGCAGGATGTCCGGCTGCAGCCCGATGGAGCGCAGCTCTTTCACCGAGTGCTGGGTCGGTTTGGTCTTGGTCTCGCCGGCGGTGGCGATGTACGGCACGTAGCTGAGGTGGATCAGCAGGGCGCGGTTGATGCCCATCTCCACCCGCAGCTGGCGCACGGATTCCAGGAACGGCTGGGATTCGATGTCACCCACGGTACCGCCGATCTCGACGATGGCCACATCCACGTCGCGGCCGCCTTCGATCACGCGGCGCTTGATCTCGTCGGTGATGTGCGGGATCACCTGCACGGTACCGCCCAGGTAGTCACCGCGACGCTCCTTGCGCAGCACGGTTTCATATACACGGCCGGTGGTGAAATTGTTGCGCTTGGACATGCGCGTGCGGATAAAGCGCTCGTAGTGGCCCAGGTCCAGATCCGTTTCGGCGCCATCTTCGGTCACATAGACCTCGCCGTGCTGGAAGGGGCTCATGGTGCCCGGGTCAACGTTGATATAAGGGTCAAGCTTCAGAATCGTGACCTTGAGGCCACGGGCTTCGAGAATAGCGGCCAGAGAAGCGGAGGCGATACCTTTCCCCAATGAGGAAACCACGCCGCCAGTGACAAATATATAGCGCGTCATGCAAAACCTTGGTCAGTTGAATGCCCGACGGGTACGGGCGTGCGGGACTGGCTGGGGCGCACGCACTCGCGCAACCCGATGCCTTTGAGATGGGACGCCAGACTACCAGAAAGCGATTTTCCACTCAATCCAAAAACCGCCAGATTGGCGCTTGCGGCGGGCCCCCGGGGGTGGCGAACAGGTCTCCCACCGCGACCAGCTGTTCGCCGCGGTAAATCAGCGGGATCCGGTCCCGCAGCCAGGGCTCCAGGGCATACTCCTGCAACAGCCGTTTCAGGGTCTGGGAGTGCCGGCGCGCCCGGGGCTGCGCCCGTTCGCCACCACCGCGGAAGCACACCCGGTAGTCCCCCGCCGGCCAACCGGCAGAGGGCGACAGCACCGAGCCCCCGGGCAGCTGCAGATCGCTTGCGCCGTCCCATTGCCATACACCTCCAGCGAGATCCGCCGAATCCAGAGGCTGTAATTGTGGTGTGAGATAGAGCCGATTGCGAAACCTTCTTGCCACCAAACCGGTGAGCCCCACCTCGGGGCGGGCGTCTGCCGCCGCCGCGAGCTGCCGGAGCAGCTGCTCCAGATGGGCGGATTCCGGGGGCCGCCCGCTGCGGGACTGCACCCAGCAGCGCAGCAGGTTCTTCTGCCGCGCAGTACTCAGGCAGGCCAGTGCGTCGAGGTCGATGCTCTGCCCTATCCGCGCCATTGCGAGATCACAGCGCTGCAGGTCCTCCTCCGCCAGCGCCTCCAGCAGGTCGGCGGTTTCCTGCAGGTTTTCCGCTACCCGTGCCACCACAGTCGCTACCGGCCAGCGGGAGGCCAGCTGGGGGGTCACATTGCGGCGCAGGAAGTTGCGGTCAAAACTCGTATCCGCATTACTCTCATCCTCTATCCACTGCAGGCCGTGCTGGCGAGCGTAGGATTCGAGCTGGCTGCGGGTTGCCCGCAACAGGGGCCGCAACAGGTGCCGGCCCCCGCCCAGGTGGCGGGATTCCCGCATGGATGCGAGCCCCGGGACCCCGGCGCCGCGCAGCAATCTTAAAAGAAAGGTCTCCACCTGGTCATCGCCGTGATGCCCCAGCAGGATCACATCCCCTTCCGCCATCACTTCGCGGAAAGCCCGGTAGCGCGCTTCGCGGGCACCCTGCTCCAGTCCGCCATCGGCAGAATCCACTACGACCGCCAGCGACCGAAATGGCACCCCCAGCCGGTCTGCCTGGGCCGCACAGTGGGCCTGCCAGTGATCGGCGTGCGGGCTCAGGCCGTGGTGCACATGCAGCGCGCAAACCGGTAGCCCCTGCGCGGCCAGCAGGTGCAGTAGCACCGTCGAATCCAGGCCGCCGGAATACCCCAGCCACAGGCACCCCTGCACGGGGTGCCGGCGCAGGGCGTCGCTCGTCAGCTCAGCCAGTGGATTTACGGGGCAGTTCGATGACACAGGTAAAAAGACCTTGGCTATAAAGCGGCCAGTATACCCCGATCCCGGGTGCGATTTTGCGACGGTACCCGTCTCCTAATCAGGGGACTTATCGGCTCCCCGAAAACCTTGCGGACGCTCCCGTCTTTCACCTTTTCTCCGGGAGCGTCCACTTTTTCAATGCGCAACCAATAAGTACAAGAACCGGAGCTTCCATGACCCCATCTACCGGGATCCTTTGCACACGCCTCGCCGTCAGTATCGCCCTCGCCGCCAGCCTCGCCGCCTGCGGTGATACAGACCCAGGGCTATCCGCCACCGAAGCCTCCACCGGTCCGGCGGAGCAGATCGTAAACGCCGACAGCGGCCGCTCTCTGGAAAACTGGCCGCAACTGCCGCCGGCCTTGCCTGCAGACCCGGAACTGGAGGCGCGGATTGCCGACCTGCTGTCGCAGATGACGCTGGAGGAAAAAGTCGGGCAGATGATGCAGGCGGAGATCAAGTACATCACGCCTGAAGAAGTGAAGCAGTATCACATCGGCTCCATTCTGAACGGCGGCGGCACCTTCCCCAACAACGACAAATTCGCCACCCCGGATGACTGGCGACAGCTGGCGGACGACTACTTTGCCGCCTCCATGGACACCTCCGACGGCGGTGTCGCCATCCCCATCATCTGGGGTTCGGACGCCGTACACGGACACAACAACGTAATCGGCGCGACCCTGTTCCCCCATAACATTGGTCTGGGTGCTACGCGCGACCCGGAACTCATCCGCCGCATCGGCGAGGCCACCGCCCGCGAAGTGGCAGTGACCGGTGTGGACTGGACCTTCGCCCCCACCATCGCGGTGGTGCGCGACGACCGCTGGGGACGCACCTTTGAAAGTTACTCCGAAGACCCGGCAATCGTCGCCGACTATGCGCGCGAGATGATCAAGGGCATTCAGGGTGAAAAGCGCAGCGAAGAATTTCTCGATGGCCGCCATCTCGTTTCCGCCGCCAAGCACTTCGTTGGCGACGGCGGTACTACAAGAGGCATTGACCGCGGCGATACACAAGTCAGCGAAAAGGAGCTCGCCGAAATCCACGCCGCCGGTTACTTCACCGCGCTGGAGTCCGGCGTGCAGACCGTGATGGCGTCCTTCAACAGCTGGAACGGCAAGCGCCTGCACGGCCACAAATACCTGCTGACCGACGTGCTCAAGCATCGCCTCGGCTTTGACGGCTTTGTGGTGGGCGACTGGAACGGCCACCGTTTTGTGGAAGGCTGTACCGTCGACAGCTGCGCCCAGGCGGTCAATGCCGGCCTCGACATGTTCATGATCACCGCCGAGTGGAAAGCCCTGCTCGAGAACACCATCGCCCAGGTGCGCAGCGGCGAGATCCCCATGAGCCGGATCGACGACGCCGTGAGCCGCATCCTGCGGGTCAAGATCCGCGCCGGCCTGTTCGAGCGCGACCGCCCGCTGGCGGGCAAGTCCGGCATCCTCGGCAGTCCCGAACACCGCGCCATCGCCCGCGAAGCGGTGCGCAAATCCCTGGTGCTGCTGAAAAACAACGACCAGCTGCTGCCGGTGGATGCGCGCAAGAATATCCTGGTGGCCGGCGACGGTGCCGACAACATTTCCAAACAGAGCGGTGGCTGGACCATTTCCTGGCAGGGCACCGGCAATACCGCGGAAGACTTTCCCGGTGCCACCTCCATTTACACCGGCATCAAGCAGGCGGTGGACGCCGCCGGCGGCCGGGTAGTGTTGAGTGAAGACGGCGAGCTCGCGGCCGAGGCGTTCAATGGAGAGAAGCCGGATGTCGCCATCGTGGTATTCGGTGAAGAGCCCTACGCGGAATGGCACGGCGACCTGGCCAGTATCGAGTTCCAGCTGGGCAGCAAGGATGACCAGGCACTGCTGCAAAAACTCAAGGCGCAGAATATCCCGGTGGTAAGTATTTTCCTCTCCGGCCGCCCGCTGTGGGTCAACAAGGAAATCAACCTGTCCGACGCCTTTGTCGCCGCGTGGCTGCCGGGTTCCGAAGGCGCCGGCGTGGCCGATGTAATCCTCACCGATGCCGAGGGCAACCGCCAGTACGACTTCACCGGCCGCCTCTCGTTCAGCTGGCCGGGCCTGGTGCACCAGACGGTGATCAATCGCAACGACCGGGAATACGATCCGCTGTTCGCCTACGGCTATGGCCTCGGCTACGACGACCGCAAACAGATCGCCGGCAACCTGAATGAAGATGGCGAGTCCTACGTGGACGGCGAACTGGAAGACGCGTGGCTGATGGTGTCCCGCCCCCGTGCGCCCTGGAAGCTGTTTATCGACGACAGCGACGACCCCCTGTGGGTCAGCGGCAACCTGGCGTCTTCCGCCGACGACAATATCACCGTCGCCTCCATCGATATGCTGTCCCAGGAAGACGCGCGCAAGATTACCTGGAAGGGCCTGCGTGCGGGCAGCGTCGCGCTGCAGACCCGGAAGCCACAGGACCTCAGCCGCTACCTGGCCGAAGGCTCGGCACTGACCATGGACGTGCGCCCCGAGCAGACGCCCGCTGCGCCGGTATTTGCCGGCATCCGCTGCGCCGCACACGACTGCAACGGCGAGCTGCCACTGCAACAACCACTGGCGCAACTCCCCGCGGGAGACTGGTCTGAAATTTCCATCGACCTGCAATGCTTTGCCAAGGCGGGCGCCGACTTCAGCCAGGTGTCCAGCGGTCTGTACCTGCGCAGCGAAGGCGCGCTGACCCTGTCTGTGGCCAACATCAAGTTTGTACCCGGCGCCGCTGCGCAGGCTGATGTACGTTGTGAGGGCTGATCAGATGTTCAGGAAACCGTACGGATTTGTGCTTTCGCTACTCGCGGCACTGGTTACTGCGCAACCCCTGGCCGAGCTGCCGATCCGCCTGCAGCAGGGTGAACTGAGCCTGTCGGTCGATCCGCACTACGGCGGCCGCATCACCGAAATGCGCCTGGGAGACCGCGATTTACTGGCCCTGTCTGATCCCGGCGCCAACAGTTTCGGCTCCACCTTCTGGCTGTCGCCACAGAGCCTGTGGAACTGGCCGCCGATCGTCGAACACGATACCGCCCCCTACCAGGTACAGGGCCTGGGACAGAACTTCGTCGCGCTGGAAAGCGAGGCAGGTGCGGGCGCGCGAGTGGCCAAGGCCATCGCCCTGCAGGGGGAAAATCGCGCGCGTATCGACTACCGCATCCTCGCGGAAAAGCCCTTTGCGGAAGTCGCGGCCTGGGAAATTACCCGGGTGCAGAAGCGCGGTATCGCCTTTGCACCGGTCGCGCCGAATACGGTAAAGACGGTGCGCGGGGAAATGGACTTCCATCTCGATGACGACAGCATGCTGTGGCTGCCGATGTCCGCCAGCGACAAGCTGGTAGAGGGCAAGGTGGTGGCCAATGGTCGCGAAGGCTGGCTGGCCTATGCGGTCGACCGGATGCTGTATCTCAAGGTATATCCGCCGGTGGCACAACAGGCCGTGGCCAGCGGAGAGGGAGACATCGAACTGTACCTCAGCGGCGAACTGCCCTTCCTCGAACTGGAGGTCCAGAGTGCCGCCCAGCCCCTTGAAACGGGCGAAATTCTGCAGTGGTCGGTGGAGTGGTTACTGCTCCCCATTCCCGCACCGGTGGAAGTCCGGCAGGGGTCACAATCACTGGTGGCGTTCGTACGCGATCAGGTGCGCAGGCAGGCAACGCTCTCCGATTAGTGTTCCGTCATCCCGGAGCTCTTTACCGCAGTGCACCCGCACTGCGGCTTTTTTCTCCCCGACCACACGGTCAACGATAACCTCTAGTGACCAATTGTTCACGACTGGGCCCTCCGGACGCAAAGTGCTAAATTTGGCGACTTGCTCGAAGATGTCCCGTCTCCGACAGCGGACCGTATAACTAGAGGTATCCCATGGTTCAGTTAGTCGTCGATTCCGGTTGCGACCTTCCCGATGAATTCCTGCGCAAATATGCCATCCCGGTACTGCCCCACAGCGTTACCGTGGGCAAAGACCAGTTTGGCGACCAGCGCAATCCTGCGCAGATGTCCCACTTCTATTCCCTGTCCCTGGTAGACCGCTCCCGCCAGGTCAGCTCCGGCCCTGCCGACGAAGACACGATCGAGCAGGTGCTGAACAAGTTGCTGGCGAAGGGGCACAAGGACATCGTGGTGCAGACCATCAACGCTGCCAACAGCCCGACCTATGCCAACGCCGAAGCGGTTGCGCGCAAGCTGGGCACGGATGACGTGCAGATTCACGCGGTGGATTCCCACACCCTGTTTTCCGGCCAGGGATTGCTGGCGCTGTATACCCTGTCACTGATCCAGAAGGGCCTGTCCGGTGCACAGATCAAATCCCGCGCCGAGGAATTCGGGCGCAAGATCGTCGGCTACGCCGCCATCAAGGATGTCTACTACCTGCGAGAACGGGGACGGCAGAAAAATGAAAAAAGCGTGAGCTGGCTCAAGGCATTTATGGCGAAATCCCTCAACCTGCACCCGATCATTTCGATGACCTATGAAGGTTCCACCGTTGCCGATACCGTAAAAGAGTACGACAGCTGCAACCGCCGACTGTTTGATATCGCCGCGGAGAAAATCCGCGCCGGCCAACTGTTGATGCCCGCGGTAATGGTGAGCATTGCCGGCCCGCTGCAGGATCTGGAAAAAACACCCGGTTTCCGCGAGCTGCAAACCCTGGCCGCAGAACACAAGGTAAAACTCTATCGCTCGGTAATGAGCCTCTCCGGTGGCATCAACCTTGGCCCGGGTACCGTGGCACTGGCCTTCGCCAGCAAGTAACGACAAAATCCTTCGTAAGAAAGGCGACACATTGCCAACGTGTCGCCTTTTTTTTCACATTTCCGCGGCCATTCGCCTGAATCACTGTGAAGAAAAGTAAACTGCGCATTTCCGGGAGGATACTGACGACGAGGTAGCACCGGGCAACAGGTTCACATCTAGACTGAGGAAAGTCGTTTCAAGTTTTCCCTCAATTTGGTGAATATGATGTATCGCAATTTCGCCGCATTTTTCGTTGTTGCACTGTTCAGTGCGCCTTTGTGGGCCGATGCCGATCTGGCCAAAAAACTCAGTAATCCGGTTGCCGACCTGATCAGCGTACCCTTCCAGAACAACTGGGATAACCGGGTCGGCCCGACCGAAGGGGGGCGTCGCTACACGCTGAATATCCAGCCGGTGATTCCCATTGGCCTGAACGAAAAATGGAACTTGATCAGCCGCACCATTCTCCCGGTCATGAGCCAGGAAGAAATCTTTCCTGGCAGCGGCGACCAGACCGGCCTGGGTGACACCGTACAGAGCCTGTTTTTCTCTCCCAAAGAAACCACTGCCGGCGGCGTCACCTGGGGGGTGGGTCCGGTATTTCTGTTGCCCACAGGCACCGAGCCACTTCTGGGCACGGAAAAATGGGGTGCCGGGCCAACGGGTGTGGTACTGAAGCAAAGCGGCCCCTGGACCATTGGCGCACTCGCCAACCACATCTGGTCGTTCGCGGGCAAGGACAGCCGCACCGATGTAGACAGTACCTTTGTACAGCCTTTCCTGGCCTACAACACCCCCAACTCCTGGACTTTTACCCTGCAGACCGAATCCACCTATGACTGGGAGGCGGAGCAGTGGAACGTACCGGTGCATTTCCTCGTCGCCAAAGTGTTCACGGTCGGCAAGCAGACCTACCAGATTCAGGCAGGTCCCCGTTACTACGCAGAAAGCCCAGATACCGGCGCGCAGGACTGGGGCTTTCGCCTGAACTGGGTGATGCTCTTCCCCAAATCCAAGTAACCCGCAATGGGAAGGGCACCAGTATCAGCAACGCTTTTTCCCAGCCACAGTAGCGGATCTGCCTTCCGAGGGACCTGGAAATGAAATCCTTGCGTCACGTATTGAAACTTCTGCCAATGGTTATCTCTACCGTCGGCGCAACCTCAGCCCACGCCGGCGGCATTATGTTGTGGCAAATAGGCACTCCCACCAACGGCACCGCCAGTGCCGGTTGGGCGGCCATGCCAGAGGATGCGGCAACCGCTTTCACCAACCCCGCCGGCACCGTTTGGCGTGACAATATTGATGTCCGGGCGGCGGCACAGTTGCTTTATGGCGATGTCGAATTCACTGATGACAGGAATTCCAATGTGCCCGGTAACGACGGCGGCAATCCGCTGGAGTGGTTTCCGGGCGCCGGCGCATTCGCCGCTGGCAGGCTCAGCGACAACCTGGGCTGGGGCTTTGCCATGGCGGGCAATTTCGGCTCGGGACTCGATTATCGCGACGAATGGAAAGGCCGCCGCTTCGTACAGGATGTGGACCTACTGGGGATGAGCCTGATCCCCTCCCTCAGCTGGAAGATCAACGACTGCCTGTCACTCGGCCTCGGCGCCAATATCATGGGGCTGTTTTTCCAGTACCAGTCGGCACCGCGGGCGGGACTCATCGACGCCGATGCCAGCCTCAAGTACAAAGATTTCGATGTGGGTTATGGCGGCAACCTGGGCGTCATTTACCGACCGGTGCCCACCACCACATTCGGTATTACCTACACCTCCAAGGTAGAGGCGACCTTTAAAGACGACCTGCGCCTGCGGGGTTTCGGGCCACTGTTTGAACCCGTGGTGGGCCGGCTGGATGAAACCCGCACGGAAATTGACCTGACCGTGCCCGCCACGGTTACCGCCAGCCTGCAGCAGGTTCTGCAGCCCGGTACCACCCTGTATGCCAACCTCGCGTGGCAGGACTGGTCCGAATACGCCGGTGTCGGTTTGTCACTGGATAACCCGGACCAGACCTCCGTGTTTGTCGACCGCGGATACAAAGACACCGGTCACTTCGCCCTTGGGGTAAGGCAGGAGTTTACCCGCGGGTTCCTGCAGGACTGGTATCTATCGACCGGCATTGCCTACGACAGTGATATGGCCAGCGACGCTACCGTGACCGCAGATACGGTTGTCGGTGAGGCCTGGCAATTCGGACTGGGCGGCGGCAAGGAACTGTGCCCCGGGGTTCACCTGGATATCAACTACAACCTGAGCTGGGCCGGCAATATTGGCATCGACCAGCAAGGACGGCCTCCGTTTAGCCCCCTTCTTGAGGGGACCTACAAAGACACTGCGCTGCATTTTTTTGGCGCATCGGTCCAGTTTGAACTCTGATACAGGCGTTGCGCCCGGCATGAAGGCTCTGCATCTCTCTTGCCTTTGCATGGCCCTGCTTGGTCCCCTCAGTTGGGCACAACAGGATGCCGCGACAGACAAAGTCAATACAGTAGCCACCGCGGAAGCCATTCAGATTGTCCGCGCCCTGGAGAAGCACCTGTCGGGCAAGTCCAGGCTGGCCTACGAAACCGAATTCACTTCCGACGTGGTGCTCGACAACGGCCAGAAGATCCAGATAGCAGGTACGACCCGGGTGTATTTCAAGCGCCCGAACCAGCTGATGGTGGAATTGCATAGCGACAGTCTGAGTCGACTGCTTTACCACGACGGCACGCTACTGACCGTCATTGCACCGGAAGAAAAGTATTACGGAACCATTGCAGCCAGCACCTCCTCAATTGATGCCCTGATGGGCGCGGCGAAAGAATACGGGCTGGAAATTCCGCTGGTGGACCTGATCGCCTGGGGAGTAAAGGGCACAGATGCACTGCCCGTGGAAAGCGCGGTGTATATCGGCGAGTCCGAGCTTCAGGGAGAGAAAGTCGACCACTGGGCATTTCGCGGGCCGCAGCAGGATTGGGAAGTCTGGGTAACCCGGGAAGAAGAACCTCTGCCACTAAAGATTTCCACGGTCAGTTACCGCGCATTCGGCCAACCCCGCTTTACCGCCACCATCAATTGGCAGGAGCGGACTTCAATCACCGATAAACTGTTTGTCCCCGATATCGACAAGGACTTCCACAAAATTCCGTTTAAAAAGCTGAACCCGGCTAAAGCGCCAACGGCAAGGGAAGTGGAAAATGACTGAGTACTTTCTTTCCAAACACCCGATCTTCGCCAGAACGCTAACCGCTGTCATTGTCGCGGGGGGACTGCTGTGGGTTGCTGGCGAATCTTTCGCGCGCCCGGGGTTTGGCGGCGGTCACTTTGGTGGCCCACACATGAATATCCACCCCGGATTTTCCGCTGGTAGGGGCATGCGACCAGTGCGCCCGGCGCGACCTTTAGACGGCGGCGGTCACAGGCCCGCTCCAGGTCACCGCCCGCGTCCGGAACATCGCCCGCCCCATGGCGGCGGCGGTGATCACCATGGCGGCAACGACCATCACCATGACGGGCATCATCACGGCCGCTACTGGCCATACCCGAGACCGGGTTACTGGGCAGGCGCTGCCACGGGAGCGGCCGCCGCGGCGATCATTTACAACCTGCCTGCTGGCTGCATCCAACGGGTCGTCAACGGCGTGGTCTATCAGGAGTGCGGGGGCACCTGGTATCGCCCCAGCTATGCCGGCACCCAGGTGGTCTATGAAGTAGTCCCCGCACCCTGAACAGGGAGTGCGATAATTCGCCGCTCATATCTGGGACTCGATCGGCAACCAGGATAGTAGCCACGACAGTGTACGCAGCCACAGGGTCGTCTCCGGGTCTTTGCGCTCTACCATCGGGTGGCCCTCTTCATCCTCCCCGTGCCACTCCAGCGCCCCCTTCGCCGACAGCCTCAACGCCCAGGCAGAATCCGGAGCAATCCACTCGGTAAACAGTGCGTGCAGCTGTCGATTGATCTCGGGATTTTCCATCAACAACCCGATCTCGGTATTGAGCAGCAGAGAGCGACCATCCAGATTGATCGAGCCGACAAAGCCGCGGTTGTGATCCATGACAAACGTCTTCGCGTGCAGGGTCGCCCTGGATTCCCCGCGAAACCACTGCTTGCGCCGCTTCTGCCCGGCTATGGTGCGCAGTTCCCAGATGTCGACTCCGGATTGCAACAACCGCTTGCGGTAGCGCGCGTAAGCACCGTGTACAACGGCCACATCATTACTGCTGAGGGAATTGGTGAGAATACTGACCGATACCCCCTGCATCTCCAGACCGGTAAACAGTTCCCTGCCGATAACCCCGGGAATAAAATACGCTGCGCTGATATTCAGGCGCTGGCGGCATTTGCGAATGATTTGTTCCAGCTGGTATCCGGGGTATTGGTCTCGCGGAATCCTGTCCGGTTGCAGCGCCTTCTCCGGAGGGTCTGCCAACAGAGTCCCCTTACCCCACTGGAAACCGACCTCCCCGTGCGACAGCGCCGTTGCCATTGCAGATTGCTCGAGCGCACGGGTAAATTCACTCTTGGCCTCGTCGGCCAGCAGCTTGCTGGTGCGTTTGCGCAACTCGTCGAGCCGGTGGGTGTCTTCGTCGGCGATCAGCAGTTGTGCCACCGGCACCGAAACGGGATTGTTCCAGTAGTCATCGAAAATCTGCCCGGCCTGCGGCAGCACCGCACCGATCGCCAGTACATCCACATCGAGAAATTCCACTGAAGACTTTGCGAAATAGCCATCGGCAATATTGCGCCCACCGGTGATCATGGCCAGGCCGTCAGCAATCAGGAGTTTGTTGTGCATGCGGTGATTGATGCGACCCAGATTTACCGCCTGTTCCAGCAGCCGGCGCACCCCACTGCGCCCCTCTACCGGATTGAATACCCGGATATGCATATTGGGGTGGCGGTCCAGCGCCAGAACCCAGGGGTTGACCACACGGGTTCCGAGATCATCCACCAGCAGCCGCACGCGAACGCCGCGATCCGCCGCCTTCAGCAACAGGCTGGTCAACAGGCGGCCGACGCTGTCGTCTTCGTAGATGTAGTATTTGAGATCGAGGGAGACGCTCGCCTCTTCAATCAATACCGCGCGGGCAACAAATGCCGACAGGCCATCGTCCAGCAGGTGAAACCCCGACGCACTGGCGGAATGACCGGCGGCAGCCGCCCGGATACCTTCCGCCAGGCGGGAATCTGATGCCGCACGGAGGCGGGTGGAGGCTTCTCGCTGATCGGTGGCCATCGGTGTGCCTGGCTTGCGGTTTGCAGATGTGGAGACGATTGCCCGCACACACCGGCTGCGGCGTGAGAAATACGGCCAACCCTACCGTTCCAGTCTAGTCGCAGAAGCGCAGCACTACCCTGCTACCAATTCCTGTTCGTCACTCGCCTGCGCCCGTGTCACCGGCGGGTAGAAATTGAGGATTCCGTCATCCAGCGGTCCCGCCAGCATAATTTTCTTGTCGCGTTCGTAGTCATTCAGCAGACGCCACGGATAGCGCGTACCCTGGCGCGGCAGAATACCGTCGGCACGCTGAACGTATCCGGATCGCAGCGCCGCCATCACCGACTCGTCGGCCACACAGCCTTCGCGGTCCACAGGCAGGAAGACGCTCTGTTTCTGCTCCTCGAGGTAATTCAGCAGGCGACAGATATAGCCGGCAGACAGGTCGGACTTGAGCGTCCAGGCGGCATTGGTATAGCCGAAGACCCAGGCCATATTCGGCACACCTTCCATCAGTACACCCTTGTAGGTCAGGCGGTTGCGCATATCTACCGGCTGACCATCGACAGACAGGGACATGCCACCAAGTAACTGCAGTTTCAGGCCGGTGGCCGTCACCACGATATCGGCCTCCAGTTCTTCACCGGATTTCAACCGCATTCCGCTTTCGGTGAAGTGGTCTATCTCGTCGGTCACTACCGCGGCGCGCCCTGCTTTGATCGCTTCGAACAGATCTCCATCCGGAACCGCACACAGTCGCTGGTCCCACGGCTGGTAAACCGGAGTAAAGTGCCGCATATCGGCGCTGCCAGCCAACGCCTTCCTCACGCCGCGCAACATCAACCGACGCATCAGGTTTGGCCAGCGTTTGGAGACCTTGAACAGGAGGCGATGCAGAGTCAGGTTGCGGCGGCGGGCGAAGCGATACACCCAGGACTCCGGCATCAGTCTTTTCAGCAGCCCCAGCAGGCGGTCACGCCCGGGCATGGACAGGATGTAGGTAGGCGAACGTTGCAACATGGTCACCCTGGCGGCCTTTTCCGCCAGCGCCGGCACTAGGGTAACCGCCGTGGCACCACTGCCGATCACCACAAGCTGCTTGCCGGTGTAATCCAGATCCCCGGGCCAGTGCTGCGGATGCACCAGCTGGCCACGATAATTTTCCGTGCCGGTAAATGCCGGTGCATGGCCCCGGGCGTAATCGTAGTAGCCGGTGCAGGAGATCAGAACCCGGCAGCGATAGGTCACAGCTTCGCCGTTGAGCACTCCGGTCAGCGTCCAGCGCTGCTCCGCGCTGCTCCAGTTGGCAGACTGGAGATCAACCCCAAAATGAATCTGCTCGGTGACCCCGTATTCTTCTGCGGTTTCCTGGAGATAGTTGCGGATAGACGGCCCATCGGCCAGCACCTGGTCGCCATTCCAGGGCCGAAAACTGAAGCCGAAGGTGAACATGTCGGAGTCCGAGCGGATTCCCGGGTAGCGGAACAAGTCCCAGGTGCCACCGAGGCGGTCGCGACGCTCGAGAATCGCGAATTGCCGGTCGGGGCAGTGCTGTTTCAGGTGGCAGGCGGTACCGATACCGGACAGGCCGGCACCAATAATGAGGGTATCAAACTGTTGCTGTTGCATCGCGCGGACTCTGGGGACGTTATTGTTCTGTCCCCAGTGTCGCGAGTTTTCGTCGCGTTGTGAAGTCAATATGGGCCGATGGTGTCCCCGACCTCGGAAGGCCGGCACAAACACAGCGACAGGCTGCGTTTGTGCCGTGATGCCGCCCTCGACTCAGGCGGGCACCGACCTCAGTTCCCGGCGCAGGATCTTGCCCACCGTGGATTTGGGCAGTTCCTTGTGCAGCACAATCTGTTTCGGCACCTTGTAGGCCGTCAGCTGGGTGCGGCAGAACTCGACAATTTCCCGCTCCTCAACTTCGCCATCCATCACCAGGTGCGCACACACTGCCTCGCCGGTCTGTTCACTGGGAACCCCGACAACCGCGGCTTCTACCACCTGGGGATGACGGCACAGGACGTCTTCCACCTCATTGGGGTAAACGTTGAAGCCGGACACGATAATCATGTCTTTCAGGCGATCCACGATCCGGATATTGCCATTAGGCTGGATCAGGCCGATATCGCCCGTGCGGAAGAATCCATGCTGGATAGCCTTGGCGGTCTCTTCCGGCCGGTTCCAGTAGCCGAGCATGACCTGCGGGCCGCGCACCACCAACTCGCCACTTTCCCCCGGGGGCAGCGGATTGCCGTCTTCGTCCCACACCTGAACTTCGGTATCTGCGAGCACCGTGCCCACGGCGCCCACTTCCTCGCGGCCGAATTCGTTCAGGCAGATCACCGGTGATGTTTCCGAAAGGCCCCAGCCCTCGGTTACCGGGCAGCCGGTAACCTGTTGCCAAAGTTCCGCGGCATTGCTGGTCAGTGCGGTGCCACCGGAGAAAGTCATTTTCAGTCCGCTGAAATCCAGCTGCTGGAACTGCGGGTGGCGGCACAGCCCCACAAACAGCGTGTTGAGGCCCGCGAGTCCGGTGAAACGAAACGGCGCAATTGCCTTTACGAAGCCGTCGATATCCCGCGGATTCGGAATCAGGACATTCATGCTGCCCATGCCGAAAAAGGTCAGCATGTTCACGGTAAACGCGTAAATATGATACAGCGGCAGCGGACACACGAAGATCTCTTCGCCTTCTTTCCCACGCTGCAGAATACGCGCCAGCATCTGCCCGGTATTCGCCAGCAGGTTCGCGTGGGTGAGGCTCGCGCCCTTGGCGACACCGGTGGTACCGCCGGTGTATTGCAGTACGGCAATATCGTTGCGTGCCGCCGTGCTCTCCTGCAATTGCAGACAATCCGCGCCGCGCTCGATTGCCGCAACAAAACCGTGGTAACCATCCGGTACCGCTACCGGCTGACCGAGCAGGTCTGCGGGCCCGGTGACCAGCACATGCTCGATCCCGGTGGACGCCTTGATTTCGTCGAACTTGTCGAGAAAATCCGCCAGGATCACCAGCGCCTTGGCGCCGGAATCAGAAAACTGGTGCTGCATTTCCCGCGGCGTATACAGCGGATTGGTATTCACCACCACCAGTCCGGCACGCAACGCCGCATAGGCGGCAATCGGGAACTGTGTGATATTTGGCAACTGGATGGCAATGCGGTCACCAGCCTCAAGTCCGCATTCATGTTGCAGCCACCGCGCCAGGTTGCGGGAATATTCGTCGATCTCGGCGAAGGTCACGCTCTTGCCGAGGCAGTGGTAAGCGGGCAAATCGGCGTAGTGTGTCAGCTTCTGCGACAAATATTCCGCCAGGTTGTTGTACTGAGTGTTCAATACATTTTCTGTCATTGTATTTGCTCCAGTGACAGAGCGGGCACCGTGCTACCCGCTGCTCGAGTGATCCGTTAAAGTGCTCCGGTTGTTAACCCGGACCGTAAATTCAGAAGGAAGCCGAAAAAGTCAGACCGACGTAATCCCGGTCCGTGCGAGCCAGCGGCGTATTGCCACTGCCCGCCCAGTGAAGGTCGACGGTATAGCGCTGATCGTACTCTGCGCTAAGTCCGAGGGTGCCCTGCTGGCGCCCCTCCACAAAGTTACGATCCCATGACCAGCCCCGCACATCTGCGCCATACATAAGATACGGTTTGACTACCAGGTTCTCGACCAGCTCCGGATACAGAAGTTCTGCGCGCAAACGGTAGCCCCAGGACAGTTCAGAGGTAAACCCATCGGCACTGCAGGCGAACTTCTGATACGCCGCTACCGGGGCACCCAGGGCACAACCCACGGCACTGCCGTCGGCAAAGTCGGTGCCGTAGACGTCCAGCTTGTTATAGCGCCGCTCGCTGAGTGGCGGCAGGTCGTGCATGTATTTCAGGCCGGCTTCCGCCACCAGTACCAGTGCACGTGACCCCAGCACGTTGGGGATAGGCTGGATGGCGCCCAGGGAAAGCTGGGATATCTGCCGCCGGTCGTACCCCTGGTACACAGAACCCGGCGCAGCATTGATCGCGTCGTCACCCAGGGTAAGGGGCTGACCGATCACCGAGGCAAGGAACTCCGGACTGCTGGCAAATGCCGGGATCAGGTCTCCGGTTGCCAGTTGCACCGGTTGATTGGGGCGGTAGCTCAACTCGCCGAAAAGCTGGGTGGCCTGGAACAGATCGGAATGGAAGCTGATACCGAAGGTACGGATATCTTTCGGGTAGTCGACAAAATAATTACCATTGCCCTCCAGGTTCGCAGGATCCTCCAGCGGGTTGCGCCAGCCGGTACCCGGGGTTTCGTGGGTACTGACAGTCAGGCTGGCAAATGGCTCGCGCGAATGGAGGTTCATGGCAAAGACGCCAAACTCGGTATTCAGGCTTTCCGCCTTGTACTTTAACGAAACACCGAACTGGCCGCCGTCGCGTGCCTCACGATCCTCGCCGCGTGCGATATAAAGTCGCGCGGCACTGGCCACAATTTCATCGGGCCCCTGCGGATAAGCGCCGACACAGGACGACTCGATATAGTCGTAGCCGGAGAAGGCAGTACCACATCCATCCAGCACGGTTCGACGCCACTGCAACTGATAAAATGTTTCCAGCGCAAGGCTGCCACTCAGCGCGTACTTGCCATATATCATCGGTACCGACAGGCGCAAGCGGGTACCGGGCATGCGAAGTGCCGCGACATCATAAGGATTTACCCCATTGACCCCGTTCTGGAAAAACAGCCCCTCGCCCCACTTCAGGGTCTTACTGCCGACGCCGAGATGCAGGTCCTGCTCGCCCAGCTTGAAATCGCCGTAGGCATAAGCTTCGATGCGGTAATCCCGCAGCGCGTCGGCACGGGAATCTCCGAGCACAACGCCTTCACCGTATCCGGCGGCGGCGCTTCCGAAATCCACAGAGCGGTTCTCCAGCACCTGGTCGTACCAGAAGTTACCCCGCAAATTTAATCCAAGATTTCCACGCTTCAGCTTGAGTTCGCCACTGATCACCAGCGGCAGGGATGCAAGATCACCCTGCTCGCGGAAATTCAGGCGACCGTCGTCCATATCGCGGCCGAGGTTGGGATTGAATTCACCGGCAGCACCATAGCCGATGCGGTCGGCATTGCCCTGATAGATAAAGTCCGGATTGGGAGTCTCCGCCATCCACTGGGCGCCGATATTTACGCTGCCTTGCAGCTCTGCGGTTATGTCACCCAGTTCAAGTGTTTTTGCGTTTGCGGTAGTACAGGCGAGTGCCAGTGAAGGGATCAGGGTACGAATTGCGACACAGAGTTTCCTCTGCGGTTGACCGACCAGAAAATTGAAATACATCTTGCCATTCTCTCAATCATTATTTTTTTAGGCTCTGCAACGGTGAGCCAATCGCTACCAGATAACCATTCCTTGTCGTTTTCTATACTGGCCCGGCATAGGCGCGGGCCAGCCGTAGTTTATCTATTCCGTGTTTTCCAGGCCGCCAGAGCGCCACGGTTCCACAATCACCTTGATGTGTGAATTTGGTTGCATCAGAGTCTCAAATGCGGCGGGCACGCCGTCGATACCCACGGTGCCGGTCCACAGCGCTTTCCAGTTCACTTCGCCGCGAGCAATCGTCTGCAGGCATTCGGCAAACTCCTCTGGCGTGTAGTAGTAGGTAAACTTGATGTCCATCTCCTTTACCATTGCAAAGGCGAAGTTCACCTCGGTAGGCTCGGTATGCACACCTGTCACGATCAGGCTGGCGCGTTGCGGCGCACGGCGGATAAAACTGTCCAGCAGCGCGCGGATACCCGCACATTCAAAAATGATCACACGACCTTCACCGGCGAGCTCCGCGGCCGTTGCAACTTCGTCCTCTTCCATGGGGTTGACCGCTGTGCTCGCGCCAAACTCCTGCGCCATTGCCTGCGCGGTGGGCTGCGGATCGGAAGCGACAATTTTTGTGATACCGCGCAAGCGCAATGCGGAAATCACCGCGAGACCGATGGGGCCGCAACCGGCGACCAGTGCCACATCGTTCTCGCTAATATCGGAGCGATTGACCGCGTGCAGGCCCACAGCCAGTGGCTCCGTAATTGCTGCGGCCTGGGGCGAAACACCCTCCGGCAGCGGCAGCATCAGGGCTTCGTCCAGCAGGAAAAATTCCGAGTAGGCGCCGTGAATACCGGGGGAAACACCGATACCGGCACCGTTCTCGGACATCAGGATCGGTACACTGGTAACGCGACTGCCGACGGGGAGTTCACCTTTCGTTTCCGGGCCGTACTCCACTACCTCGGCAGCAAATTCATGACCGAGCATGATATCGGGTTTGGCCTCAAGCTCGGCAGGCAGCATGCCCATCTGCTGGTAGAGTGAGAATATTTCGTCGGTGTGACGAGCCAGGTGCAGGTCGGACCCGCAGATACCACAGGCGAGGGACTTCACCAGCACCTGTCCGGGGCCAGGCGTGGGTCGCTCGAGGGTTTCCAGCCGCACGTTGCCATCGCGCAACACAACAGATTGCATATTTGCCATAATATTTTCCGATTTTTTACTGGAGCAGGTACACAGCGCAGCACATCCGATTTTCCGGAACAGGCTACGCTGTTATGTTTGAGAGGAATTCAAGGGTGTTGAGATCCTCCCTTCTCCATCACGCTTCGTCGGAGTAACCCGCAGTAGACTTCGGTTTGATATAGCGCGGGACAATGCCCTGCGCCTTGGCCGCTTCCAGCATGATCGTTTCGATCCAGCCAGCATCCATCACATTCATGAACTCATCGTTTTCGTCAAAATTGATGTTTGCGCCGAATACCGCCATAAAAGTGTCGGTAATCTCAGTATTGGTCTCGGGAACCTGGAACTGGTGCACGGAACCGCCCGGTTCGTAGAGATAGCTACCGGCGGTCTGCGGCTGATCCGGATATTCGGTGTAGTGCCAGCTACCGGAAATGGTGTAAAGGTGCACGCAACCGGTGTGGAAATGTCTGGGCAGGACAGTACCCGGCTCGAACTGTACGCGAAGTACCCACACGCCGTTTTCGGTATCCAGGAAACAAGGCATTACGTGTACGCCCGGCAACGCATTCTTTACAAACGGCTGCTCGTCGGTATTGATGGTCAGCAGGGAGTCCTGCGAGTGAATCGGAAATGGAATAGTCATGTTTTGTTTCCTCTCATTTTACTTGCGCCACTCTTTATAAGAGTGATTTCTCTCAGGACTGGGCGTAAGCCTGCCGAATTTCCCGCATGGCCTCGTCCAAGGTTATTCTCGGCTGGTAGCCGAGCACAGATTTTGCTTTGCTCGCGTCGTACACGCTTTCCACACCGGTCAGTCGATAACCGAGCTTCGTCACCGGCGGCGCCTTTTTCAACCCGATCAACTGGCCGGAAAATTCCATTACCGGCGCCAGCAGGCGCGCGATAATATTGGGAATGCTTTTTGGTGCGGGCAGCGACAGCGTCTGTGCCAACGCGTCCAGATAGTGCTTCCAGGTAACGCCGTGCCCGTCGGAAATCACAAAAATTTCCCCATTGCCCGCGTTTTCGCGGCTGGCCGCCAGCAGCAGCGCGTCGATCAGGTTATGTACGTGCACCAGACCCGCATCCCAGTCACCGTCGCCCATCAGCGAGGGCTTTTCATCGGCGAGGAATTCGCGAAACCGGTTTACCCATACACTGCCAACGCCATATACGTTGGCCGGTCGCACGATGACCGCACGTAACCCGTGCTCGCGCACTGCCTCAAGGGTGACATCTTCCTGTAATTGTTTCGCGTATTCGTAACTGGACGCGGGCATGCCCCGCGGAGTCTCTTCATTGAGTATGCCCGTGCCCATAGCGCTGCCGAACGCTGCCACACTGGTGGTCACCACAATTCGCGCATTCCATTTCAGCGCGAGCAATATCGCCTGTTCAGTTCCGTGTACGGTGATGTCCACATGCTCCTGGCGCGCGCCCCAGTCACTGACCACAGCGGCAAGATGGAAGATGGTGTCGACTTCGCCAATTTCATCGACCAGCGCCGCGAGCGTGCGCACATCACCGGTAACGGTGCGCACCCGCCCCTCCCAGGCCGCCGGTACCGGCTCGCCTGCGAGCATCAGGGCAGTGACATTGCAGCCCTGCTCCAGCAGTTGCGCCACCAGGTGGCGGCCGATAAAGCCGCCGGCGCCGGTCACAAATACATCTTTCACTCCGGCATCCTCCAGTTAGTTTTCATTTCATTATCTTGGTTATTGTTGTGAGGCATTTCCGCGGATAGTCGAGTTAGCGGATACTTGATTTGTCGGACAGCCGAGCCGTCAATCAAAATTACTGCCGCGACACTTCAGTCTGCGAACGTCATCCGGCCTCAAAATGCGGTTACCGCAATGGCGAAGATGACTGCCCGCCTGAAGCTACGGCGCGGAAATACTCTCGGCCGGTAAGCCACCGGACGGAAATCGGGTTTGGGAAACAGGTGACGGCAGCGGTTGCTGTCCGCACCGGGAAAAATTCTGCAGGCCACACTGGGTTGACCCGGATTTTTGGAGTGACTCATTCATCGCTCGGTGTCCTCATTCTGTGTTTAGCGTTCAGCTTTATTTTTATGAATGCTGGGCCTTGGTCGGTCATTTCGATTTACCCTTGGCCACTACAGGAACGGGATTGAGAGTAATGGATCGTCACCGGATCGGTTTGATTTTTTGAGACACGCGCTTTGCAAATTGAGACAAAGGCGATAAGCTGCCTCGGAATAGTCACGAACCAGCGCCAGTAAACGACCACCGCATAACGCGGCCATTGAGCGATCCGAGACACGAGCATGACGGAGTTTGTCAGGGCCGGGGCCCTGTATGGGTTTGACGAGCTGACACGTAAACTTGGCGCAAACCCGGTCCAATTGCTGAAAGCCGCAGGACTCCCCGCGAGCCAGTTACGTGAACCCGACAACCTGATTCCCTACCAGAGCCTCGGGGCGTTACTGGAACTGGCGGCAAGGGAAACCGGTGATGACACCTTCGGCCTGCATCTTTCGACGGGACAGGGCCTGCATGTTCTGGGACTGTTCGGGACTTACCTTTCCCGCCAGGACAGCATCGTCGACGCACTGTCAGTCGGCGGCAAGCACGCACATCTACACGCCCAGGGCGCAATCCTTACGTTGAATCCCGCCACCAAAGGCCAAACCGAATTGCGCCTGGAAATAGTCCTCGCCGAAACTGGCCGCTACCCACAGCTGGAGGACCTGAGCCTCGGTATGATCTACCAGCTGGTGCGGGATATGGCCGGGCCGCAGTGGCATTCCAGCCGGGTATTTTTCCGTCACCCACCACCGGAAAATGGCCGGGATTTCTACTCCGAGGCGTTCTCATGTCCGGTGGAATTTAACGCAGAACACAATAGTTTTTTTATCGACCGGGAAACCCTGGACAAAAAGCCGCGTATCCTGGAAGGCCTGGTGGACCAGGTCATTTTCACCCAGTTCGAGCAGCTGAAAAGAGATTCGGAACATGACCTGACCCCGCTGGTAAAACACGCGATACTCGGCCTGTTGCCCACAGGGGACTGCAATAAAACCAACGTGGCGCTCTGCCTCGGTATGCACGCCAAGAAGCTGCAGCGCGCACTGGATGCGAGCAATACAAGTTTTCGCGAGTTACTGGAAGAAACCCGCAAAGAGGTGGCTGAAACAGCAGTTTTGAGCAGCAACATGCCACTGACAAATATCGCGCTGAATCTGGGCTATGCCGACCTCGCGGTGTTCAGTCGCAGCTTCAGGCGCTGGTTCGGGCTATCACCTTCTGAGGCGAGGGGTAATCAGCAGGTATAACAACCAGGACGATATCCACGACCGACCGGTATACGCTCCCTTCGCATTACGACCCATATTCTCTTCTATGCTTATTTAAACGTCACAGTATTATCTTTTCGACGTTTGCTATAGGAGGGTATTCCATGAAAAGACTGTGCAGGCCTCTCGCGTTGCTCGGGCTGTTTCTGGTCGGTACATCAATGGCCACTCTGGCCGCCGAGAAGCCCAATATCCTCGCCATCATGGTGGATGATGTGGCGCAGCTTTCCCTAAGCGCATACTCCCACGGCATGACCTACCCCACCCCCAATATCGACCGCATCGCCAAAGAGGGCGCGCTATTTACCGATCACTATGCGCAACCCAGCTGTACCGCGGGGCGCGCCGCCTTTCTGATGGGGCAATTGCCGGTGCGTACCGGCCTCACGACGGTGGGACAACCGGGTAACCCACTCGGTATCCAGGAGGAAGACCCGACACTGGCGGAATTCCTTAAAGCGCGTGGCTATATGACCGCCCAGTACGGGAAGAACCACCTAGGGGATCTGGACGAGCACCTGCCCACCAATCACGGTTTCGACGAGTTCTACGGTAACCTCTACCACCTCAATGTTTCCGAGGAACCCGAGCAGGCGGATTACCCGAAAGGCCCGGAATTCAAAAAGAAATTTGGCCCACGGGGCGTGATCGAGTCTTACGCGGACGGGCGCATCAAGGACACCGGTCCCCTGACCCGCAAGCGCATGGAAACCTTCGACGAGGAAATCCTGGAGCGCAGCCTGGACTTTATGGAGCGAGCCAACAAGGCAGGCAAGCCGTTCTTTATCTGGCACGCCACCAGCCGTATGCATGTGTATACCCACCTGAAGCCCGAAAGCCGCAATCTCGCCACCAATATCAGTAGCGAAGATGATGTGTTCGGCAGCGGCCTGATCGAGCACGACGGCCAGGTGGGCAAACTGCTGGACAAACTGGACGAGCTTGGCATCGCCGACAATACCATTGTCATCTACACCACGGACAACGGTCCTGAACAGAGCAGCTGGCCGGATGCCGGCACCACAAAATTCCGCGGCGAGAAGATGACGACCTGGGAAGGCGGTGTGCGCGTGCCGTTCCTGGTGCGCTGGCCGGGCCATATTCCCACCGGGCTGGAGCTGAACGGCATCTCCTCCCACGAGGATGTGTTCCCCACCATTGCCGCGGCACTGGGCGAACCCAACCTGCGCGAGAAACTGAAAAAGTCCGACAAGGTGTACATCGACGGTGAAAACAACCTCGATTACTGGACCGGGAAAAGCAAAAAGTCCGCGCGCAACAAAATCTTCTACTACTACGAATCCCAGCTGACCGCGTTGCGCGTCGGACCGTGGAAGATGCACTTTGCCACCAAGCCCGGTGGGCGCTACTACGAGGACATGGTCACCCACACCATGCCCAAGCTATTCAATCTGCGCAAAGACCCGATGGAGCATTACGACGGCATTACCGGCTTTCATCAGATCATGCGCAAGAGCTGGGTGATGCAGCCGGCAATCCAGATACTGAATGAGCATCTGGCCACCTTCAAGGAGTTCCCGCCACGCCAGAAGGCAGCGTCACTGAACATCAACAAGGCGATTGACGCGGCGATGCAGGTCAACGAAAACCGCTGATCCCGCCTCACAATCTCTAGTGCAAAAAAATAGTGCATAAAAAAGCGCGGCCGGATCTGGCCGCGCTTTTTTCATTCCCGGATCCCGCCCCATTTACTCGAGTTGATGCTGATACTTTTGTGCCGCCTTTTCATTGCCCTGTTCGCGATGGATGGACACCAGAGCGGAGACGATCTGTCGATCCTGCGGAAACCGCTGCAGCCCCTGCTCCAGCTCCTTGATCGCCTGATTCGGCCTACCGGAAGAATTCAGCGCGATGGCGTACACATAGATATAGCGTGGCGACGTGACCGCAGCGTGAGCCGATTCCCGCAGGTAATCCATCGCTTCATCCATTCTTTTCTGGCGTACAAGTGAAAGTCCCAGCGCGTGCTGGATCGGGCTTTTGTGCAGCGAGGCTTCAAGCCCCTGCTGCAACACCTTTTCCCCCAGAGCCTCCCTGTCGGCGCTTCGATACAGGTCGGCGAGGTTGACGTAGGCCGGGCTATAGCTCGGCTCAAGCTCAATGGCTTTGCGGAAATAGGATTCCGACTTCAGGGTATCTCCCTGCTGCGCATAGTACCCCGCCAGGTTCACCAGGGATTCCGGGCGATCGGAATTGAAGGTCTCGGATGCCAGGTAGTCCTGTAGCCCCTTGGCAAACATCTCCTTCACCGGTGCCGGATAACGATCGATTGGCGTCGCAGCAATGGCATTGGCGGCCTCGGCGGCTATCACGCGCTCGTTCTCGTACAGCAGCGGAATCGCCAGCGCCGGCCGAACCTGTTCCGCCACCCGGTCCAGAGACTGGGCCATTCCCAGGTGCAAGAGTGCGTCATCTCCCTGAGCAACCACCTGCAGGACCTGGGCACTGGTCTGCGACAGGTAATCCGGTAACAGAGAAACCGCTGTGGCACGGGCAATCGCAGGCTGGGACTCATCCATCACCAGGTTCAACAACCTGGACTCGGCATCCGCCGCCCCGGTACGGCCGGCATGCAACGCCTCGCCATAGTGCGGGTCCGGCTTGCCATATTTTGCCTCCAATATCTGTGTGGCCCACTTGTCGCCCTTGTCCGCATGGCAGCCGGTACAGGCATTCGGGGAACCGATTGACTGGGACAGATCCGGCCGCGGCACACGGAAGCTGTGATCCCGCCGCGCGTCCACCTGCATGTATACCTTGTCGGTCATATGGCAGTTCACGCACTGGGCACCCTCGCTGGCGGCCGGGTGAAAATGGTGCTCTGCGGTATCGAATTTTTCCGGCAGGTGGCACTGGGCGCAGAGCGCATTGTCCTGCGCCCGCAGCTCCATGCTATGGGGGTTGTGGCAATTGCTGCAGGTGACACCGGCCGCGTGCATTTTGCTCTGCAGGAAAGAACCGTAGACATAGACCTCGTCGTCAATCTGGCCATCCGCGTGATACAGCCCTTCATCCAGCAACGCCAGGTTAAAGTGATCGAAGAACTCGCTCTGGGGATGGGCGCCGGGAAACGCGGTGCTGCGCCGGGAGTGACACTGGGCACACACCTGTAGCTCTTTGTGGATATTCGCATTGCCATCTTTTTTTACCAGCTGTGCAATCCCCGTCTCCATATTCATCTGCCAGGCGCCCTGTAGACGATCGCGGTAGGAGATTTCCAGCCCCCTGCCGGCGCCGTAGTCTTTCCGCTTCTCCGCCGGGGCATTCGCCCAGGTCACGTGACCGGAACCCGGTCCGTGGCAGGCCTCACAGCCCACATTGATCTCGGACCAGGTACTGGCAAAGCTTTTCGAGCTGGCGTCGTAATTCTTCTGAAAGTTGGTGGAGTGGCAATCCGCGCACATGAAGTTCCAGTTCTGGCTGAGCCCGGTCCAGTGCAGCGGATCACCCGGCTTGATCTCCTCATCCGGGTAGAGGTGGAACCAGCGCTGGCCACCGGCTTCTTCTGAGCGGGAATCCCAGGCGATGGACAATGCCTGCAGCCGGCCACCGGGCATCTCGATCAGATACTGCTGCAGAGGCTCCACTCCGAAGGTGTAGGCCACCGGATACTCGTGCAGCTTTCCGTCCGGGCCGTCGGTCTTCGCAAAATATTTTCCATCGCGCTGAAAGAATTTAGAAACGGTACCGTAGTAATCGAACTCCGCGTCGTCGAAATTGCCAATCACGGTTTTATCAGTGGCTTCTTTCATCGCCAGGTCGTGGTGGGAATGCTGCCACTGATCAAAGGCCTGCTGGTGACAGCTGGCGCACTGTTCCGCGCCAATATACGCCAGACCATCCGCACGCCGGGAGTGCGTATTTTTCTGCGGGGAGGCAGCGTTTTTCACCGGCTTCGCGAGCGCCGCTATATTTTTTTCGCTACTGGATTCGCTGTTAACCGCGCTGCTGGCTTGTGGTTCCGCCCTGCGCTCTGAGCTGGTGGCTTCTGATGACACTCTGTCGTTGTTTTTACCGCACCCGACAACCAATAACAGCAAGAACAGAACAGGCAGCAACGTGCGCATGGTCACTCCGATTTATAAATTTATGGCCCCATTATAGCCGTATCATGGCAGGTATCTGCTTTCCCTCTGCTAGCGTTAATAGGGGAAGACAGCGAGGTTCTGTATGTCGGCGAGAGAACAGATTGCGCAACTGGAATCCGCGATGGGTCAATCCATCATCGGCCAGCGGGATGTGATTCGCCGCCTGATCATTGGCCTGCTCGCCAATGGCAACCTGCTGGTCGAAGGTCTGCCGGGACTGGCGAAAACCCGCGCCATTAAATCCCTGGCGAAAAACCTGGAGGCGGATTTCAGTCGCATCCAGTTCACGCCGGATCTATTGCCGGCGGATGTCACCGGTACCGATATGCTCTACCGGAATGACACGTCCCCAGGCGGGATCTCAGAGTTCCGTTTCCACCCCGGTCCCATCTTCGCCAATATCGTCCTCGCCGACGAAATCAATCGGGCACCCGCCAAGGTACAGTCGGCCCTGCTGGAGGCAATGGAAGAGCGCCAGGTCACCGTGGCCGGCAAGACCCATAAAATGCCGCCACTGTTTATGGTGATGGCCACCCAGAACCCCATCGAGCAGGAAGGCACCTATCCCCTGCCGGAGGCGCAGATGGATCGCTTCCTGATGCATGTGCTGATTACCTACCCACCGGTGGAAGACGAGGTCTCGGTGATCGAACTGGTGCGAGGCGAGGAAATCGCCGCCGCCGAAGCACCGGTGACCGATCCCGCCGCGGTGCCGACAGAGCCGGCAGAACAATCCGCAGCCATTCCGCAGCAGGCGATATTCGACGCGCGCCGGGAAATTGCCACCATTCATACTTCCGATGCCATGGCGCGCTATATCGCCGATTTGATTGAGGTGAGCCGTCATCCGCAGAAAATCTCCGACGAGCTGGCGCGCTGGATCGAGATCGGCGCCAGCCCGCGGGGCTCCATCGCACTGGACAAGGCCGGGCGCACCAACGCCTGGCTGGAAGGCCGCGACTACGTGGATCCACAGGACATTCACGCAGTGGTGCACGACTGCCTGCGCCACCGCCTGGGTCTGAGTTTCAAAGCCCAGGGCGAGGGCATCACCGCGGACCGGGTGATCGATACCCTGATCCAGAACGTCGCCCTGCCCTGAGCGGCGTTTCTGGGAGCGCCTGCCATGTTCGATTTTCTCACCCGTCACAGGAATCTCAGCCGTGCCGGTATCGCCGAGCCCGCCCCGGTGGCAGAAAATGGCGACTACCGGGTGCACCTGGACCTGCCTTACCTGCAATCCCTGGAGGGCCCCGCGCAGAGCCTGAACCTGCTACCAAGGCAGCCGGCCCGCAGCGTGCTCGCCGGCCGCCACGCATCAAAGCTGCGCGGACGCGGTCTCAACTTTGAGGAGTTGCGCGAGTACTGGCCCTCCGACGACGTCCGCGCCATCGACTGGAATGTCACCGCCCGCACCGGCGAGCCCCACGTGCGCGTGTATACCGAAGAGCGCGACCGCCCCACCCTCGTGGTGGTGGACCAGCGTATGTCCATGTTCTTTGGCACCCGCTACAAAATGAAATCGGTCACCGCCGCCGAGGCGGCCGCCCTCGCCGCCTTCGCCATACTGCACCAGGACGATCGCGTCGGCGGCATCGTCGTGACTGACGACGCAGTATTCAGCCAGCGCCCCAAGCGCAGCCGCGCCGCCCTCACCCATTTCCTCACCGCACTGGCAGACGCCAATCAAGCCTTGCACGCCAACGCGCCGGTAGCCGAAGCGACGTCGCTGGATGCGGTACTGAAAGCCGTGGCCCAGATTGCCCGGCGCGACCACCTGATCCTGCTGATCAGCGACTTCGATATCACCAGTGATGCCACCACCCGCCTGGTCGGCGGCATTGCGCGGCGCAATGATGTGATCCTGATGCCGGTCAGCGACCCCACCGGGCAAACCATGCCCAAGGGCTTTGTCAGCGCCATTTCCGACGGCGAACGCCAGGCGACCCTCGATACCGGCGATGACGCCACCCACGGCGCCATGAACACCTTCAACCGCGAGCGACGGGCGGTGATCGAAGACTGGCACCGCCGCTTCGGGATTCCCCTGGCATCGCTGTCCGCCGCTGAAGACACCCTGCCGCAATTGCGCCGACTCCTGGGGTTGGCTTCCGCGACGACTGCATCCGCGTCCGGCAAGCCCAGTGCAGGAGCAACCGATGCAACAGGATAAGCCCGCCGCAGAAGAAACCCTGCCGGACCTGATCGCGCAACTGGTGCCACCGCCGGCGCCGGATACCATCTCCCTGTGGCCGCAAACACCGCTGGCCAAAGGTCTGTTACTTTTTTTACTTCTGCTGCTGTTACTCCTCGCCTGGTACGCACTCAAACGCTACCGCGCCAATGCCTACCGGCGCGCCGCGCTCAAGGCACTGGCGCAATCGGGAGACGACCCGGCAATCATCGCAGAGATCGTCCGGCGCACCGCACTCGCCACCTTCCCGCGCCAGCAGGTCGCCGCGCTGACCGGCAACGACTGGCTGGATTTTCTCAACCGGCATTGTGCGGGTGCCAATTTTTCCGGCGAACCGGGGCATCAGCTGGTGCACGGCGCCTACCGCGCGGACCAGCCCCCGTCACCGGAGCTGGCCCGGCTCGCCGCGCACTGGATCAGAAGACACCGGGCGGGGAACAGGGTTTTGCGGGAACCTGCGCGGGAACAACAGTCCACCCACGGAGCCACGACGCCATGACGTTGAGCGGGCTGAGCTTTGCGTTTCCCTGGGCCTTCCTGCTGCTGCCCCTGCCACTGGTAGTTTGGAAAATCGCCCCGCCCCACCGCCAGCGCGTGCCGGCGCTGCGCGTGCCGTTTTTCCAGCAGCTGATCGAACACCTGGGACTGCAATCCGGCGCCGGCGCGATGGTGCGCAAACGCCGGCTGTGGCAGGTACTGACCGGCGCCCTGGTATGGGCCCTGATTGTCTGCGCGCTGGCACGGCCGGAGCAGGAAGGGGAAGCCGTGACGCTGCAAAAGCCCGCCCGCGACCTGATCATTGCGGTGGATATTTCCGGGTCCATGGACCAGCAGGATTTCATTACCGGCGACGGCACCCGCGAACAGCGGCTGGCCGGCGTCAAAAGTGTGCTCGCGAAATTTATCCAGCAACGGCAAGGCGAACGCCTGGCACTGATCGTGTTTGGCAGCAAGGCGTTTGTACAGGCGCCGCTCACCACCGACCTGCACACGGTGCTGGAATTGCTGCAGCAGACCGATGTGGGCATGGCCGGCCCCCACACTGCACTGGGAGATGCCATCGGTCTCTCCATCCGCCAGTTTGAAAGCAGTGACGTCAAACAGCGCCTGTTGATCCTGCTGAGTGACGGCAGCGATACCGCCAGCACCATGAGCCCGATCAATGCCGCCGCCATTGCCGCCCAGCGCCAGGTAAAGATTCTCACCATTGGCGTGGGCGACCCGCAGGGCGACGCGGAAAACCGGCTGGACGAGAAAAACCTGAAAGCCATCGCCAGCCGCACCGGTGGTGCCTTTTACTACGCCAACGACCAGCAGACACTGAAGCGCGTTACCCGTGAGATCGACAAGCTGGCACCCAAGCTGGTGGACAGTGAAACCTATCGCCCCCACCGCTCCCTGGCCTGGTGGCCACTGGCCGCCGCGCTGGTGCTGGCACTGCTGGGTTTCCTCGCGCAGGCAATCCGTCTGGCGCGTGCAGGTAGCTCCGGTGTTTCCGCGGAGGTCGGGCCGTGAATGCATTCGGTGGCGAACTGGGCAATTTTTTCAGCGTCTTTTTCAGCGCTTTTCACTTCCTGCGCCCCAGCTGTCTGCTGGCGCTGCCGGTTATCCTCAGCCTGTGGTGGTGGCTGCGCCGGCCGGCGCCGGATGCGCAGAATGCTAGCGCACATGTTGCCCCGCACCTGGCGCGCGCCCTGAGTGTGGGAGAACCTGCCGGGCGCGGCTGGCAGCTGCGCCCGGCAGACCTGGCTGCACTGGTGCTCACGCTGCTCAGTGTGGGCGCTGCCGGCCCCGCCTGGACGCGCCTGCCGGATCCACTAATGGCGAAGACCGCGCCGCTGGTACTGGTGATACAGGTCAGCGACAGCATGCAGGAGCCGGACGTGCCCCCGAGCAGGCTGGAGCGGGGCAAACAGAAAATACTGGACCTGCTCGCCACCCGCGATGGCGCGCCCACCGCTCTGGTCGCCTATGCCGGCAGTGCGCACCGTGTAGTGCCGCTCGCCGAGGATGAAAACCTGCTGCGGCCCTATGTGGAAGGGCTGGAGGTCGACATCATGCCGGTGCCCGGTAACAACGCGGCCGCCGCACTGAAACTCGCGGAATCCATTCTCGCCGCTGAACAGACACCCGGTGGCATCCTCTTTTTCAGCGATGGTATCGAACAAAAAGACCTGCAGGCCTTCAACCAGCGCGACGGCAACAACAGCCTGGGACTGCTGATACTGGTTCCGGGCAACAAGGCAATTGCCGGCGCAGATAATATTCGCGGCGCGCGGGTGGCCCGGGTGACGCCGGACAAGCGCGACCTCGAAGGTTTCCAGCGCTACTTCAATTCCGCGTTCCGCCACGCGCTGGTCAAAGATGACAACCTGCAGTGGAACGACCGCGCCTGGTGGCTGGCATGGCCCGCGGCAATATTGATGCTGTTCTGGTTCCGCCGCGGATTTGTGATCGGGCGCAACGCTATGCCGGCGGGGAGCATCGCACTCGCTCTGGCGGTTGTGCTGACCGGCACGGCGCAAAATGCCGGGGCGCAACCGGCGGGTCCACTGGAGAAATTGTTTACCCCGGACCAGCTGGGCCAGCTGTACAGCAACCGCAATGACTACGCGCGGGCGGCCGGCTTTTTCGATGATCCCTACCGCAAGGGCTACGCACAATATCAGGCGGGCCACTACGAAGACGCGGCCAATACGCTCGCACCGCTGACCACACCGGAGGCCGTGTTTACCCGCGGCATGGCCCAGATAAAAAGCGGCCAGTACGAGGATGCCATCGCCGCCTTCGAGCAGGTGCTGCAGAGCGAGCCACAGTTCCCCGGTGCCGAAGAAAACCTCGCCCAGGCAAAAAAAATCCTCGCCTATATGCAAAAATCCCGCGGTGACGAGGAGGAAGAACTGCAGCAGTCCGAAGATGAAGACGAAACCTTCGATCCCGAGCAGCAACCGCAACAGCCGGTGGAAAAACAGGGGGAACAGGACACCACCACCGTCAGCGCCGAACAGTGGATGTCCACCCTCGACACCAGCACCAGCGATTTCCTGAAGCAGCGCTTTGCGGTGGAAGCGGAAAACCCGCAAACGGGCGAACAATGAACCGCGAACTGTTCTACAAGGTTACCTGCCTTTTACTACTGGTGCTTGTTGCCGGCCCGGGCCTGGCGCAATCATCGAGCCCCCGCCCGATCATCGAAACCTCGCTGTCGCAAAGTGAAACCGTGCCCGGCGAGGCGGTGACAGTGACGGTGACAATACTGGTGCCCACCTGGCTGACCGAGCCGGTGGAATTTCCCCAGGTCGACAATACCAACCTTTCCATTACCACCCCGGGGCGCTCGACGGTCTCTGTCAGCCGCGAAATCAACGGCAACACCTGGTCCGGCGTTACTCGTTATTACCGACTGATTCCCCTCGCTCCCGGCCGGTATGCCCTGCCACAGCAAAACCTGACGCTGCACTACAAAAATCCCCAGGGAGGCGACAATATCCAGGGCACGGTTGCGATACCCACCATCACCCTCAACGCACGGGCGCCCAAGGGTGCTGAGAATCTAAAACCGTTCATTGCCGCCACCGGCCTCACACTTGAGCAACAGATTGACGGTAACCCGGAAAAGCTGAAACCCGGGGACAGTTTCTCGCGCACCGTGACCGCCACCATCGAGGGCTCGACCGTGATGTTCCTGCCACCCATGCAGGGCACCGGCGCACCGCAGGGCATCGCCGCCTATCCGGATACGCCGCAGGCAAAAGACACGCAAGACGGCGGGGTGCGCAGGGAAAAGGTGACCTACGTGGTGGAGTCCGCCGGCGGTGGTGAACTACCGGCAATCACACTGCGCTGGTACAACCTGGATACGGGAAAGATAGAAAGCACAGAAGTGGCGGCGG